>Ga0126369_10000103_pt1 | contig 49779 bp, 42 predicted proteins | sample PanSoiMetaPlot_1_FD_109646 | JGI IMG/M metagenome (GOLD analysis project Ga0126369, IMG submission 109646) | Tropical forest soil microbial communities from Panama - MetaG Plot_1 | ecosystem: Environmental > Terrestrial > Soil > Tropical forest > Bulk soil | place: Panama | collected 2016-02-17
AATGGATGAGCAGCGGAAATACGCAATCCTTTTGCCGCAACAATCCTGGCAGCACGGAAACTCAACGAAACTGGTGTCAGACCGTGCCCGGCGCGGGAGTGCGCCATCGCGAATGCCATCACAAAGGCAAGGCAAATCCTTAAGAGGATTGACGAACGATGGCCGGACCAACGATGAAAGTCGTTTCCCCTTATTCTTGATCCTGTGGTTCGCCAAAACTCTGGCCAGCGGAAAGCTTGCTGCTGTAACGTTGTTACGGCGACGCTTTTGGCCGGAGGCGACCGGTACGTTTCCGGGGAGGCACAGAGAGATAGATATATGGATGTCGGGTTTGGAGGATCTTGCCTAGCTCTGCTCTTTGCTCGCTTTTTTGGGGTTTGACCCCCGGCAGAAGTGCAGGGGGCTTCGCTCATCCTTCTGCTCGTTTTCAACTTCGCTATACCGCATTGCATCTTTCAATTTGGCGGGCTGCAAACACATTGATGCATCACGCACATCCGCAGTCGATGAATGTCGCTCGCTCTGCTTATCAGATGAAAATATACACTTATGAAAGCAAAACATCTGCTTCTTGTGTGGATATTGGTAGTGGCGGGTCTGACCATCTCTTACGTGCACGCCTATACCAGTAAACACCCTGAACTGGTTGGCCTTGTCCTGATTATTTTCTTCGCATTTCTCGGTATTACCGTTGCATTGAGCCAGATCATCAACAAATTGGACGATGAACAGTCCAAAAAATGAAGGCGCGAACATGCTTTTTTCCTGCCTCGAGCGGCATACAAAAAAAATGCCCTGTGATCCGCAAAAATTATGCACCGCCCGATTCACGTCCTCCCGGCAATGATGGTAGTCACTGTGCGATCCTGTCGTGGATGCCCAAAGTCGATCGTCCCTTCAGCCTGCTGCTATCATATTTGGTCTATTGCTCCATGCTTTAAGGTTCACCCGACTTAGCGTTCAAGCGCGCTGTACTCTGGCCGCCGAGAATCTTTTCCTGCGCACAGTCAGCTCTGTACCTGGAGCGCCACGTCGAGCCTCGGCGACCCAAGACAGCTGCCAAGTTGACCCTCGTACTGCTTTCCAGAGTCTTTCCGTGGCGGCAGGCTCTGACTATCGTCACGCCGGAAACATTCATCCGCTGGCATCGACAAGGCTTTCGACTGTTCTGGAAGTGGAAATCGAGGCCTCGCGGGCGGCCTCGCATTCCTGCCGAACTCCAGAAACTGATCGTGGAAATAGCTATTGACAATCCTGCTTGGAGCGAAGAACGCATCGCCTGTGGTCCGCAATAATTGCCTACGCCGTGCTGAAATTCATCCAGGTAACATGTTGCGCGGCGTTGCGGTATCTTGCTGATTTTAAAGGCAGCTGGAGTTTTGGCGGAGGACACGGATCGAAAAGGCCGTGCGTGACATAGTTCATGTATACGCAACGCTTGCGCCGATTCGCGTCGTGCTCGACCAGAAGGTTTCCCGAAGGCTGTCGAGGTCGCCAACATCACGCAGGACTTGTGCATGGAAGAGCCAGTAATAGCTCGCCCGATGTATTCGTCCATTATTCCGCGATTCAATCGAACGTGCGGATGATACTCAAGCCTACAGCGAATTTGTCGGGACCAGTGGCCCTGCAATAAACAACTCGTGCCCTAGCTTTCAGATCGTACCCTCTCACGTTCACATGCGATCCCAATTCCCAAGACCGCTCCGTGGCAACGCGCACGCCGTTAGAACTGATATTTTCTACGGATGCTACCTCGGTTAGAAACGGATCATGGACAGAGGAAATGTGTAGAAGGAAATGTTCTGAGGCACGCGGTTCATTCCGCCCTTGCATCTTACCTGCCTCGGGCCGGGCGGTGTGTACATGAATGTTACCAAGTGGCTCTTCAACGCCAATCGGGGTAAGGCTGTCAAAGGTCATCAGGTAAAGACCTGAAGCCGGTCCGAACCATTTACTCGACTACTTGGTGTGAATCGCCGTCTCGACTGAGAATGTTCAGGCCAACGGCGAATTTGTTGGGACCAAGCACCTTGCAATATACGACACGCGCTCTGGCCCTCAGGTCATGCTCAACGGATTCCACTTCTACATGCGAGCCTAAATTCCCAAGGCCCCTCGGTCGTGAGTCGCACACCTTTAGGGCTGAGGTTTTCTACGCGAGCTAACTCCGTCAGAACCGGATCACGAACGGCAGACAGTTGTACAGGGAATTCGTCGGGAGTACGGGGTTGTTTCCGGCCTTCATGGTGCCGGGGGACGGGACGCTACCATCCGTGAGTTGCAGGGGCAACTGGAAATGATGCGCTCACGGATGGCCAAAATGGAGAATCGAATTGCGGAGTTAGAGGCGGCCAAACGGATCGCAGCGACGAGCTCCAGTACTGATCCAACCCTGCTTCAGAGCCAGACTCCTATGGCACAGAAGGTTCGGTCACAACCCGGCGAGGACGTGAAGAAACCCGAAGGGCCGATGTCATTCCGCTACAAAGGGCTTACTCTGACTCCGGGCGGTTTTCTGGAAGGAACGATGCTGGTCCGTACTCGCAATGAAAACGCAGATATTGCGAACAACTACTCGGCAATTCCCCTGAATGGATCGCCGAACGCAAAAAACTGAGCGAATTCCGCGGAACCGCGTGCAACTCAGAGTTCTCGCTGCTCGTCCAAGGCACGTCAGGGAGGACCGATCTTACAGGATATGTCGAAACCGATTTTCTCGGCGCAGCACCGACTGCCAACTACGTTGAATCCAACTCCTGGACGCCCCGCCTGAGACAACTGTGGATGCGATTACCATGCCTGACCGGACCGGAGTAGTTTCTCGATGCGAGTTTTGGAAAAGCTGTGTGAACAAAGCTACTTTTTACCTTTGGGTGGAAAATCCTTAAACGACTTCGCTACGAGCTCATCGACTACTTTGTCCCAATTGCGCAGAGCTTTGTTGGGGTCGCGAAAAGTTTTTTTGTACGTTGTCTCCCATACTACCTTCTTAGACTCCGCGTCAGTAATGTGGAACACGATCTCGCCGTTGACCTTCAGCCATGTGGCTGGCGCAAGCCCTGGGCCATTCCCTAAACCGTAGGTCGGAGTTCGGTCCGTAGGACTGAGAGGGGTGGAATTCGCACGTTCTGGACTTCCCGTAAGGACATCCATGTTCCCCCCTGCGTCGTAGTAGATATAGAAGTCTGGATTGTCCTTTGCTTCCTCAAAATTCTTTGCGGCCAGCGCTTGATTCACCGTCTTCACGATCTTGAGGTCCATCAACTCGTTTGTATCCGGGTGCTGGCGAGTCATAAGCCGGTTCTCGCGCCAGGCGTAACGTCTGTGCCCGGCGAAACTGTAATCGCTGTCGAATGTTGTGGAGACTTTTTGGGCCGAAATGACTTGTGCAATCACCAAAATCAGAAAACCCAATCGTGCACCATAGCTCACCAAGGTCAGCCTTTTTATCGGGTTAGCCATATGCTCTCTGCTCAGTTGAAGAGAGATGTAACTCATGCAGGAGTTTTGAGTTTTAAAATAAGGGGCGACACTGGTAGAACTGACAGTCCCCCCATCGGTTTGCGGCTGCCGTTTTACTCTCTTCTTCCTCCCTATGCCACTTTCAAAACCGGAAAAGTGGCGGTTAATACCCACATGGAAGGTAAGCTCGTTCTACCAGCCGTTTGCGTGTGAAATATCTCGGAGACTGGCAAAACTATCAGTGGCTTTATAGCAGTTTTTGGGCGGACCCTTGCAATTGGTACATGGGACACTGGTAGGAATTGTGCCACGTGGAGGATTTTGTTGGTGTGGCCGGTTAAGCAGAAGGCTGAGCAGAGGGACTCACGCGCTTTAGCTCTTTTCACAGCAGCAGCGCGTTAATTCAGGCATCGCCGTGGCTTTCGCAGTCAAACCCAGTGATACAACGGGGTTTTGCTCCGGCCCTTGTATTGGAGAATCAAAAAATGAATCGCCGGAGAATTGCCCTGCGTTCTTTCAGAGACCTGTGCGCCTTCGTCGGGCTAATTGTATTGGTCTCCTACTTTTACAACTGGACTGTTGACATTCGACACTGGTACGTGACCCTGGCCAGCGCGTTTGTGTGCTTAGTTCTGTGGCTCGGCTTTTACGTGCTCGAAGCACACGGAGATGCCGTCAGGTGCTCCTCCGTGCCCGTGAAGAAGAGCTTTCCAGGGGCCGAAAGCAAGTGGCAGGTGTCGCAAGGCGGAGGAGAGGAACCGCGGTGGAGGAGCGACGACAAGGAACTGTTCTATCTGTCGTCGCCGCGGAAATTAACGGCTGTGGAAGTGAACCTGGGCAGCACCCTGGAAAAGCGGGATCCGGTGGAGCTTTTTCAGACGAGATCATGGCAGAGGACCTCTTCGCAAGATGTCTTTACGTACAGTGTTGGCGGGCGTGGGCAGAGATTCCTGGTTAACACAATCGTTGATGAACCGAATGCGGTGCCGCTTTCGATTACCCTGAATTGGACGGAAAAGTTAAAGGAGAAATGACCCTCACCGCAGGCATTATGAGCAGCACATACAAAGTGCCTTGACCGTGCCTGGTAAGTTCTCGACATGTGCCGATACGGGCAGTGCCGCCCAATCTAAGTTTCCGGTTTGCGCTGTCTACCTGGACCTGCTGGGTTGGAAGCGGGTCATTGTAGCGACTTTTTTCCGGGCGGAATTTGGTGCCAGATGCAAAGTGCGTTCTGCAGAAGTTAGTTGCTTCCCTGAGCGGTCTTGAACATGAACAGTAACGCGAATTAGCCGAGGCCATAGCTCACCATCTTCGCCTAGGGGGAAAGCAGTGAGCACAGAACTGAGGTTCAATCCTCTTACGGCGATGTTTCGGGATTCGCCTCGTCTGAGAAAATAAATAGGCGTCGCCTTGAGGTCGCGCATTTCTGTTACGAGTGCCCAAGCGACGCTCGAACCAAGTGTGGCATCGTCCATCTGTTCGTATGCACATGTTACCGGAGCAACAAGAAAGTCAACGGCGGTCCAAACGAAATAGTCACCAATAAAGTCATCCTCACCACCGACGATTTCACATTCCACGTCGAATTTGTTGGAGGGCATTAAATGTTGCGGCTTGGTTTCCCAAAATTCGTGCACTTCCACAGGGTTCCCTTTTTTATCGACAGTCTGCCACGCGACCAGCCTGACGTTCTTAATTTCGAGCCTCTTCTGCTCAGCGCCCGCTGATTGATGGACTGCTGATGTGGCCTGAACAAAGGAGCAGAAAGCCAAAAAGAACAAAAGAACGAGAGCAATAGAATTGGTCGAACGGGTCGAAAGAGCATGACTGAACCCTACCACGGAGCGACTGCACCACATTACTTGCCTGGTTTGTCGTGCCGGACAAGTTCCTTGGCCGTTTCAACGTCGGCGATTAGCTTGTTGATGCGACCTCGCCAGGGCTGGCAGCATGAGTATTGCGTTTTTTTGTTTTTCGGACGCGAGAGGCAAAGAGCGCGAATCGACTCAAGATTGGAAGATTCGAAACGTCGGTTTTCGACCGTGAATGATTAATACGAATAGACGAGGTATCTACGTCCAATAACAGAATCGGTCTGTCGGGAAAACTAGAATGGGCTCAATAGCGTTTTCAGAAGAACCGCAACACATCTGGGCGATGGCAGGCTGGGTCCTTCGACAAGTCCTGGATGACGCAGCATCTCAGTGTCCTGAGGACTCCGAGATGGCCGAAGAGTTCGATGCCGCGAAAGCGATGGGTGGATTCGTCGTCTACCTCATCCGGTCTTGTCTTCGATAGGCACCGTAATCATCGTCTTGCTGGAAATCCTGATTTAGCCCGTCAGTACAGATCCCGACCGGCTACCGGCGTACACCCTGTGTGTTTGGGAAGACAATCGCGTCAGTGCTCGGGATGTCTTCAAACCAGACATCTTGCTGTTAATACCGATCTGGATGCTAGCACCTTGCCCTAAGAATGCTTTCGACGGCTCGCAGGTCGACTTTGACTCCAAGCTGTAATTAATGACAGTTATCTTCCGTCGAGGCTTCTATAAGAGTGTTCAGCTTCAATCATCATTGCGCTTTTCAAAACGAAATGCATCCAGCGTGTACCATCAATAGGTGTGAATGAATGGTTGCGAAATAACCGTGAACCTGACGAGGAGCGTTGTGGGTCTTCAAATCTCAATTCGGGAATACGGAGAGATCATCATACTGGACCTGAAGGGAAGGTCGACCATAGACAGCGATGAGAGCAAGTTGCTGGACAGCCAACTACAAAAATTGATTGGTAGCGGTGTGCGCAAGTTGCTGTTGAATCTTACAAACCTGACTCAGGTTGATAGTACTGGCGTCGGTGTCATCGTCAAAACGTATGTTTCCCTCAGAGACCAAGGTGGAACCCTGAAATTGCTCTGTCCGTGTGGCCGCGTGCGGGAGGTGCTGAAGGTAACACGGCTCCTAGAAACAATCCCTTCCTTTGAAGATGAGGCCCAGGCTTTGAGTAGCTTTCGGCCTCTAAGTCGCTTCGCATGGCCGTGAATTGCGCCACGCTGGGTTGCAGCGCCTCACTCTTATTCCGCTTATTCCGCTTCACCGTAGATAATCAAACGAATCCGACCAAGTGCCTCTTATGAACAATCGATTCCCGCTATTCTGTAGGACATAGTTCCTCCTGGCGGGAGCGGAGAGCGTGCTGCGGTTACCTTAACCAGGGTCGCGGGCTATCGCCGCTCCCCCAGGGGAAACAACGACGCCCGATTATTCGCTCAAACACGCACGCTCCGGATCAGACAAGTTATCGGCCTCGACTCATCCATTAGGTCCTCGACCTCGCCGCTCCGAGCCTTAGCGATCTTACCTCGGAGTGATTTTCATGAGCTTTCGCGGGTCGCAGGCCCTAAAAGACAAGTTACCGCGGAGCTCGTTTACCGGGACTTGCGCCGCCATTATTTCGAGAATACCGGAAAGGAAACCGCATCAGTCTTATTTATTTTTCCCCAACCGGGATTCGACGAATATGTGCGGAAGGTTGAAGGTTGCCGACCGTCCGGGCCAGCCCGAGAAGAACCTAACAACCTAACCGATAAGGAATACCAAGAGCTTAATCAAAAGTATCACATAGTTTATCGCGACTGAGACTGGTACAAGGCAGGAGCATGCCGCGCCAACGGTCGTAAACACCAATGCGGGAGATGCGAAATGAAAACGCGCCTCTTCCCTTTGTTGTTCTTGCTGGCCATACGCCCAAAAGCCATGGTTCGCGTATTCGACACATTTGATTTTGCTCGAGAGCGTGCCTCAACGTCAGCGTAGCTCAATTGATTCAGATTGCCGGAAGAGCGTTACCGGTTATCTCGCTTCCCAGGACTTGAGCGACTGGTTCTGTGTTGTAGCCTAGATTCTCACTACGTACCAGTGTGTGTAGGTCCTCGTAAGTTTTGTACCTGAAGCATCTGCAATTCGGACTTTGGCCTCACTCGCTCGCTCTAGTCCGTCGAAGGGTGTGGCATCTTCGATGGCTTGTACCCATGCTGGTTCTGCAAACGGATCAGATAGCGACTGATCTAATTTAAGGAACGTCATAGGTTACCTCAACTTGATACGGGTGACTTGTAAGCTCACGCAACAATGGCCCTTTTGCGTAAGTCCCCATCGGTACGCAATCGGCGGGCCGCCAGAGTGTGCGACTCGAAGGCAATTCTTGTGCAGCAACTAGATTGAGTCGTTGCTCCAGGGCATAAAGGCAAGCTAGACGCTTACTGTTAGTTTTGACAGTCTCAACCCGCTCGCAAGAAGAATGCTGTCGTCAGCATAGCGGACCACGATCACTTCGCCTGTGGCCCGATGCTTCCGCGAGTGCTGTACCCAAAGATCGAAAACGTAATGCAGGTAAACATTCGCGAGCAGCGGCGAAATAACGCCCCGTGCGCAAAAGGCAATTTCCAGTTTGAAAGAACAGTGGTGGGGTGGCGAGGAAGGTACACATTGCCTGATTGTCGTCGTAAATGGTAATACAGTTATGTCAAATGACCCGTTCAACCAAGATGCAGAAGACTCGCCAGCTGAATGCCGCTCGTGCCCTGTTGCAGCGTCAAATCGCGCTTCCCGAAGCCGTGCGTCGATTGTCACGCGAGTTCGACTTGTCAGAGCGCCAAGCATATCGCTACCTGCAAGAAGCCTCGCAACTCGGTCGACCGATCGAAGTTCCCGAAGCCACTGTGCCGATCACCTTGAAGCTTCCACCGCGAACCCTGGAACTGCTGCGGGAATACGCGAGAAGCAGTGGCCTGACCATTGGAGCGATCGTCGCCCGCGCACTAAATGCATTTCTCTGCGCAAAGAAGAATGGGGCCGATGCTCTCTACGGTCCGCGTCCCACGCCAATTGACGATGATGTGAGAGAGGAATACTGAACAAAGATTCGCAACCAACCGAAAAACAAGAACAAAAAATCGACGTGAGCTGCAGATGCGTAAGCGAGAGCCAAGGACCGTCTAGACAACGGGTTATGCCGCGCGGGACGAACTTTCGGCAGACGACGGTGCGAGATTCCAGGGCAAAAGTTCCTCGATGCGGTTGATCGGATGCTCCGCGATGCGCGACAGAACGTTCCGCGGATAACCTTCAGGGTCAATTCCATTCAGCTTCGCCGCTATTGCGCGAACATCAACTTGCGGCTGATGCCCAACTCACGCAAACAACCTGCGCTGATGCAACTCCCCTGGGTTGGAGCGGCGGAGTTTGCGCCGAGACAGAACAGTGGGGCGAGTTCTACGAATTACGGGCGGTTCACTCAATGCGTCAGCAGCATGGACGGCGACGTTCAACAACACTAGGTCCGCTGCCTCTCGGACAGCATAACGACGAGCCAAGATGTGTTCCTCGCCCTGCGCGGCCTTCTCCCATTCGATTGCGGCAAGCAATGTCTCGACGCTGCTCGATTGGTTCTGCCGCAAGTCGAGAATTTTGGTTGCGATATTCATGTTGCCCCCTGGCAACACGTCCCGCAGGGATGTTCTCTTCCTTCGGGGCGAACGACCAATAGTACTCTCGAACAGTGGTCTTCGGACCGGGCCGTGGCGGCTAGTACTCTTCGGCGACTAGAGATCGCTGAACACTCTCTCCCTCGTTCATGCTGCGTTTATGTCAACAATGGGAACGTATGCGCTAATTGGTTTTGAGTGCTTCCAGCTATCGCTGTTGGTCACATACTCTGCCGGGAGGAGGAATCATGGTCAGCACTTCAATCCGCATTCTGAAAGTCAGCTTACTAGCCTTATCCATACTCGGAGTCTCTCTTTTTTTTGTTGCAAGTCGCTCACAGACTCGCGCAAAGACTGCTCCAAAAATCTACGCCCAAAAACTCGTCGAGGAGATTCTCTCCACGCACGCAGGACTTACGGCTCTCGAACTCGCTGCGACGCCTCCAGGCAAGAAACAGTGCGTTAACATTGCCTCCAACGAGACCAAGGGCATCGGCGAGAAGTGCGATAAGGATGAGTTCACTGCCATGAAGACTAACAAGCCGTTTGTGGAAAAGGAAAAAGAGAACGGCAAGGAAGTCTACGACGTAACGATTCCTGTGCACGACGCGAATGGCAAAATCATCGCCACTGCTGGAATCGACTTCAAGCCCGAGCCAAATCAATCGGAGGCTCAGGTGACGGAACGCTCACACCAGATTGCCAAGGAAATCGAATCCAAAGTCAAATCGAAAGCGAAGCTTTTTGAACCGGTGCCCTGATTTTGTTGGGCACTTCCGTACTAACCCATTGTCCGGTTTTCCCGTTTGATCGGCATAGGGGCGGCGGTTACCCACCGACCCCTGCCACACCACCGTGCGTACGGGTCCGTACACGGCGGTTCGAGTTGGTTACGCTAGCACGCCTCGTATAAGGTCGGAAGTCCGAGCGAGTGGAAGTAAGCATTGGAAAGCCCAACCGAAAGGGCTTTGGCCTGCGCGAGGTAACGGGGACCACGATGACTGCTAGCCGTGTTGTACGCCAATCTCGGGCGTACTCCCAGTGCGAGAAGTGCTGCCCGGCGACGACGTGGAGTTTTCCACTGCCGCCAGAGAGCCACTCGAAGTCGCAGCCGGACCCAACGAGTAAGCTGGACGAGTACCTGTGGCGTTTCGCAGAAGCCGAAATAGCTGCGCCAACCCCGCATGTAGGGGGCCAGCTCCGCCATTGTCATCTCGATGCTGACGCCTTTCGCTCGCCGCGTGATCTCCCGGACCCGCCTCTTAAAACGATCCAAGGCCTTCGGCGCAATGACGCGCTGGACCTCTGGTCCGTCCGTAAAGCTGAATCCGAGGAATTTCCGCTCCTGTGGTCGCGCAACGGCGCTCTTCGTCTCGTTCACTTTGAGCTTGAGCTTCTGCATGATGAATCGCGTGATGCTCTTCATCACTCGTTGACCGGCTCGCTCGCTGCGCACGTAGATGTTGCAATCATCCGCGTACCGAACGTAGCGATGTCCGCGTCGCGCTAGCTCTCGGTCGAGTTCGTCGAGCACGAGGTTACTGAGCAGAGGCGAAAGTGGGCCCCCTTGCGGAGTCCCTTCCACGCTGGGACTGACTAACCCGTTCTCCATCACCCCGGCATTCAAGAATGCCCGAATGAGTTTCCGCAGCCGTTCGTCCTCGACTCGTTGGATGATTTGCCCCATCAACTTGTCGTGATTGACCCGGTCGAAAAACTTCTCGAGATCAAGGTCCACCACCCAGCTGTAACCTTCGGCGATATAGTGCTGTGCCTGGGCTACTGCTTGATGTGCCGACCGCCCTGGTCGAAAACCATAGCTGTGATCGGAGAACGTTGGATCCCACTGCCGTTGCAGAACCTGCAGCACCGCCTGTTGGAGAAATCGGTCGAGCGTAGTCGGGATGCCAAGCTTTCGCATCCCTCCTCCGTCCGGCTTCTCGATCTCCACGCGCCTTACCGGCTGCGGATCGTAGGTGCCGTTCAGCAGTTGGTCCCGAATGGTTAGCCAATGCTCCTTCAGGTAGCCACTGAGTTGGCCAACGGTCATCCCGTCGATCCCGGCGCTACCTTTATTAGCTTTCACTCGCCGCAATGCTTCCAACAGATTTTCTCGCTTACATACTTCCTCCATTAGTCCGTTGGTGTTAGCTGGGCTTTCGGGCTGATGCATCGTCTGGCGCGATTCGGTCTCTTCCCTTCCGGCTTGGCAGGCTTCACCCGCGGGCGCGGACGGGAAGTCCAGTTTCGTTTGGATGTTCTGCCGCTTGTCGTTCCGGATATGCATCTCCTACTCGCCTCTCCTCTCGTTCGGGCCTTCGATCACCGTTCCCGGCTCGGTCTATCCGTTGACTCCGCCTTTCGGCATTGGAGTGCCTCACTAACCTTGCCGACGACATGGTCTAATACGCCCTCTGCTGACTTCTGCTCTGCGGTCAGATTGCCTCTCAGCTCTCTCAGTCGCCGAAGCGACACAGAACAGATCTCCTGGGGTAAGTTCAGCTGCCTTCCGTGCACAGTCGCCGAATCTACGCATTGCGTCCTTGATGGAGTGTGGACTTCGCGGTACGTTGCCCGCTCGTCCGACGCTCGCGCCTTATATCGGTTCTTGTTCATCGACTCGCACGCTTGTTTGACACTTCCTTCAGACCTCACCTCGCGGTGATAGCCCTTGCGTCATCACTAACCCTTCACCTCCATCAGGTTGGGTAGAGGACTTGCACCTCCTAGCTGCTGATCATGCCCAGCACACAACTAAGCCGCTGTCGCGGCGGACGCTTCGCGTGCTATGCTCCGTCATGCCGAAAGGTCGCACTTTTACTTGCGATTTTCGCTTTCTCCATTTTTCTAAGCTACGCAAAATCAATATGTTGCAAACGAAGTGGATTGAATTTCCATAGCCATCAGGTCGGGGTCTGCCCTTAAGCCCGCATCCGCCGCAAACGCCACCGGCTCCCTCCAAACGGTTCTATCGAAAGTGCTCCGGAATCGCGCTTTCGCCCCAATCTAACTTAATTTGCCGGACCACCTCCGATAGAAAACTAGCGTTTATCGAGACTCAGGCGTGATGACGCGTCTCAAACAGCGCAGGGGCCGCTGCGTTATTGCAGAGTGAAGCGCTGTCCTTTTTGACAGGTCATTCAAGCAGCAAACAATGCGAAATCTATTGTCCGTCTGATCGTAAGTGCGTGGATTTGTCAGAATCGCTCGTTATTTGAGCAGGTGAGGTGATACATGAAGTCTTGCAAAAAGATTTTATCCGTACTGATGGTTTTCTTATGCGTATCATTTTCTTCCATTGGTCGAGCGCAGGCACCTGCAGAGGTTCCGGTTTTCAAGATTACGCCGGAAAAGAGCACGATTAAGTTCGCCGTGAAGGCTTCGGTACCGATCGAAGGTACTTTTCAGAAGTGGGATGCCGCCTTTACCGTCACGTCAACAGCCGCAGAGAACGGCGTCTTAGATATCAAAATTCAGGCGGACAGCGTGAATACAGGGAGCGGGATGAAGGACAAAAAGCTGAAAAGCAAAGATTTCTTCAACGTCGCTCAAGACCCGTACATTGCATTTCACTCCACAAAGATTGTACAGACCGGTCCCAGCACCTTCGACATTGCGGGCAAATTCACAATTCGCGGTGTCACGAAGGACGAAACACTAAATCTGACTGGTTCGGGCAAGGGGACAGGCCACGGGGAGATTACCGGGACAATGGCCTTTGATCGCAAGGACTACGGCATGAACCGTGGTATTCCTTTCATCAGGATTGCCGAACGCGTTGAGGTGACGGTCTATCTGATAGCCGACCGAGTTAGCGGTCCTCCATTGGTCTTCAAGCAATAGTGAGCGATGACTAGCGTCCCGGACAGCTAGAGAGGCGTGCGGGCTTCGTGCCGCGGTGGCCCTTCGCTTTCAGGACTTTAGACCTGTCGCAGGTTTTTCTGTCACGGTTTCAAGTAACGAAGCGCAACACACCCTGCTTTAAAAATCTTTGACTCGACAAGTTTCAATTGTAATCGCTCCTGCAGGCCACTACCTTCTAACAACCGTCTCCCTTGCCCTGCAACTATTGGCTGAACCACAAAACGATATTCATCAACCAGACCAAGCTCTATCAGCTGTGAAGGAATACTCACACCACCGATTAAAATATTTTTGCCTTGTTCTTGTTTCAATTTAAGAATTTCATCTTGAAGGTTCGTACGAACAATTCTCGTATTCCCTTCAGCGCTCACTAATGATTGCGAAAAAACAATTTTGTTGATGGAGTCAAATGCGTCAGCAAATTCGTTCATTGCCTTTGTCTGAGAATGGCTTTTTGCGACATCAGGCCAAAAAGGAACCATCAATTGATAGGTTTTGCGCCCAAAAACGAGTAGGTCAACATCTCGCACGAGGTGCGTGAAATATTCATGTATTCCTTCATCGGCAATCATTTTAGTGTGGTCGCAGCAGCCATCTAGGGTAATGTTGATTGCGTAGATTACATTTCTCATCTTCTCCACTCCTCGGGCGTCTGATAATCCGTTGGCGTTGCACCCTCAAAATCGAGGACTGGTTCAGTTTGACAAAGTCCGGCTCACCTAGCTAGCCGTTGGAGGTTCAGGGAGATCGTCGAAAAAGAGATAGACCGAAGCAATGTGACCGTTCCGGGCGACAATAAAATCGGTTCCCGCGTAAGCTGGTGGTTTGCCGGGAGTACCAGATACCCACCGAACCCGCCCGGGATCACCTAATTCCTCGGGAGGAAAGAGGGCTGATATTCGAAATCTGGATGTGTTGCTTTTATCAGACCAGCGATACGATCGATCTCGTCACGGCCGCGAAATACACCGCCTTTCGAATCATAGAATACTGCGTCTTCGTTGAAGATCTCGTCGATTGCAGCGCGACGACGCACGGGGTCATTTTCGCCAAATACCTCGCTCAGATTACGTAGCAGCAAGGTCGCTATGCTGTTGGACATCTGGACACCCGCGTTCTCCGTTTCAGATAGTAGGCCGCGAGCCACCCGACCTGGCGAGTTCGTCTACGGTCTATGCCCCACGCGCGGCACTTTCTATTGTTAATTCTTCACAAATCTGGCATTCGAAGGAAACGCCGGTCTTGCGTGTGCGGGAAACCGGGGCTGTCTCCAGTTTTCGAGTTTTTCAGTTGATAGTCTGACCGCAAATCGATCCGCTAATCGAACTGGACGTCACACTCCCGCTGCTGTTGTTCACGGAGACGCTGGCGGTTACATTTAATGAGCAGCTTCCTGTCGGGAATTGTCCTGCCTGAACAGGCGAGAAACTGACGCCTCCGCCTATTGTTAGGTTCACCGTCGTCGTAACGCCGTTGTCGTTTCCCTGCACGGTTGCCGTTACATCGGGATCGCCGTTAATGACCAAGGTGCCGTCCGAGCAACTGCTTGGCGTCGCGGTAATTGTTCCACTGGCAGACGTGCCGCTCGCGCTGAAGTTTCCCGACACCATAATCGAGCCACCGTCCGGACAATTGAAGGTACCGGAAACGGAACAATTCGATCCACTACAGGTGACGTCCTCCGGCTTTGATACGGCACCGGGCTGGCTGTGGCTTCTTTGGAGCGCAACGCGCATATTATCTCTTGTGGTGATAGCTAGCGGCACCGCTGGGTTGCCCAGTGCACTTGCCAGAGCCTTGCTTACATCATTAGAAACCGTGGTCCCGACTTGCCGGGCCTGAGCCTGCGTCAAATTGATGGAGTTGACGTTACTGCCTCCACCGCAACCCGCGAGAGTTCCCAAGATCACCAAGGTAACTGCAATTAACCATGCCTTCATGATTCCCCCCTAGTTGTAGGACCTTTGAAGTTCTCATCCCAACCTTCTCTCCACTCGCATCACGTGCCCGTGAATTGGGTGTGGAAAACCGTGCCAAATCGTTTAGAGTTTGGCGTTATTGTGGACTGACTGGACCACTCGGCTGATGGCATCGATCACAACGTCGGGCCTGTCAATAATCACGAAATGGCCGTTCTTTTCTGCGATCAATTCCTTGCTGTTTTGAGATAGAGACAGAAGTTGGCTCTGCAACCTGACGTAGTCTGGACTGCGCATCTCCTCGTTGCTGACGTCCACGAGCGGCCTTTCACCGAGCGGACGTGGGTGTGCCTTACTGAATGCGTCGGCTCGTGCGACACATTGCATCGAGGTTTCGTGGTTGGACTGCAGTGCAGCTTGGTGTCGACTCTGGGCGATGAACCAATTGTGAAGATCACGGTCGCGGGGTGATAACTTCTGAAAATTAGGATCGTCTTCAAGCCCAAATGCTTTCCCCAAGAATATTGGAGGCGCAGGAGTAGGCTGCGCAGTCTTGACTTTCGCACCATCGGAAACAGTTAACCTGCTTATCATCACGAATGCGGGGTCTACAAAAACTATGCCGGCCACTTCATCCGGATACTGCGCCTCGTACATACGCGCTACGAGACCTCCTAGCGAATGCCCAACCAACACGTAGGGCCCTTTGATGTTCGCATTTTTTAACGCCGTGTGGACCTCGTTGACTCTGAGTGAACAGGAGTCTTTTGGACCGGAATCGCTCCACCCGATTCCCGAGTGATCATACGAACATACTTGAGTAAATTTGGCGACCTCGGGTTGCACAAGCCCCCAATCGAACGAGTATCCTGCGCCCACGATGACGACAGCGCGGCTCCCAGTACCAATGCAGTACAGGTGTACTCGACAGCCCCCGACGTCGATCAATTTACCTAAGGGTGCTGGAGCGCTCTGAGCCGGAACGATGGTTTGAGTCTGCATTCCAACTGGAAGCCCGAAAGATAGAGCTAGGAAAGAGAGTCCTGCCCTTTTGCAAGTCGCAAGCATGAGCGTCTCCTGCACCTGGGGCGGTAGGACTGGGGGAGCCACAAGTTTAGTGGTCTTGCCATTCAATTAGAAGGGCAAAGTCCCGGTAAGTCTTCAAATCGTCCATGTGGGTATCACCGGGACCCAACTTACCGCGAAGCGCGTTAGATCGTAGCCACATCCATACAGTTGAAGATTTTGCTCGCTACTTCAACTGCCGACCAGATCGCTTGGGTCCGCGGCATATTCGCGAATACCAAGCAGTGCTCTTTCAGAAACGGAACATTGCGGATGCCTTTCGCGGTCGCGGGGAAGTCACCTGCATAGCGAACCAGCACATAAGTTCGCAGACTGTCTTGTCTTGGTGACATTATTGTTCGGCGGGGTTTCGTTTGCAGCTCTCCTTGTGCCGGCGCATCGTGCCGCAAACATGGATTCACTCTCGGTGCTTCGGGCAGATTAGGAACTCGACGCCGGATGAAAGCCTTCGAAATCCGCGATAAGTTCGGCGTGGACTCCCTCAAACTCGTGGAGCGACCCGACCCCTCCCCTGGACCGGGGCAAGTGCTGCTTAAGATGAAAACATTCTCCATCAACTATCGGGATCTGCTTGTCGTTGAGCGTGTCGGGAGATGGAAGCCACCTCTTGGACGGGTTCCGTGATCTGACGGAGTGGGCATCGTCGCGGCCACAGGAAATGCGGTATCCCGGGTAAGCGTCGGAGATCGAGTTGCTCCGATTTTCTATCCGAGATGGTTGGAAGGCAAAGTTGCAGCGGAAAAAATGGGACACGCTTTGGGCGGCGCAGCCGCAGACGGGGTGCTGGCAGAATACAGGGCTTTTGACGAAGTGAGCGTTTGTTCGTGTGCCGGCGCACTTAAGCGACGAGGAAGGTGCCACGTTGCCTTGCGCAGGTGTGACCGCGTGGGGCGCGCTTTTCACTTTCGGGGATATCGCTCCCGGCGACTGCAAATCGATGTTGCGACTATATTGTCATGCTTCATTCGTAGCGCAGCGCGACAACCGGATCGACGCGCATCGCGCGCCGCGCGGGCACGTAACAGGCCACGAGCGCCGTTCCGGTGAGAAGCCCAGAAACTCCGCAGAAGGTTGACAAATCGGTTGCGCTAACACCAAAGAGTAGATTCCTTAGCATTCCCGTTAACGCAAAGGATCCGCCCAGACCAATCAATACGCCGACGATGGCCATGACAGCGCCTCGCTTCAGCACTAATCTCAACACCTCGCCAGGCTGAGCACCTAACGCTACGCGGATGCCGATCTCGTGCGTGCGTTGGGCAACCAAATGACACAGCACCCCGTAGGTTCCGACGACGGCAAGCACCAAGGCCAGGGCGGCGAAAAGGGCAATCAGCACGGTTCTAAACCGTGGTTGCGCTGTAGCCGCGACAAACCGCTCGTCGAGCGTGCCAACCTGCGAGACCGGCAGCTCCGCGTCAAGCAGCTTGAGTTCTCCGAGCACAGCGGTGGCAAGACTCAGGGGATCGGGAAGATCCGTCTTGACGGAAAAAAACACGTCCCAGGAGTGCGCCTGGCTGAGCGGCTCGTAGATAGCGGGCTGCATAGTGTCCGCCAAGCCCGTGTACTTCACATCGCCTACAACGCCGACAATCTCCCCCTTCTCGGTGATGCGCTTTCCAATCGGGTCTTCGTGTGGGAAAAACTGCCGCGCGGTCGTTTCGCTGATGATTGCCACGCGCGGTGCATCGGCCGCATCGGCGGCGCTGAAGTAGCGGCCGCTGCGCAGCGGAATCCCGAGAGTGCGGAAATAATCCGCGCTGACGAGAATCATGTAGGCGATGGCTGGCGGTTCACTGACGTCCACCTGGTGGCCTTCGATCGCGAAATTGTCCGAGTAATCATTCGTGTCGGGCGGCAGACTGTTGCTCACGGCCGCGGAGCGCACGCCGGGCAACGCCTGGATTCGTTCCAGCAAGCGCGGGAAAAAGGCATCCAATTGTTGCGCCTTCGCGTATCGAGGTCCGCGCAAAGGTACCTCCATTGTTAGAATGCGGGCTGTGCTCACTCCGGAATCGACATGTTGCAAGCGCCAGAAGCTCTTGATGAGCAGGGCCGCGCCAATTAGCAGCATTACCGTTAGGGCCAGTTCCGCGACCACCAGAGCGCTACGCCAGCGTCGTTTAGGAGCGCTTTCGGTCGTGGCCCGTCCGCTTTCTTTCAACGCTTCGTCGAGATTGAGCTTGGCCCCTTGCCACGCTGGCGCTAGGCCAAAGGCCATTCCCGCCAGCAGGGACACCATCGCCGTCCAGCCGAGCACGCGCCAATCCATCGCAATTTCGCTCAACCGGGGAAGCCTATCGGGCGCCAGCCTCAAAAGCAGCGGCACGCCAGCTGACGCCGTTACGAAACCCCCAAGCCCTCCTCCGAACGCCAGCAAGATGCTCTCCGTCAGAAGCTGACGAATGATGCGCGCGCGGCTGGCGCCGAGGGCCGTACGCAGAGATATTTCCTTCATGCGCGCCGCCGATCGCACTAACATCAGGTTGGTCACGTTCACCGCGGCAATCAGCAGCACAAGGGTCACTGCCGCCAATAAGACCAGCAGGCTCAACCGCACGTCGCCGACAATGAACTCCGTGAGCGGCAGCACATTGAAGTTAAAGAACTGTCCGTAACTATTCTGGCCTGAGGGGAAGCTTGTCCTGATGGAATTCGTCTCGGCGCGCGCCGCTTGCAGGCTTACATCTTTTTTCAGACGGGCAACGCCACTCAGAAAATAGGGACCGCGCCGTTTCGGTGTCTCCAACTTGACCGTCGTCCACAACGCAACCGCTTTGTCGGGAAAGTCCAGGTGCGGTGGAGCCACGCCGATGATCGTGCATGGCTGGCCGTCTAGGTTGAGTGTGTGCCCAGCGACCTCGGGATCGGCAGCGAAGCGCCTGCGCCAGAGGCCCTCGCTCAAAACAGCCAGGCACGGCGCTCCAGCCCGATCCTCGTCCAGGAGAAAAGTTCGGCCCCTGTGCGGCTGCACCCCTAATACTGAGAAAAAGTTTGCCGTCACCTGCGCCGCTTGTATCTGTTCGGGCAGTTCGCCGCCAGTCAAATTGTAACTGGTGGTCTCGAACGCGCCAATTTCGCTAAACGATCTGTTCTGCGCGCGCCAGTCGAGCAAATCAGCCACCGCCAGCGGTGTGCGGTCGCCTCCAGCCGCAGCCGCTCCTCGATTCCAGACCATCACCAGGCGCTCAGAATCTTTGAATGGCAGCGAACGGAGCAGGATTCCATTCACCACGCTAAAGATCGCCGTGTTCGCCCCGATCCCGAGTACCAGCGTGAGAACTGCGGTAGCTGTGAAGCCGGGGCTCTTCCGCAGCAGCCGCAGCCCGAAGCGAACATCTTGCAGGATGGTTTCAAGTAGGTGCCCTGCCCGCACTTCGCGGACCTGTTCCTTTAATTGTTCGAGACCACCAAGTTCCAGGCGGGCGTGGCGTTGGGCTTCCTGCGGGTTCATGCCCGCGCGAATCTTTTCGTCCGCCAGCAGCAGTTCGTGCGCTCGGACCTCGTCATCCAATTCACGCTCTTTGCGTTTTCGGTAGAGCAGGTTGCGCAATAGGCTTGTCAGGCGACTAAAACCCATGATGTTTCTCTCGAGAGGCTTCGAGCGTCCGTGTCATTGCTAGCACGATCCGGCCCCAGCGCTTCGTTTCCGTTTCCAGTTGCCGGCGCACCGCGCTGGTCAGCTTGTAATATTTGGCGCGTCGGTTGTTTCCGACTCTCCCAAAAAGAGACCAGCCACCCTTGTTCTTCCATGCGATGTAAAGCCGGGAAAAGCGAGCCAGGCTTGACTTGAAACGTTCCCTTGGTGATTTGCTCGATGCGGCGGGAGATACCCAGGCCGTGCATTTCTGCGAGGCCAGCGATTTGAGGATCATCATGTCCAGTGTGCCTTGCAACAGGTTGGTCTGATCCGGCGCCAAGAGCCTCTCCTATAGATTATCTGTAGGAAGATACGGCCTTTGCTATAGAATGTCAATAGGAGCACGTAAGCGAGGGATGATTTCGTCGGGCCGGTCACAAACGGCGCTCTGGGTAGCCGAGTCCCGTTTGTTCGTCCAAATCGCGTGAGACGGATTGTTCATCGATCTTAGGTTGACACCAGAAGGTAGCGGTCATATAGTCCTGCGCCAAAGCGAACCTGATATCAGAAGTTCTTGCTATGTGCGACCCGCAAGCAGCCCCGGCCCCAAGGTTTCTCTTTACAGATGAAATGGTGCAGGACCCTTATCCGACGTATCGACGCTTCCTCGAGGCAGGTCCAGTCCATCCTGCGAGCTATGGTGGCGGAGGTTGGGCTGTATTTAGGCACGCTGATTGTTCTTCCCTGATTCGTGACCCCAGACTTTCTGCGAGGCGAGCCGGGACGATGTTACGCGTGCTTCCTTCGGCAAGACAGGCCGAATTTGCAGAGCTTGCGCATATGCTTGGTATGGGTCTTCTCTTCCTTGACGCGCCTGAGCATAGCCGACTTCGCAAGCTAATGAATAAAGGTTTTTCTCCCGCGGTTGCGGAGGGCTTGCGACCTCACATTCAGGCAATCGTCGATCGCATGTTGGAACCTATGCGGCATGTCTCGGAGGCAGATATTTTGCGAGTGATCGCGCACCCTTTGCCGGTGCGCGTGATTGTAGAGATGCTCGGCGTGCCGGAAACTCTGCACGATGACTTTATCAAGCGGTCGGACGCCCTCGCGGTATTCTTTGGAAACCCGCAGAGGACCGTAGAGCAGACGAAAAGTGCACAGGAGGCAGTCATTGCACTTACTGAGTTTTTCCGCGGAGCCGTGGCCGAGAGGCGGCGACAAAAGGGCAGCGACCTGATCAGCCTGTTGATTGATATTCAGGAAGACGGCGAGGTTCTGTCGGATGAGGAACTCTACGCGCAATGCGTGGGGTTGCTTTTCGCCGGGCACGAGACCACTCGAAACTTGATCGGCAACGGAATGTACACGCTCCTGCGGCATCGGGAAGAAATGGCTGAGTTGCGGGAAGACCCGGAGGTCATTCGGACGGCTGTAGACGAATTGCTGCGTTTTGAAAGCCCCGTCCAGTTCACGGGGCGCGCGGCCAAAGAGGAAATGGAAATCTACGGCGTCCAAGTCCGCCCAGGGCAGGCCGTCCTGTTTATGCTGGGAGCGGCAAATCGCGACCCGCGCCAGTTCAAAGACCCAGATCGTTTGAATCTAAGGCGATTGAACAATCCCCACCTCGCCTTTGGTGCGGGTGCACATTTTTGCGTTGGAAATCAATTGGCGCGATTGGAAGGTCAAATCGCGATCCTCGCTCTGGTGCGGCAGTTCCCGCGGATGCGGCTCGCTGAGGAGCGCATCGAGTGGGTTCCGAACTTTGGACTAAGAGGTTTGAGGACACTTCCGGTAATAGTCTGATTTCAAATTCCTACAACTCCTTCAACGCGCAGAACAGGATACCTGGGGGTGTTGTGTCCCTGGTACGAAGCAAAAAGACCCGTGACGTTCACGCACTCGAATTACTCCGGAAGCGGAGGCGTGACCGGTAAGATCGCGCTCGTCAGCCGTGCCTGGTCATCATGGCTGCGATTCCACTGACCTTGGGCATTTACTGGCTTAGGCGTTAACATGCTTTCCTCGAAATCGTTTATGACCAATGTCACGATTAAGTTGACTTGGTGAGGGGTCCAGATAGCCATGTTGATGTAAAGGCGGCAGTCGACGATGGACCTTGTGTTGACCGATGTACTGGGGATTTTCATTGCTACGCTTGGTGGAGCGGCGGTGGGGTTGGAGCGCGAATGGTCAGGCCATGCGAGTGGACCCCATGCGCGGTTCGCGGGAATGCGGACATTCACGCTGTTGGGCCTGCTGGCCGGGTTAGCCGGAGTGATGTGGTCAGCCGGCGTGCGCACGCTTGCGGCCGTGCTCCTAGCCGGCGCTGGCACTTTGATTGTGGCCGCTTACTACGCTGCAAGCCGCGTGGAAATCGATGGTACGACTGAAGTAGCAGCGTTCGTGGTGCTGGCTGCAGGTGTAACCGCAGGAATGCACGAGCTGAGGCTTGCGAGTGCCACTATTGCCGTGACAACTCTGCTTCTCGTCGAGAAAACAAAACTCCATAGCATCGTAGAACGCATCGATGACGCGAGCCTGCGGGCTGCGTTTCGATTTGCAGTCATGGCCATTGTCATCTTGCCCCTGCTCCCCACAGGGCCTTACGGACCTTTGGGCGGCATTCGGCCTCGGCAGCTTTGGATCATGGTTCTGTTCTTTTCAGGATTGAGTTTTGCGGGGTATCTCGCCCGGCGGGAAGTGGGATCGCATCTTGGTTACCCGATCGCGGGAGTGCTGGGCGGGATCATCTCCTCGACGAATGTCACACTCTTATTTGCGCGCACGAGCAGAAGAGAAGCGGAGAACGCCATTCCGCTCGCCTCGGGAGTGTTGGCGGCCTGTGCCGTTATGTGTGTGCGAGTGATCATTGCGGCCGCGGTCTTGAATGTGACTGTCTCGATTAGACTCTTACCTTATCTTGTTGGCCCGTTGCTCGTTGCTGCGTTGTTCGCCTGGTTCGGGGTTCGCAACCGGAAAGAACTTGGTTCAAGCGAAATAACTGCTTCGAATCCTCTTCAATTCAGGATGGCGCTGCAGATGGCGTTTGTGTTTCAAATTGTATTGTTTGCTGTCCGATGGGCGCAAAACACGTGGGGCGAACCGGGCGTGTTCGTTTCAGCGGGCGTTCTCGGATTGACGGATATCGATGCCCTCGTGGTCTCCATGGTAAAGGACAGCGGCGCTCAGTTACCCGCGACCACGGCTGCGACGGCCATGGCCATCGGGGTTCTCTCCAATACCCTTTTGAAGCTAGGAGTCGGAATGGTCATTGGCGCGAAACAGTTCCGCAGAGTTGTTGGAATTGGCTTGTTTGCGGTCGCGGTTGCGTGCGTGCTCTCACTTTTTTGGCTGCACTGAAGAGAACTCACCGGGAATCTTATATCCTGCTTGGCTGTACTCCGCAAACTCCACTGACGGCTACATCCACGTAGATGCCGGCTTGCGGGGTAAGCCCCGACGCAATGGCAAAGGCCATCGCCAACGGGAGAGCGACGAGACCGACTGCGATTCCGGCAACGAGTAGAGCAGAAACTTATTACCATCGTAATCGCGCAGACAGAGTATAGACTTCGGAAGCCAGCATCTTCGACGAGGGCACGTGGCATTTACATATTATCGCTACGCGGAGAACCGTTGGATAGAGAGTGGACACGCACCGCGCCCTGCAAAGCAACATATCTATGCCGGAAGCTCCGGCGCAACGCGGGCGCATCGTTGATTCTCATTGGCGAGAAAGGCAACCTTGAGCGTGCGCGTCTTCACGCATGGTCCGAAACGCGTGCCTCCCAAGTTGTGGCTAACCAATGTGCTGACGACTGACACTCATCTGCCTATAATTTCTGATGAGCCAAGAGCTCGAGCCTTCATGAAAATAGCACGACTATTGCTCCTTTTTTTACTGATGCCGACAAAGGCAGCGCCTTTGCCGCAAACGGAGAGCTTGGCGCTCAAATCTCAGCGCGCTAAGGAACTGATGGCAGAAGGAAAATTCGCCCAGGCCATTCCTCTCTACCGAGAATTGAACGAAGCGGTGCCCAATAACGCGGGACTCAAGCTGAATCTGGGAATGGCGTTGCATATGGCCGGGAGGAAACGCGAAGCCATCCCGGAACTGGAGGCAGCGGTGAAACTTAAGCCGGACCTCGCCCCGGCATGGCTCTTTCTGGGAACGTCGCACCTTCAGTTGGGCGAAACCACCGCCGCGATCAAGGCCTTCATGACTGTTCTGGGCCTGCAGTCGGAAAACCGCGAAGCCTTGCAAATGCTCGCCGAGGCGTTGTTCTCCTTGGGCCGTTTGGAAGAGGCATCTGAACAATATAAGCGGCTTGCCGAGGTTTATCCTGAAAGACCGGAGGTTTGGTACGGACTGGGACGCTCATATGAATCGCTCAGCGAGCAGGCTTTCGAAAAACTACAAGAGATTGCTCCGCGCTCTTCCTATGCCCTGGCGCTACTCGCAGAAACGCGCGTTAGGGAGCAGCAATTCTCGAGTGCATTTTATCTTTACAGGCGGGCGCTGGAAGAGAAACCGGCGTTGCCCGGCCTGCACAAAGCCCTGGCAGAAATCTATCGGCAAACGGGACATCCGGATTGGGCGGAGACAGAAGAGAAAAAGGAGTTACCAGATTCTTCGCCGGAATGCACCAGCTCGACTTTGGAGTGTCATTTCCTGGCACGTCAGTATAACGACTCAATCGCTGCCGCCAAAGGGTCGCATACGCCCGACTCGTTTTATTGGCGGTCACGAGCATACAACGAGTTAGCTCTTCAAGCGTTTACGCAGCTCGGCCAGTTGCCGCTCTCAGCCGAGCTGCACGAGCTCAAGGCCCACATTTATAACAGCCAGAAAAGATACGCGGAGGCCGCAGGTGAGTGGCGCGAAGCGTTGAAGTTTTCGCCTGCGGACGTAGAAATCCAAAAACAGCTTGCCATCAGCCTAAAACTTGGCGAGGACTACATCGCGGCCCTGCCGTTCTTCCAGGAACTCCTTCGGCAACAGCCCGCCTCGCCCGAGCTGAATTATCTGACCGGCGATACGCTGCTCGACTTGCAGCGGGCAGACGAAGCAATTCCGCTTCTCAAGCGTGCCGTCGTTCGCGACCCGAAATCGCTCGCTGCACACAAGTCCCTGGCTCGGGCAGAGTTGGCCGCTGGAAAAGCGATGGAAGCCATTCCACACCTGAAGTTGGCGTTACCTACCGATGAGGACGGCAGCTTGCACTTTCAGCTGGCCCAGGCCTACCGAGCAAGTGGTCAGTCGGAACTTGCGAAGAAGACTCTCGCCGAGTATCAAGGGATCCAGAATTCCGCTGCTGCCGCGCGGGAGGCAGCAAAGCGGGAGACAGAGATTACTGCTCCATAGACGCGGAAGAACGCAGCAAGCTATTTCTCCGGTTCGTGCACATCGAGGACCTGGTTGGTAGCAACGTTGCGAACCACCTGAACAATGCCGCTTGGCCAGCGAATCTCGATTCGTTCAATCTTTTCCAGCTTGCCAGTTCCAAAATGCACTACTGCTGGGCTCGAAGAGGCGTAACCGGCCGCTGTGGTGACGTGATTGGACTGATTACCCAGGTGAATTTTGGCGCCAATCCCGTCGCGGTTGCTACGCGTACCCGCCAACTTCAGGATGAGCCAGTGGTTCGGGTCGGGACTTACATTCTGCCAAAGCTCCGCCGGTTCCCCGAGGGCGCTTACGACCACGTCGATTTTTCCATCGTTGTCAAAATCGGCGAAGGCGCTTCCGCGATGGGCGCGCGCAAGATCAAAACCCGCTTCCAAAGAAACATCGCGGAACATTCCGTTTCCAAGATTGGCGAAAACACTGTTGGGCTGCTTGTAGTGGGTGGATCCAAAAAGGTCAATCAAATCATTTACGTCGGAATTGGCGGTGAACAGATCCTTCCAGCCATCATTGTTGAAATCGAAGAAGCCGTTGCTCCAGCCACTGCGCGCAGTGGAAAGCGTTGCCAACCGGCTCTTGTGGGTGATGTCCTGGAAGAAGCCCTTGCCCAGATTCTGAAATAAGGGAAAGGTTTCGCCCGCAAGAGCCGTAACGTTGAGATCACAAAGACCATCATTGTCAAAATCACGAAAATCGGCTCCCATGCTGGCGATCGGCAACCCATTATTTGTCAGAGCCACGCCAGCCTGGAGGGCAACTTCTTCAAATGTTCCATCGCCCCGATTGTGGAATAGGAAGTTGGGCAGATTGTCGTTCGTAACAAAGACATCCATAAAGCCGTCGTTATCGTAGTCGGCAAAAGCCACGCTCATTCCTCGGCCGATGTGCCCGGCAATGCCAGCCTTCGCGCTGACATCTTCGAAGGTGCCGTCGCGGCGGTTCCGATAGAGCGTGTTGGGCAATCCTTCGAAATACTTTGGATGGCAGTAGACGCGCAAGTTGCGGTCGCGCTCACCGCAATAGCGATCAAAGTCTGGTGCCCAATGAGCGTAGTTGACGACGAACAAGTCCAGCCAGCCGTCGTTATCGTAGTCAAACCAGCCGGCGGCGACGGACCACTTGTCGCTCTTGATTCCCGCTTTCTCCGTTACATCTTCGAATTTGCCGTTGCCCAGATTGCGGTAAAGGATGTTGCGGTAAACGCCCGCGACGAACAAGTCCGCGTAGCCGTCGTTGTTGTAGTCCGCCGCTGCGGCTCCCATTGAATAGCCCGCTCCCGCTACACCCGCTTCCGACGTAACGTCGGTGAATTTCATCCCGCCGTCGTTTCGGTACAAGCGGTTGAAGAACGTTGGCGAATCCTTTTCGAGGCTCGGGATCGACGCGCCGTTCGTAAAAAAAATGTCAACACGGCCGTCGTTGTTGTAGTCGAAGGAGGCAACGCCACCGGGCATCGTTTCAATCATGTGCTTGCGCGGCGTGGGATTGTTTTGCAGGACGAAGTCCAGGCCGGAACGCTGCGCCACCTCGCGAAAACAAAGAGGAGAAAGTGCGGAGGAGGGCTTCGAATCAGCGCTCTTTCGCGCCAATTGCGGAAGGAGAAAAGTACCGCCGCCAGCCAGGAAGTTTCGCCGGGAAAACATTACGAGCGGGCGGTGAGCTCTGATTGCCCCCGAGGCCCCACACACGATCCAAGATTGCGAGCGACTTTTCGCATAGACTCAGCTACGGCCGAGGACAAATTTATCAAACCGCTTCACCACATCACGGAGATAGGCTTCGTCGCCTCCTTCGAGCTCGGTGACGGCACTGCCCGAATAACCAATATCCGCAAAGGCTTGCCGCACCGCGGCCCAATCCACGTCTCCATCCCCCAGGTTGACCCACGCATACCCGTCTTCCTTGCGTTTGAAATCCTTGACGTGAACCTTGACGATGCTGCTTCCCAACGTATGAATCCAATCCTGTGGATAGCCGTAAAGCAGCACATTGCCGACATCGAACCAGGCTTTGATCCATGGACTTTGAAATTCACTGATGTACTTCGCCATCTCGAGCGGGCTCAGAAGGAACCTGTTCCAAACTTCCTCAATGGCGATAACCACCTTTAACTCTTCCGCGAGAGGAATCAGCGTGCGAATCTCTTTCTGTGAGCGCGTCCACGCATCATGATAGGACGTTTGGGGATTCACCACGGCCGGCACCAACAACACCGCATCGCAGCCCCACAACTTGGCGTTTTGCAAAGAGGCCCGCATCCCTGCCAGGCTCTTCTCCACGACCGCGCGGTCGCTTGAGGACAATGGATACTTCCAGTGATCCATGTTCATCACCGAGTCGATGCGGATACCCGCGGCTTCGGCAGCTTTTTTGATTTCCTCGGCCTTGTGCGCGTCCGGCTCTGTCGGGGCTTGCACCACCTCGAAACCGACGTCTTTTGCCAATTTGAAGCGGTCCGCGTTACTCAACTTTGCGGGCAGCATTTCGAACCAAACGCCCTTCTTTATCGAGAGAGTTGCAGGAGCCAGCGGCGCCCCAGAAGCTCTGGAAGGCGCGCTAGCCATCAGTGCGTTCGCCAGTGCTCCGCCGCCGAGACTGGCTGTGCATGCGGCGGTAACCGAAGATTTCAGAAACTCGCGGCGTGTGGGAGGACGCATCGGCAACCTCAACTCAGTTTATTCAAGTCGATTTTTGAGTCCCAGACCTCTTTGGATTTCATCGTCTCTTCCCAAGTTACTTCGCGTCCCGTGTAAGCCGCGGTGCGCGCCATCATGCAGGAGAGTGCGGATTCACTGCCCTTCGCCGCCTGGTTATGAAAGCTCCCGCTGGTGATGCTTTCCACGAACGCTTTCTTCTTCTCGCGGTCGGCAAATTCCAGGTTGGACGTGAAGTTTCCCGTGACAGAGAAAGCTTGTTGCTCAGCGCCGGGCTTCTGCGTCAAAGGTGCTTGCCAAGGTTCATCGCCCCAAATGCCAAGCGGCCCGGTGTAAGGCGACTGGGAAGTTCCTTTCGTACCGAAAAAGCGCTCGGTCACATCCCACCAGCCCTTGGCAAACTGCGTCGAGCTGAAGGTCACATCCACATTGTCGGGATAGTGGAAGACGACGTTGTAATTTCCATAGACATCGCCATCGTTCGCCGGGCGGCCCAGGCGGCTGCCCGCCGCAGAGGCCCTCAACGGATGGTTCTTGAGAACCCAATTGCAGATGTCAATGACGTGAATGTTCTGCTCGACGATGATATCACCGGAAAGAACGCGGTCGTACACCCAGTTGCGCAGCCGCTTCTCAGCGGGTGACGCATTCGGCCAGGCCGGCCGGTCGATGTAGCCTGCCAAATAGTGCGCTTCGCCGCAGACAATGTTGCCGAGTGCTCCGCCATGGATGCGCTTCACCAGTTCAACAAACGGAGGACAATCGCGAATCTGGAATCCCACGTCCAGGCTGAGTTTGCCTTCGGCGCGTTTGCCGATTTCGATCACTTTCAACGCGCCGGGGACATCCACAGCCACGGGCTTCTCGAGGTACACGTGCTTGCCGCCAGCGACGATGGCTTCCAAATGTTGGGGATGATAGTAGGGCGGCGTAGCGATGACCACAGCGTCTACTTCTTTCGAAGACGCCATCTGCTGATAGGCCTTAGGGCCAACGAAAATCTGCGAAGCGCCCATTGCCGCGTAGCCCTTGCCCTGTTGCATGTCGTCAAAATGTTTCTTGGCGTTGTCCAATTGATCCTGGAACATGTCGGCCAGCGCCACAACTCGGGCGTTACCCGTATCGACGAGGTTCGACGCGTCTTCCGTCCCACGCCCGCCACAGCCAAGCAAGCCTACGCGCACAGCGGAATTCGCGGCCGTGCCGCGCACCAGCTCCGGCTTAATCAGCATCGCCCCGGCCGTAGCCGCCGCCACGCCGATGAATTTCCTGCGGTCCAGTTCCTTTGAAGAGTTTCGTCGCTTCGCATCACCTGCCATAGCGTCCTCCCGATACTGCGAACTATCCAATCAGTTTTTCCAGGTAAGCCTTCGCTTCCCGAACATCCGCCACCTGTTGCGGGCCAGAAATTTCGCGCTCAATGGTGACCGCGCCCTGATAGTTGAGCTGCTTCAAACGCGCAGTAATCCGCGGAAAATCCACCTTGCCTTTGCCAATGGGAACTTCTTTGCCGAGATCTTTCGGATTCGTGGGAAACAATCCGTCCTTGGCGTGGATTCCCTGGACGTACGGGGCGAGCAATTCAATCGCGTCCACAGGATTCGCTTTGCCGTAAAGGATTAAGTTTGCGAGATCAAAGTTGACGCCCTGATTGTCCAGGCCCACGTCTTGAATGGCGCGCACCAGCGTGATGGGCGTCTCTTGACCGGTTTCATAGCGGAAATTCTGGCCGTTGTTTCTGCAATAGGCCGCCACTTCCTTCATCGCCGCGATGGTTTCCTTGTAAACCGGGTCGTTGGGATTCTCGGGAATGAATCCGCAATGCGTCTGGACGGCTCGAATCCCGCACTGTTTCGCAAAATCCGAAGCTTTCTTGATGTGCGCGATTCGTGCCGCTCGCGTCTCGCGGGGAACCAGGCCAATCGTCAGCGGCCCTTGATAAAAGTCCCAGACTTCGTTGCCGGGTCCTCCGACAACCAGCGATGTTGCCTCAATCTGATGTTTCTCCAATGCCTGGCGCAGCTTGCCGACTAGATCCGTCTCAAAGTCGTCCACAAACACCTGGCTCGTCGGCAGGCCGAGGTCACGCACCTTGGCCATCGCCGCATCGGGATCCTTCCCAATGCCAATGATCAGGCCAAGGCGCAACGGCTTTTTCCCATCGTTGGCGGCTACGTGAGGAGCGTTCTGACCAACACCTACGGGCTCTGTGAGCGGAGCATCTAAAACCGGCTGGTTTTTCGCGGCAACTGCCTTGCTGAAAGGGGCGGCCAATGCCGCCGCCGCTGAAGTTTGCAAGAAAGTACGACGATTCTGTCTATTCATGCTCACCTGTCACGCAAATTCTATGCCGCTGGCCCGAAAAACAGTGGCTGCACTTTATTCCGGCTTAAGATAAATGTCTTTCCAGCGCACCTTGACTCCGCCCCCGGTGTGAATCTGCAAGCTAATGACGCCGTCGGTGAATTTGGGCGCAGGGTCGGTAAAGTCCACAATCTTTGTGCCGTTGAGCTGCGTCACGATATGCGCTCCGTGCACGGACACTTCCAGCTCATTCCACACCCCAGGCTTCAGCGCCTTTTCACCCTCTGCCGTCGGCTGAGCCACCCATCCGCGGCCGCCGCTCTCGTACAGGCCGCCGGTGTGCTTGCCTACGTTGGGATCCACCTCCACCTGCATTCCTTCAATGTCCGGCCCGTGCTGCGGGTCAATCCCCAGAATCTTCGAGTGAACGAACACTCCGCTGTTGCCTGCGGCCTCACCTTTAAACTTGAGGCGCAGAGTGAAATCCCTGTACGTCTTTTCAGTGGTTAGGTACCCGTACTTGTTCGCTGTGCTCTCGCAGAGGATGGTTCCCTGCTCGACGACCCACGTTTCGTCGCCATTCTTCTTCCAGCCAGTAAGGTCTTTTCCGTTGAACAGAGGAACCCAACCGCTTTCGCCCGGCGCCTGCGCCCATGCACCGAGCCCGAGCACTAATGCCGCTACGAGTACCCCACTCCACCATCTTTTCACGGCAAGTCCTCCGCTTCTGCATGGTTGCCGGTTTTAGTGGGCCTGGGAGAAAACACCAGCATGCTAGCGGGCTGGCGAGCGAGATGGAAAGCCGGGGCGCGCCGAAACGCGCCCCGGGTTGAAGTTCTAGCAATCAAAACGACATGCGTAAACCGAACCGGAACTGCCGCTCGTCGTTCTTCGCACCGGTGATCGTCAGGAAATTCCCGCTACTGCGTGAACCATTTGGATTGTTGAAGTGTGGTGCGTTGAAGAAATTGGCTGCATCGGCGCGGAACTGTAAGCCGAGGCGCTCGGTCATCTTGAAGGTGCGGAAAAGGCTGAAATCCATATTCACTGAGCCAGGCCCGTACAAACTCGTGCGGCCGACGTTTCCGTAAGAAACGGTAGTTACCGGAGCAAAGGCCGCGGTGTCATAGAAGGGATTGCCCGTGCCGACTCCGCCAAGTTTATTAACGGCCCCGACCTGATTTGGAGTCTGGCGCTGAAATTTTGCGTTCAATGAGGCACCAGAAGCCGTCAGAGAAAATGGTTGACCGTGGATGGCGCTGAAGATCCCGCTCACCTGCCAGTCGCTAAGAATCTTCGTAACCGCGCCTCCACCACTCCCCCACGATTTGCCCTCACCCACGGGCAGTTCGTAGACATAGGCTAATTGGAAAATGTGCGGCGTGTTGAAGCCCGCTGGGGCGCGGTTGCGCCGGAACTGGCTTGGATCATTCCAAGCAACGGAAGCCCAGCCATCATCGTCCGTGAAGTCAATAGCCCTGGAGTAGGTGTAGGCTCCCTTGACCAACAGGCCGTGAGAGAACTGGCGATTCACGGAGGCCTGGAGCGAGTGATAGTTTGCACTCAGATAGCCTTGCCAGAAGTCGGTCTCCGCAGTGCGATTGCCGAACTGAGCTTTGTTGTAAGGCTGTCCTGCCGCTCCCGTCCCCGGGAGAGACGCGTTGACGTTAAGGTCAGCGAACTGATGAACGGTCTGCGTGCCAACGTACCCCAAGGACACCAGGAAGTTCGAGGGAAGCTTGCGCTCCACAAGGAGGTTCCACGATTCGATGTAGCCGCGCTTTAGCAAGCCAGGGCCCACGCTCCGCTCCAAGGCCTGAGGCGGGAGAGGAATGGTTCCGCTGCTGATGTTCGGACAGCAGATAGCTGGAATGCCGACGGGAAGAGCTCCACCGGGAAGCGGGGTAGTTTGAGGCGAGAACGAGCCCGCCGCGGCAAAGCCGTTCGCCCCTGCAAAGTTCGAACCCACGGTGAGCGGGTAAAAGCCACGAAGAGGTCTTGCCAGAGGCAGCGGATCCACAGTGATACCAAAGCCGCTGCGTACTACGGTCTTGTCGTTAATCTGGTAGGCCACGCCAATTCGCGGCGCAAATAGTTTCTTGCTGGTGGTTACTCCCAAATGGCTTGGGTTGCCACCAATGCCTCCCAGCAATACGTTGAGGGTTGTGAAGTCAAGCCGGTCAAATTCGAAAGCGCCGTTCCGGGTCATGAGCGGATAGTATTCGTATCGCAGACCCAAGTTGGCAGTGAGCTTGCTCGTGACCCGATAGCGGTCCCCGACAAACCAACCGAATTGCCACTCCCGAGCTGTGGCTTTGATGAACTGCTCGCTCCGGCCCATCCCGTCCTGGAACCCGAGCAGGAATTGCGCCCAGGCATTGAACTGGTTGGGAGCGGGTGCGGTCGTGGAGTTAAGAGCGGTCAAGCCGCCTCCAAAATCAAACTCGCCGCGCGGGCCAGAACCAAGCTCCGGCTGCCAGTGGTTCAGGTGATGATGGATGATGTCCGTTCCGGCACTGACTTGGTGCTTGCCGTGCGACCATCGGACGTTGTGGTTGCTCGTGAAGCTCCAGTCGTTACGGTACGCCGGGTTCCACCCTTCAGGGTTTCCGAGATCCGCGTACCCGTTTACAGAGAAAAACGGAATACCGCTATCTCGCAGGTCGTTCGGATTGTTGGTGCCCGGAAGCCCCAGCACAGTCAGTCCGATATTCGTTCCGAAGTCCGGAGTCTGGCCGTACTCGCTCATGCGAGTAAACCCGACGTTACCATCGACAACAAGCGTGGGTGAAAGAGTCAAAGTGTGCCCAACAGTGACAAGCTGCACAAAGGAATGGAAAGCCCCGAGGCCACCGTCGCAGTTACAGTCGCCAATGGCTTTGCCCAAGCTCGGCTCGCCATGGAACACTGATTTCATGGCGCTGTACTTGGCAAATATGGTGTGATTAGAAGTCCGGTTCCAGTCCACCTTGCCGTCAAAGTCGTTGCGGTTCAAACGTTGTGTAGCCGATGAGAAATAGTTGTTCGTTTCAGGGGTAACGCCATTCACAGTGATGTTTGTCGGCGGAAGCAGAGCGATGATCTTCGCCGCAATGGGATCGATCGCGATGGCAGCTTGGTTGGAAAAGGGTGTCCGTCCGGTGCCGTCCGCGTTGCCCGTGTGGGGATCATAGATGGTTGTCCCGGTGCCCGTGAAGTTTCCGGCACGCAGGGCTGCCGTCGGGAGAGTTTGCAAGTTTCCACGGTTATCGCGCTCAAAAGTTCCGTCGTAGCTTCCAAAGAAGAACACCTTGTCCTTCACGACTGGGCCACCGAATGTGCCCCCAAGGTCGTTCAGTATGCTCTTGCCCTTTCTTGGGCTCACTGCCGGCGTCTCGAAGAACTGTCTCGCTCGCAGGGCTTGGTCCTCATGATACTCAAATAACACACCGTGGAACTGATTGCTGCCTGACTTGGTGATGACCGTGACGGCCGCGCCACCCGTCATTCCCTGCTCAGGGTCGAAGTTGTTGGTGGAAATGTTCACTTCCTGAATCGTTTCGGCCGGAGGCACGTACACAGCGTGATGCGGCAGCCAGACAAACACGTCCGAGGCTCCATCGACGCGCGTGTTATTGTTGTTTCGATTCGTGCCGTTGATGTTCGTACTCAGGGCACGTTCGGGCGTGTCCGCAATCGCGTTCTGGAAAACCCCCGGTGTTGCGCCGGGCACAAGATTGATGAGTGTTTGGTAGTTGCGATACTGGTTGAGGGGCATGTCCAGGATAGCAGTTTCGGTTAATTCCGTGTGTACGTCGGTTTTCTCGGTCTGCAACGTTAGGGTTGCCGCTTCCACGGTAACTTGCTCCGAGACTGCCCCAACTTGCAGTTTGGCGTCGGCGTTGGTAACAACGTTTGCCGCGACCACCAGGTTCGTCTGAGTGAGCGGTTTGAACCCGCTAGTCTTCACCGTGAGGTCGTAAGTCCCGGGGGGTACGTCGGTGATCGAGTAATAGCCATTTTCGTTTGTGTCGCCTTCTTTCTGAACGCTGGTCGCCTTATTGATGAGCGTTACGTGCGCTTTCGGCACACCCGCGCCGCTCTGGTCGCTAATCGTTCCGCTCACCGACCCGAACAACACCTGCGCGTCGGTGCGATGAACGACTCCAAGCAAGGCAAAACCCAAAAAAAACACCACGAGGAAAAGAACGCTCCGTCTATTTCTTGACATCAGCTCTGCCCTCCTTTTGCTCTAATGAGCCACGTGGATGCGCCATTGGTTACACAGCCTGCCCCTCGGCGGCATTTCCTGGAAATGTGGGCCTTGTGACCAACCCCACGGAAAACAACCCTGCTTTATACTAGATCTGCTCCTGTAGGTTGAGCCGCGGTTTCACAAACCGCACCCGGCCTGGAAGTAGGCACCCCAACTCCTCGACAAGTTGCCGCAAACGCTAGCAACGCATAAAACGCTTGTCAAGCAGATTGTTTTACTTTTCTGAATGAATTTGGTGCAAAATCGCAGCTCATAAGGTGAAATACTTATAGTGTTAGAAGTTTCTGAGGCAGCCCGCCCAAACGAAAGTATTCGAGGGCTTTTGTGTTTCGAGTGAAGCATTGCAAATCGCAACGCGAACGCGATCTGCTGGTCATCGAAGCTTTGCTTCGAAAACTAGGCCCTCTCTCGCAAGTTGAGATTCATGAACTTACGCACTTCCAACCGAGCGCTATCTCCGGCCTCGTTCGCGACCTCCTGAATCAGGAAAGAGTTGTCGAAGCCGGGCGCTCCAACAATTCCAGAGGCCGCAAACAGGTCCTGCTTCGCCTCAATGAAGAACGCGGTTTCGTTCTCGGAATCGGTTTTGACGACGAATCTGTGCTCGCGGCGGTGATGAATCTTCATTTGCAAATCGTGTCCATGACGCGAGAAACGACGCGTCTCGACTCAGGTGCCGCCGGGCTTTTGCACCAGCTCCAGTCCTGCGCAAAAAAGTCGCTCAAAGAAGCGGGCATCCGGGATGCCGCGCTTCTGGGCATTGGCATCGGCGCCTCTGGAGTGGTGGACAGTCAGGAAGGCGCAGTCGTGATGTCCTCCACCATCGAGTTCCTGAACCAGGTTCCCCTTCGGCGTGTCTTCGAAAAGAAGTTTGCGGCCCCTGTCATGGTGGTGAATCTTGCGGGCGCCAAAGCCATTGCGGAAAGGACCCTCGGCGCCGGGGCCAAGGCCGATGACATGATTTACGTGGAATACGGGAGGACTGGAATTGGTGCTGGGATCATCAGCGGAGGCAAACTGATGCATGGCGCAACGCACGCTGCCGGTGAGCTGGGACACACGCACATGATCGAAGAGGGTCCGGCATGCAAATGCGGAAGCTTCGGCTGCCTCGAAGCGATCGCGGGAGCCGCCGCGATCCAGACCAGAATTCGCAAAGCGATTGCCGACGGCGGCGGATCTCAAGTTTTGTCGCTGGCCGGCGGCAATCCTGCGAACGTTTCCGGCTGGATGATTCTTAGCGCCGCGAAATCAGGCGACAAAGCTTGCGCCGCCATCGTGGAACAGGCAACGAATTATCTGGGGTTAGGTCTGGCTAACCTCGTGAATCTCTTCAACCCCTCAGTTTTGGTTCTGGATCAGCGCCTTCAGCTTGCGGGACAAGGTTTGCTAGACCAAGTGACGAAGGTGGTGAAGAGGCAGGCGCTGAGCTACTCAACCAAAGACATGCAGATTGTTTTTGGAAAACTAAGCGGCGAAGCCAGCGTCCTGGGAGCCGGATCCATCGCACTGGAAAAACATTTTGAAATTCCGACTCTCAAGCCGCCGCGGTTTATGATCGAATCCCTTCCCAAGCCTTCGCGCCGCGGATCACAGATTGCAAGTCCACCGGAAGGATTTGAAGCGGCTTGAAGTTCTCGCAGAAGCATCTCAAGAATCAGCCTTGAGTCGAGACCGCTTTGCCACTTCCCTGTCGAATCGTGACGAATCGGTCGGCCTGAATTTTGTCCCAGGACTCATGCTTTCCGTCCGGCCACTTCACCATCAGCTCCTCAATCTTGGCATCTTCTCCCAATCCAAAATGAACGCGTATGTCGTTCGCGCTCAAATAGCTTGAGTCCGTATGGGCGCGCCGCAAAAGCTTTCGCCCGCGCAGGCGAACTTCGATTGTGGCGCCCATCGCAAACCGATTGCCATGACTCGCTTCCAATCGGACCAGCAGCCAGTGGTTGCGATTCAGCGAACGGCTCTGGTTTAGCAAAAGCCGCGCGGGCCCGTTGTTATTCGCAACAACGATGTCTATTGCGCCGTCATTATCAATGTCTCCGAATGCCGCGCCGCGGCTCACTTCGGTCAAGGCAAATGCCGGCCCCGCGACACTCGTCATCTCGCGGAACTTCTTCCCTTCCCCTTCGTTGTGAAACAGTTGGTTCGGCTGGCCGAACGGATATGGCTTCCCTCGCAGCGACTCAATGCGATTCACCGCGCCGTTGGCGATAAACAGATCAAGTCGGCTGTCGTTGTCATAGTCGATCCATTCCGTGCCAAAGCCTGTGTATGGAAATGTCGGCAGCAGCAGGCCAAATTCCGCGGATGCATCGTAAAACTTTCCGCGTCCATCATTGACGTAAAGATTCGCGCCTTCATTGGTCAAATTGGTTTTAAAGATGTCCTCATCCCCGTCTCCGTCAAAGTCGCCCGCGGTCACGCCCATTCCCGCCTGCGGCAATCCATCGGCGCTGTAGGCCGTGCCCGCAAGCAAACTCGTTTCCTTGAACGTTCCGTTTCGCTGATTGATCCATAGGTGGGCGGCGGCGCCGTCGTTGGCCACGTAGATATCCGGCCATCCATCGCCGTTGAAGTCCGCGCAAACTACGCCAAGGCCCGGCCCAAGGGCCGCGCCGATTCCCGCTGCTTCGGTGACCTCCTCAAATGTTCCATCGCCGCGGTTGTGAAAAAGCCGTGCCGGTGCCGGTTGGTACATTTTGGGAGTGCAGTAATCTCGCTCACCGGTAGGCGCAAAGCAGCGTTTGTTGCCTTTCACCGTGAAATCCAAGTAGTTCGCAACGAAAAGGTCCAGGTGTCCATCGCGGTCATAGTCAACCCATGCCGCACTCGCGCTCCAGCGCGCATCGTCCACGCCCGCTTTCGCCGTTACGTCGGTGAACGTGCCGTCGCCGTTGTTGTGGTAAAGCACGTTGTGCCCAAAGTTTGTGACGTAAAGATCTTGCAAGCCGTCGTTGTCGTAGTCGCCCACGGCGACTCCCATCCCGTAGCCGATGTGGCCGACTCCTGCCTTTTCCGTGACGTCCACGAATTGCAGCTTGCCCGTCTCGCTCAGAAGATTTTTAAAGAGCCGATTGCCCGGCTTCCAACCGGTGGCGGGCGGAAACTTGGTGCGGCGTGGATCCTGCGCAGGATCGAACGTCGTGCCCTGAATCAAATAAACGTCCAGGTCTCCGTCGTTGTCGTAGTCGAAGAGTGCTACGCCAGCCCCCATGATTTCCGGCATGTAGAATTCGCCAATCGCGCCGGTAAAATGGTGGAACTTTAGGCCGACTTCCTCCGCCACTTCCCGAAATAGCGGAACAGGCAGAGGATTACCGAATGTTGCCTTCGAGAGTTCGCTCGCTCCTTCTGCTAATCCCGAGAGAAGAAGTCGAAGAAAATCTCGCCGTCCAAAGCTGGATTGCGGGTTAGTTCGTGGAAGTGTACTTTGTGAACGAGGCTTCCGCATCTTCACTGCGGTGTCCCCGATGCTTCCAGGGTATGCAGATCGCGCTCGATGCTCACGAGAAGTGTGGATTGGCCCCGCGCTGCCGCCACATCGCGTGCCTGACGAATGTAGCGCAGTGCATTTTGCCGGTCGCCTGCGCGCGCGAACGCCGCGCCAAGCGCATAAACGTATCGCGGCGTGTTTTCGTCTTCCGGCTCGATCGTTTTCCGAAGCTCCTGGATTCCTTCCTGGAATTTCTTTTGATTCACCAAGATGCGGCCCAGATTGAAGTGTGCCTGGCGGTCGCCGGGTTTGTTCTCAATGGCTTTCCGGTATTCGGTTTCCGCTTCCGGAAAATTGCCCTGCCGCTCTAGGAGGTATCCGAGGTTGTTGTGCGCGCCCGCGTGAAAAGGATTGATCTCGATGGTTTTCCGGAAAGCCTCTTCCGCCCGCGCATACTCTTCGGCGCTCAAGAGCAGCACTCCGTAATTATAGTAGCTCTCTGCGGAACCAGAATCGATGCGAACAGCCGCCTTATAGTGCTCCTCGGCTTTCTGGAACCGGCCCAGCCGCCCGTACAATTCGATCAGGTTGATGTGCGCCTGGACTAGATTCGGGTCGATTTCGATTGCCTTCTCGTGTGCCGCTGCGGATTCCTCTAACTTTCCTTGCCTTTCAAGCTCAGCGCCGTACTGCACTTGGTAGGTCGCGCTGTGATTGAGGGCCCGAACTTCGGCAAGCAATGGATCGCCTGAAGGAGGCACGGCGATTTTGTTTTTTTCATAGAGGCGAAGCTGTTCTTCCGCCTGGTCTGCCTTGCCGAGCGTGCGATATGTGAGAGCCAAAGCGTAATGCGCTGCTCCATAATCCGGAAACAATTCCGTCGCCTTGCGGTAAGCCTCGCTCGCGCCGGCAGGGTCACGTCTGGCAGCGCGAACGCGGCCTAAGCCATAGTAGGCGTCAGCATTGTCAGGGTGCTGCTCGGCAATCTCCGCGAAAAGTCTTTCGCTTGCGTCCCAAACGGCCGAGGCGAGTAGGCAGTTGGCGAGCCGCAGCTTTGCGGGGAAATAGGTTGGATCGATACGCAGCGCAAGACGCAGCGTCGAGGCCGCAGTGTCGCAGTGCCCCTGGTCTGCTTCGACGGCTCCCCAGTAATACGCCCACTGAAAAGAGTTGGGCTCGAGTTGCATGGCGCGCCGGTAGCAAACGGCCGCCTGCTGCAGCAAGCCGTACGTCTGAAGTACCATGCCGAGCCTTCCGCTTGCGACTGCGTCCTCGGCGTGGCTGCGAGCAAAAGAATAAGCCTCGTCAATCTGTTCCCGGATTCCGGGAGAGAAATTGTCCAGAGTCAACCAAGGCAACTCAGGAACCGAGCTAGGCCCTTGCGCGCCGAAAGTGGAGCACGCAAACGCCAGCAACGGAAGGAAAAGCAAGCTTAACCTTTTCCACATTGCTTTTTCTCCGCCATAGCTGTCAGGCCTTGTTCAGCGAAGTCAGAGGAGCAAGTAAGGCGCAAGCAGCGAATCACCATTCAGCGAAAAACGGAAAGAGTTTGCGAATCTCTTCCTCATCGGGCTGGTGTCCGTATTCCGTAATCTCAAAAGCCTCGGCGTGTTGAACGCTGCTCGCTCGCGCTCCATAGCGCTTTTCCAAAGCATCTCGCCAGTCCGGCTGCAGTTTCCTCTCCCCGCGCATTGACGCAGCCAGCCATTTCTTCCTCTCTGCGGAATCCTTCGGCACTTGCTCGGACTGTCCTTCGGTCCACGGCAGCCACTCGTAAAACTGAGAAACGTGCGCGTCCAGCATGTTGATTTTTTTCTCGAACACATCGTCAATCGACACGACAATGTCCGCACGAAAAGGCTGCGGACGCGTGAATCGGTCGCTGTAATACAGGAAAACGGGATTTCGCTTCAGCGGGGGCGTGTCGGTAACCAGGTCCGGCACAATGACCATGTACGAAGCGTCCTCGACCAACACGCCCGTATACCGATGATCCGGATGATAGTCGTTTGGCCGGGGCGCAATGACGATGTCCGCTTTCCACTGGCGAATCTCGCGGATCACCTGTTCGCGCACGTCCACATTCGGCAAGAGCTTGCCGTCATGGTTGTCCAGGACTTCGTATTCGATGCCGATGCGCCGCCCGGCTTCTTGCGCTTCCGCGCGTCTGCGCTTGGCGAGTTTCTCTCCGCCCATGGACTGATGCCCCGCATCGCCGTTGGTGAGCGATACGAACTTCACCTTATCGCCGCGCGCGGCATACTTGGCGGCGAGGCCACCGGCGCCAAGGTCACAATCATCGGGATGTGCGCCGAACGCGATGACGCGTATCGGTTGATTCTGCACCTGTCCCGCTAGAGCCAGAAACGACAATGGAGCGAGAGCGCAGACGAATCGTAGAGCACAACGCGCAAAGTTTTTGGCAGGCATTTTTCCCATGAATTGGAGCGACCTTATTCTCACCAGACGGATTATATATCCGTCGCTTCCTTTGGCTGCGCTATTTTGGGGTCTCGTCAAGGATCGCTTCGGCTTTTGGATCCCAATAGATTCTCTTCCCGGTCCAATAGGAGAGCGTTGCCATCATGCATGCCACAGAGTGTGCGTATCCATGGTGCACGGCGCCTCCAACAGCGTATTGGTCCGTCACGCGTCGGCCGACGTCGCGCACTTCTTGAAATGCGGTATTGCTATCCTTGGTAAAAGTGACACCTGGGCCCAGCGTGGCTAAATCAAGATAACTCCGCCCATTCAGGGGCAAGTCCTCCACGCGCTTGTTATCGATCACTTCCCCGACTGTGCTCGACTCCCTTGAAAGCACTGGCGCCTCTGTCGTCGCGACAACTGTGTCTGTCGTTGATCCGACAACGAGGGTGACATCCACGCGCGCCTTCTGATCCACCTGCAGCTCAAAGGCTGGGACGTTAGAAGTGCGGAAGTTCGCGTGCTTTACCGTGACCGTATAATGACCAGGCTCAAGAGCGGGAACGGTGTAATCCCCAGAAGCGTTCGTGCGTGTCACGAAATGCGTGTTGCGCTCGACATTCGTTACTGTGACCTCCGCGTCGGGAACCACAGCGCCCGACGAATCGAGAACAATGCCTGTGATACTGCCCGTTCCAATCTGCGCATAACAGTTCTGTCTGGCCAGAATGAACAACGCGAGACATGCCACCACGCCGAGAAGAGTTCCGTGGCCGAAGACTTTCTTGTCGTAATGCATAGCTCACCTCGCTCCTTGGATCAAACAGCTAAAGCTTGAGAAAAATTCGCCGCTGATGCAGCCAGTAACACATGTACCACATCACTAGCAGCACCGTGGTTGCTTGCGCGACAGGCGCCAGCGTTCCAATTAAACTGTAATGAAACGTGAACACGCCTACTGCATGGTCCAGCCACCTGTGCAGGACTTCACTCACGAAATAGATAAAAATCGCATTCATTCCCACGACAAGAAGCGGGAAGCTCCATTTCCGGTATCCGAGCACGTCGATAATCACGTAGAACCCAATCAGCATGAACAGCGCCCAGCCCAGGCTGTACAAGACAAAACTTGCCGTGCAAAGCTGCTTGATAAAAGGAATCCACGGGCGCAGCGCGAACGCTGCGACAAAGCACAAGACCATTCCGGCCGCCAGCTTTTTCAAATTGTCCAGGTGCGCCTTCGATTGCATGAGCAAGCGCCCTACCCAAGCGCCGCTTAATGTCCAAACGGTGCTCGGAATGAAGTTCAGCGTGGAATAAGCCGGGTCGTAGTCATAGTGGAAAATCGCGCGGTCCACCACCAGGCCAATGTGATTCCGGTGGGAAAATGCGCCGTCGGGCCCCGGAAACGCGAAGAACAAAGCGGTCCATCCGGCGAGCTGCACGATACCGGCAACAATTTGATACTGCCAGTTCAATTTCAGAAGCATATATGTGATGGCATAAGTGAACGCGATTTGCGAAAGTACATTGATAAGCTGTGGCTTGATAGTGCCCGCCCCCACCCAGATAATGATTTGGCTGAGGATGATCAGGCGCAGGGACCTCATGAGGACGTGACGAAGGTTATCGCGTTCGGTCCCACCAAGCTCCTTGCGCCGCGTCAGCGCGAACGGCATGGCCAGACCCACCATAAACATGAAGGCTGGCTGAATCATGTCCCAGAAAACGCCGCCTTCCCAAGGCACGTGGTCAAACCAGCGCGCAACTCCACCCCACTTGGGATCGCCCAGTAATGCCGAGAATCCAAAACCCTCGGAAGCGAGGATCAACATGATGAAGCCGCGGTAGGCATCGAGTGACGTGTAGCGCTTCGGTTCTGCCCCGGCCTCGGGAGGTCCGAGCTTCACCGTCACTGACCTGGTATGAGGCTCCTGGGTTGCGGTCGCCAACTTGCCCCCAAGGGAACCCTAGACTGAATGCCCAGCAACTGGGTCGGGTATGAGCCGGCCCAATCAACTTATCGGGCGAGAGTGTACCACCATTTGGAACGGCGCAAACCGGAGGAAGTGGATTTCCTCCACAATCATATCCGGCGGACCAGCCCTTCCTCCGTCGCTCTGGAGTTTCGGACGAGAAGCAGGACGAGAATCATCGCAAGAAAAGGAATCATGCCCGCGACTATAACGATCCGGCCGAAAGAATGAGCGCCCGCTGCCTTGCGTGCATCGGAGAAGTAGCCGATCAACTCGAACGCGCTGATCGTCCCAATGCCCGCGCCTGTCCCACTCATACAGGTCACCGACGCAACCGATTCAAGGACTACGATGGCTCACGGGTTGAATGTGAAAACCGTTGGAATCAGCAGAAGCACGCCAACGCCCCGAACGCCACTAGGGCTTTCCTCGCCGCGCCAAGAGACCATCCCCGCTTGATCGGATAGCCGGATGCGGCGCCACCAAAAAATTTCCCAAATCGCTGGCGATAAACGGGACCCAACAGCGAGTAAGCTACTCTTGAGCGGAATGCCTTTTGCAACAAGATAGATCGGAAACCAGTCCGTAACAAAGAACCATACCCGCGATAATCGATTGCTCATGAATCCTCCATTTTGCAGGCGTGGTGCGCATGCCATCCTAATAGAAGTGCTGGGTATCGGTTGTCGCCCTATTTTGTGGTATGCCGTATGGTCCGTTGGGCGCGGGAATCATCGGTTGCGACCAGGAGGTTCTGATGCGTTCGTTTCGCCGACTCCTTCGATTCACTGTTCCGGTCGTCGCCTGCGTATTCGCCTCCGGCCCTATCTTTGGCCAAAGTGAACCGGCAGCGATCAGCCAGGTCCTGGGCGAGGAGATTCTTGCACCCAGCGTTGCCGTACAACAGATCAAGTCGTATATCCTTCGCCACGTCGCTCCGCCGCCCACAGCGTCGAGCGCCCAACAATGGACGGAGGAAGCGAAGCGTCTTCGGCAACATTTGCTTCAAGACGTGGTCTTTCATGGCTGGCCCGTGGAATGGGTGAACTCAACGCCCAGATTTGAAGACCTTGGTGTGATTGAGACAAGGCGAGGTTACCGCCTGCGCAAGCTTCGCTATGAGATTGTCCCTGGCTTTCAATCAGTTGCGATTCTGTATGAGCCGGAGAACCCTCAAGGGAAACTGCCCGCAATTCTGAACCTGAACGGCCACGTAGGGCCCCCCGGCAAAGCCGTCGAGTACCAACAAAAGCGGTGCATCAATTTCGCGAAACACGGAATTCTAGCGCTCAATTTGGAGTGGTTCTACTTCGGGGAACTTCGTCAGGAGGGAAACGAGCACTGGTTCGGCGCGCATCTGGACCTGGTGGGTGCGAACGGGCTCGGAATCTTTCTGCTCGAAATGCGCAAGGGGCTCGATTATCTCTACAACCATCCCAACGTTGATCGGAACCGATTGGGCGTGACGGGCTTGTCGGGCGGCGGATGGCAAACGATTTTTCTCAGTTCGCTGGACGAGCGCGTGAAAGTGTCTGTTCCCGTGGCAGGTTACTCCTCCGTTTCCACTAAAGTCGAAGCAAGGAGATATGGGGACCTTGGGGATATCGAACAAAATGGGACTGATCTTCTGGCGGGCGTGGATTATTCGCACATCACGGCAATGATGGCGCCGCGTCCGACTTTGTTGATCCATAATGCCGAAGACGACTGCTGTTTTCGCGCGCCGCTTGTAAAGCCTCTTATTTACGACAGTGTCAAACCTTTCTTTCGGCTCTATGGAAAAGAGGACGTCTTCCAATGGTACGAAAACCGCGACCCTGGCACTCACAACTACCAGCTCGACAACAGGGAGCAGGCTTACCGGTTTTTTAGCCAACAGTTCGGACTGCCGCCCTTTGAGAAAGAGATTCCAGTGGGCCAGGAGCTTAAGAGCTACGATGAAATGGTTGTAGGCCTGCCAAAGGACAATTTGACTATCTTGGGATTGGCACGGAAGCTTGGTAACGCCATTACGCGGCCCAAGGTTCCGGCAGACCCCACTTCCAAATCCGCCTGGGTAAGAGAAGAAAGGGAAAAACTGAGTTCCGCGATCCGCTACAAGCCTGCGCGGCTTACGCGCGCGTGGACCCTGGCGAACACCAAACACGGCGGAGTCGAAACTCTGTCTTACCTATTTGAAATGGACAACGGTCTATCCGCCTCCGGTGTGTGGGTCAAGGGAATCCTCACACCGGACAAGACACCGGTCACTATCGTGCTTAACGACCAGGGCCGAAAGGCCGCAGCTTCGGAAACTTCAGACCGTGTAAACCGAGGCGAGCAGGTTCTAGTTCTCGACTTGACCTTTTTTGGGGACGCCTGGAAGGACAACGAGCCATTCTCGTATGCGCAAATCATCGACGCCGAAGGGGATCGGCCGCTGGGAATGCAAGCGGCACAACTCATCGCTATCGCGAATTGGATTCTGGAGCGCGCGGGAGCACAGAAAGCGCGCTTGGAGACGAGAGGAATTCGCACGCAAATCATCGGGCTGGTAGCCGCCGCGCTTCAGCCGGATCTGTTTTTCGAAGTGGTCTCGCGGGAAGGCATGCCCAGCCTAGGCTTGCTGCTGCAGAAACCAGTGACGTTTCAGGAGGCGCCGGAACTGTTCTGTCTGGACTTATACGAGGAGTTTGATGTCGACCGCATAGCGACAGTCGCCGCTCCCACGCAAGTGAAGTTGGAGAGCTTGGTAAAGAGTGTCCCCCCGCAAGGCATCGCTAGAGGAATAGTCAGGCGCGTCACTGCGGCGCAGGCGAACCGTGGCGCAAATTGGCCGCCTGCAGGAAGGAGTAGCGGTGGTTCCGGTCGCGGAGCGCTTCGGTGCCGCCAGCGCGCGTCGTGGAGAGCGCAGCAACCGCATTGCCGTATTCCAGGCACTCCTCCAGGTTGCAGCGGAGATTGAATTTGTGGAGGAAGCCCGCGTTGAAACTGTCCCCTGCGCCAACGGTATCTACGGGCTGCACCGACAGCGAAGGCGCGTGGAATTGATTTTTGCTGCGCCTCACCAGAGCGCCTTTCGGTCCACACTTGATCACGACAATGGGAACGAGCCGCGATAGCGCCTCAAGCGCATCTTGAACATCATTTGTGCCAGTCAGCTTGCACGCTTCCCGTTCATTGGGGAGGAAGATGTCCACACTCTTCAGCACGGATTTGACGTCATCGGCCCAAAGGTCTTCCGGGTCATCGTTCGTATCGAGCGATGTGGTCAGTCCCGACTGTTTCATTTGTGAAAAGAGTTCGGGAATCCGGGGACGGAGTCCGCGCAGAAGAAAAAAGGAAGAAAGGTGAAAATGGGACGCGCTGCGGAGATAGTTCAGATCCATGTGTGCAAAGTGCAAGTCCAAAGTGGTTCCCAAATACGTGAGAATCTGCCGCCGCTTCGAAAGAGGAAGAATTACGGTGACGCCGGTGGTTTTGCCTGAAAGAACCTTGACGCCCGAAACATCCACACCACTCTCTTGCAGGCGGTCCACGCAGAATCTGCCGAGGGGATCGCCGCCAATGCAAGAGGTGAAGCCAACGCGGCTGCCCAAGAGCGAAATGTTGTGAGCAAAGATCGCGGAAGAACTGCCAAGAGTTATCGCGAAATCATCGGCCAGGTGTTCGCGCTCGGGTTCCAGCGCCGCCGGCAGACCGTACAGAATCAGGTCAGCGTTAAGCTCACCCACAACGCTAATGTCAAAGCGCTTCACCGCTCCGTCTCCTTTCTTGTAACGCGCCCGATGCGCACGCATGGTTCGAAGCGCGCGACATCTTCTTGCTTAAGACGTGCTGGCAGTGGCGCGAGGCAATTCGCCGCTCCGCAAGCGACCGCAAGAGCCAGGCTGCGTTCGAAGGAAACGCCCGACGCGGTAGCGAATGCGAAACCGGCAAGAGCAGAGTCGCCGCAGCCCACTGTGGACTTGGCGCGCAAGGGATCCGTCCACGCGTGAAGCGCTGGTTCATCGCGCTGCTGAATTCCGACGATGCCGCGGTCGCCCAGGCTGATGGCTGCCGATTTCGCGCCAAGGTGGAGCATTTTGCGGACTCCTTGTTCGGCAGAGAGAACGTCATTCACTGCAACTCCGGTGACGCTCTGGGCTTCTTCGCGATTGACTTTGACGAAGTCCGGCCCGGCGGCAATGGCTATCGCCAAAGGAGACCCGCTGGTGTCGAGAAACGCGAGACAACCGAAGGATTGAGCCAACTTAAGCAGCAAGGCAGAAGCGTCCGCGGGAATGCCCGGAGGCTGGCTCCCGGAGATTAGCACAACTTTTTTGCTCTCCAGGCGTTGAAACTCATTCTCGCAAATCTTTTGAAATTCGTGCCACTCGGATTTCGCAATCGTCGCTCCTGGCTCGAGGATTTCGGTCACACCTCCAGGAGTATCTATGATTTCGAGGTTGACGCGAGTGTCGTGGGCCGTAGGCACGGACACTGCTTCAATATTCAAGCGGCGAAGCCCGTCGATCAATTCGTTTCCCCTTGCGCCGCCGACCAAGCCGATCCACTTTGGAGCTGCACCGAGGTTTTGGAGTGCCATGGCCACATGCGCGGCCTTGCCTCCCGGCGTGCGATGGACTTCTGACGCCCGATTGACGTGGCCGATCTGAAATTCGTTCAACACCAGCCGCGTGTCAATCGCAGGATTTAAGCTAACACAGAAAAAAGTAGCGTCCCGATCGTGGGAACCCCTGTCTTGCTTATTCATTGGCAAGATACTTTTCCGACCAAGGCGTGGCGTGCTGGAGGCTCGCATTGACGGCGCGGATGTTTTTGACGCCTTCGGTTTCTAGCCACTTTTGAAGCGCCTCCGCGCCGCCCCGCACAAAAACGCCTACGCCGTCCTGCCACGTGGCGCGTCCACAAAGGGCGCCGCAAAAATGCACGCCGGCTTCGGAGGCAAGCCCGAGAGCCTCGTTGAAGGCGCGATTGCTCACGCCGGCGGAGAGAAACAAAAAAGGTTTCGTGGTCGCGTCGGCAGCGCGGCGAAAAAGATCTAGAGCGTCTTTGCGCGTGTGCACAAAGGTTCCGTCAGAGAACGAGGAGCCTTGGACGTAAGCCATGGTTACAGGGACTCCGACTTTCAAGACATCGACGCAGTATTGAGACTGCGAGAATTCCTTCATGGCGCTCGTCAAGATATCCGGCTTATAGCGCCCAAATTCAGGGCTTTGCTCATCCACGCCAGCTTGGTAAGGGACAATTTCAAGAAAAAAAGGAACGTCGGCACCGGCACATTCCCAGCCAACACGCTCGACCCACGCACGCTTGCGATCCATGATTTCTGGCGCATCCGACAAGGCATAGTACAGCAAGACCTTGATGCAGTGTGCGCCGGCATCAACCAATCGGCTCACGGACCAGCCATCGAGCAGCCGCGGGATGCGACCAGGAACGCTAGGATCGTATCCGCTGACTTCGTAGGCCATGAGAAGTCCTGAGGACGAAACACGCTGGGCAGCCGCGGGAAAACCGTATTCCGGCTCGAGAAGAACCGCGCTGGCATGAGGAGAAAGCGCACGCACGACGAGGGATTTGAATTCTTCGAGTTGTTCGCGTGGGACGGCATGTTTCTCAATTTTCAACTCGTCGGAGAACAGTTTCCGCAGCGCATCACGCTGGTCGATGGCCAGCGCCGCAATGACTCCCCGAGAATCCGAAACGGATTCAAGCCTCTTGCGCTTGCCCGGCGACAGCTTCAATTCGGCCCTCCGTTTGAGACTCGCTTGCAGTTCAACCGCTCTACCCTGCTCAAAGCGTATTCCTTTGTGAAAAGAGGGGCGAACCCGCGTCCGCCCCTCTCGCACATTCTAATTGTTTGCTTTTCCGCGAACTAGAACGTAATCCGCAAACGCAAGCGGACCGACCGGCGATTGTTGATACCTTCCTGCTTGAAACTGCTGATGAGGCGGCCAAAGGCGTCATTGCGGGTGATGTCGCCGGGAGCGATCGGCAGGATTTTCAACGTGTTCGGATCAACCCGCACACTGAAAGATCCCAACCAAGCAAAGCAGCCACCGCCACCACCAGCGTCTGCGTCAGGCGAAAGCAAAGGATGGTTGAAGATATTGTCAACGTCGGCTCCGAACTGAAACTTGACCTGTTCGGTCACTTGGAAAGCCTTGTGCAGCCCCAGGTTCACGCCCCAAGTACCCGGCCCGTAGAGCACGTTCCGCTTGGCCACTTGGGAATTGTTGAAGACATCGGCCCCGACGGTCGGCGGCGCGAATGCGTCCGGATTCCAGATTTGGTCCCCACTCTTCTGGTTGTAATTGCCGACAATGAGTGGGCGGTACGAAGGCTCGGCATTGAAGTCACCCACGGCATCGAGCGACGTAACTCCAATATTCCCGGGGAGCACTGGAGCATCCGAATTCGTGCAGTCATCGCAGGTCCAGAAAGGCGTGAATCCAGTTCCGGATTTGGCAAACATGTTGAACGTGGTTTGCCAGCCGCCGACAAGCAGATCCGCCGTGCGCGACATGTTGGCACCGAATCGCCTGGTTCGGCCGAACGGCAAGTCGAAAATGCCATACGCCACGAACCGGTGACGCGAAACGTATCCATCGGTGCCATAGTCGCTGTCGGGCTGATAAGGATTGTAAGTGATGCCACCCAAGCTGGAGTTGCCGGTGTCCAGCGCGGTGGATTTTTGGTCGAGATAGGTGTAGGACGCTTGGAACATGATGCCGTGCGCATAGCGGTGTTCCACTTGGGCCTGGAAGGCGTGGGTTTGCGCGTGACCGTAGTTTCCGAAGCTCATTATGAAATCGCCGAGCTCCGGAAAGCGGTATCTGGCCAAGTCTGCGGCTGAAAATTCGCAATCTCCGTTGTTGAGGGGATCGCAAGCGGTCACACCATCGCCGGTGCTCGTTCCGAACGGGATATCGCTGGGGGTAATTTCATTTAGGTCCTTGCCGGCGATCAAGCCGTGCATAGTGGAACCGAGATAGGACAGGCGAACCGCGTTGCCCCAGCCAACTTCGCGTTCAAAGGTGGCGTTGTACTGGTGGATGCGTGGCTGCCGCAGATCAAATGGCACAACGTTTACGGCCGGAGTGCCGCCCAGCCCGGTTACAATGTCTCCTCCGCTCATGGGGCTAATGCCGTGGTTGTTGTCGGACGGCCAGCCTTGCAACGGTGTGCCTGCATTCCTCTTGCGGATCGCCTGGTTAAACGGATTGGTGGCGATAGGGTCGCGAACGCCTTGAGCAGCCGAGGTCGGGTAGTAGATGCCATAGCCCCCGCGAATTACTGATTTGGAACCGACGCGGTAGGCTACACCGATACGAGGCGAGAAATCCGTGGTATCGGTGCGGACAAGACCACGCCCCACTCCCAGTCCGGACTGGCCGGCGAGGACATATCCGAAAGTGACGATGCGAGTATCCAGATACTTGAGAGTCTCTTGCGAAGGAATCACAAAGCGGCCGAGCTGTCCGGTAGCCGTGTTGACGTAGTTCGGGTCGAAGTTCGCCATCAGATCGTTCTTGTCGACGAAAGGCGTGATCAACTCATAGCGGAGGCCCAAGTTGAGAGTCAGCCTGGAGCCGGCCTTCCAAGTGTCCTGGAAGAAATACCCGTGCTCCCAATTGTGGAAGTCCATGGGCGGGCGCGGCTGCAGGACGTACGTCACGTTGGCCGGCGGGAGCCCTAGTAGAAATTTGGTGAAAGGGTTAGTGCCCGAGCCGGTGTAGCTGATCAGGCCGCGCGGGTTGCCGCGGTTAGAAGCAAAACCATCCCTGCCGGCATTACGCACCAGGTCGCCGCCCATCCGCAAGTCATGTTTGCCGACAACCCAAGTAAGAGTATCGCCGAAGGTGATCAGGTTTTCATCCAACGGCCGGAACGTATTGCGGCCGCCATTCCCGAAGTTCGGGAAAACCCC
>Ga0126369_10000104_pt1 | contig 49572 bp, 65 predicted proteins | sample PanSoiMetaPlot_1_FD_109646 | JGI IMG/M metagenome (GOLD analysis project Ga0126369, IMG submission 109646) | Tropical forest soil microbial communities from Panama - MetaG Plot_1 | ecosystem: Environmental > Terrestrial > Soil > Tropical forest > Bulk soil | place: Panama | collected 2016-02-17
CGATCACTCCGCTTTAGCTGAGTCACCTGCCCATGCGAGTTCATCGTGTTCACTACGACGCCATTAGGCGGTAACTTCTCACTAGGCTTATACCAGTCATTCATTTGCTCCTCCGTGGCCGCGCTGGACGCAGCGCAGTTATCTTCACTGGTACCAACTCAGAACTAATTTTATTCGGCCAAATATGCATTAATGGACCATACATCGAATAGACTGGACCACCGTCAAATTGGAATATGCCACCATGTGAGCCAACGTCGGCATAGGCAATTACAGACTTCACTCGCTTAGGTGCTTTCATGTCCGTTGCTCCCCGGCTAGGTGGTCAGCAAACTCAGGCAGGCTTTTCCCGTCCACGGGTTCGCCATCCAATGCCCAATCTAAATCTGGTAACGCATCACCTGCATAGCCATCTGCTCGAATAGAGCGCAGGACTGCAATCGCCGCTCGTAGGGCTATCAATGAGTTCTTTCGCTCGGCCCGTAGCTTCTCCCGCAGTGCGTCAAGGTCGCTCATGACTCATCCTCGGTCAAGCGCAACAAATCGGCTCGGCCTTCCACCTGCAACTTGGCGTAGATGCGCGCACTGTGAAAAAGCACCGTACCCCGCGCCAAGCCCAACTCGCGCGCAATCTCGCGCATGGATTTCCCCAACAACATCTTCTTCAGCACCCGCACTTCCGCTTTACTCAATTCCTCCATGTGATCCCCCGCTCATGCGGACAAGTCTCGGTACAACCACACAACGATAAATTGCAAACTGGATCGCACCACCGCCGCTCGGGAACCTTCCAGAAAAAAAAGAATATCGCCGCTCCCACCAGCAACCCCAACAAAAGCGCGCGCCAGTTCACTTCCACATCCCTTGCCCCCACTTGATCTTCTCCCCCGGCAACTGCTCCAACAAAAACCTCTTCTCCTGACAACTCTGACAATCGCAAGTCTGCCAACGCGACTCCGCTACATGCTCGGTAAATTCCTTGTACTCCAATCCTGGATACCTATATCGCTCCAACTCCATAAATCACCTCACCGTCCCATCTTGCTGCACGATCCCTCCACCCGCTATACACAACGAACACCGCTCCCCTACAAATTTTCCATGCGGACAACTCGCAAAAACTTTTTGCGCTTGCTTCGCTATCGCTACCGCCCCCTCCACCTTCCCTTCAACCCTCGCCACTCGCGTACCCGCCCGTTCTTCCCTCTTCTCCGCCCGCCCTCCCGTCGCTAAATCACACACCCGCCGCATCCACCCCGATAAATCCCGCCCTTCTAATTTCGCCTCCCGCTCCCATCGCTCCCGCTGCTCCAGCGTAAGACGTAATGTGATGCTCCCTCCCCGTATCTCCCTCATTTTATCTCCCTCCACGTAAGACAACGCACCGCATTCTAACCCCACATTTCTTGTAAAAATAGAGAATTTTGGGAGAAATGCTTCGGAATCCGCGGCGAGGACGCCGGCCGCCGCCGCGAGGGGCCGGAGGTCACGTACCCCAGGGAACAGAGGACCCAGCGCGCGGTACTATACTTACTGATGCGTCCGATAAGTAACAGTATGTTAACTAAGAAACGCTGAAAAGCTTGGAGTTACTGCAATCGCGCGACACTTCGCCGGTCAGATCGCAGAGCAAACTGCACAGTTATTTTTCGCGAGGCCATGCGGACACCTCAGTCTTTTGTGACGCCAAATTGTTTGACGCGTGCCAATTAGCTCCTGTAACTGCGCGTTGAGAGCCAATTCAGCGGTTGAAGGATTGTCGGGAAGGGGTAGTTCTAGGGAGGTTTGATTAGAGCAGGTAGGGATAAGGATATGTTTGCACAATTGGCTCAAGCTCAATTTGCGCTGTTTTGCTGCCTTTTTGAGCAGAGCTAGTTCTTCGGGGAGTAAGCGGAAGATCACCTGAGCGGATTGTCTTTTGCCCGGATGAGTGGCTCTGAATGGTCTACCTCTGCGCGTCATGGGGGCCATTGTAGCCTGTCTTGCTTTGGCTTGGTCCGATACCCTTAGCTCGACCGAGTTCGCTTCTCTAGCGCGATTCTAGCGCGGGATTAGATCGTCAAGCGGGTTGTGTTTAATTCGCTAACGTATTTTTGGCGCCTAGTACTTTTTTCCGCTTGCATCTGGCTCCGCCGGTATTACACTGGTCGCGGCGGTAATTACGTTAGCTAGAAAACAAGGAGTGGACTAGAATGAAAAACGAATCGTTCCTCACTTGGTATCGCATCCTGCGCCAGTACCATCATTGGACCATTTTCGAAGCCATCCGCTATGCACTGTGGTTGTCAAGGTAAAGGGGGGCTCCATGCGACACCCTTACATTCCCGAATGCCCTTGCGACCGCTGCCAGAAGGAAGCTCTCCGCCGTCAAGCGCAAAGCCTTGCCAACCAAAAATTACTGCGCAAGTTCAAACGTGCCGTCAAACGTGCCGCTAGCTGGTCGGACTGGCACGCGCGCGGCAATGAGTTCGACATCCAAGCCGACTAACGCCAGTTCCGAGTAGTGGGGGGATTCGGAGTCTCCCCACACGCGCAACTAGCTGTTGTTAGCGCGAATCGAGGAGTGGACTCAAATGCCTGAACTAATGTTGCACTGTAATTCCGATGCGGTCACTAGGGAGCAATTGCAAGCGCTTCCGCGTGTACCTAGGACTCGCTACTTCCAACCAATCCAGCACATCGAGCTAGTGTCCGGGCTCGATGCTGCTCTAGCTAATCGCGGACTGCGCGCGAATTCTGAACAGTTCGGCCTGCGCCGCGATGGCCAAATGCTGTTTGGCGTTATGAAGGTCGCAACGATTGCCGCAAACGACTTCATTACTACCCTGGGATTCCGCCAAGCGCTGAACCGTACCATGTCCATCCAAATCTGCGCAGGAGCATCTGTTTTCGTCTGTGACAATATGTGCTTCTCTGGCGAAACCATTGTCCTACGCCAGCGTCATAACTGGTCTTTCCATCTCCAGTCTGCATTGACTGGCGCCGTCGGGCGCTGGCAACAAAAGACAGATGCTCTGGTCGCTTCCATCGCCACACTCAAAACCCGTGAACTTTCCGACACGCAAGCAAAGGCAATGATCTGTGATGTCTTTGCAAAGGGCATTATGCCTACCCGGTTTTTGCCCGATGTCGTCTCGGAATACGTCAACCCTAAGCACGCGGAGTTTGCCCCGCGTACCGCGTGGTCCCTGAATAATGCGTTTACCGAAGTGCAAAAACAGATGCCATTGACTACGCGCCTGTCCGCGAGTCAGGAGCTCGGCCGCTACTTTGAACTAGGCAAGTAGGACCGGGGGGAGTATCCCCCCCACTCCACTCTTTGGAGTGTGGCGGGGGGAGTAATCCCTGCAAGTAAATTCGCTTTAAAGGAATGGACACCCATGTTACTGAACAAAGCAAGCCTTAGACTCGCGACACTGGCGCCAGACGAGGAGTCGCGCTATACCCTGCGCGCGATATGCGTCAATGCCAGTTCGGCCGTCGTGACCAACGGTCATTACCTTGTGATCGCTACTCATCCGACGCGAAACGACGACGACGGCAATCCGATTGACGCGACCGCACAATTCCCTGTCACTCCTGGCTTGGAACATCGCGCAGTGACCGGGAATGAGGAACTGTTAGTCTCGCGTGACGCGGCAATCGCGGCACTTAAAGCACTTCCCAAAAAGACCACGCTTCCCATCCTGGCCAATGCGGCGATAGGCGCCGACGGCAACCTGTACGTCAATACTCTGGAGAATGTTGCAGTCTCTAAGTACACGGCCGAGGGGAAATTCCCCAACTGGCAAGCGGTAATGCCAACTGGTGAACCGGTCGCGGAGATTGCCTTTGACGCGCACTACCTCAAAGCGCTTGCGCAGTATTTCATTGACGCGCAATCGGACAAACCTAAGTCAGTCTCGGTTCGCCTTACCATCTATTCCAAAGACACTGCCGCGCGATTCGATGCGCGCAATTCGGACGGGCAGTACTTGACGGCAGTTTTGATGCCCATGCGCATTGACAAGTGCGACTTTGCCAAACGACCGCAAGAGATGCCCGAGCCCGAAAAGATAGCGGCAGATTGAACGACCGGGGGGAGTTCCCCCGCGTTGTCTCCCTGGAGATCGCGCGGGGATACTTCCCATAAAGGACTAGACGCACATGAAATTTGATGAAAAGAAACTGTACTTAGTCGAAGGACGCACGCTCGGTTATGTGTTGCGCGTGATGGAGCGATTGTATGGTCCGGCTTTCGCGCCAGACGGCGACGAAAAACGTGACTTGGCAAATGGGTTGTATGCGCACTTGACGCAAAACGTCGTGGAGTACGAGGAGTCACGACCATGAACATTACAGCATTTTGCAATACCGCAACCAGCGCGGCGAAGTCTGGCAAATAAGGAGTGGACACGTGGGCTACACACATTACTGGTATCGCAAACTAAACTACAGCGAAGCGGAGATGACTTCGATTGTCTCTGACTTCGCGAAACTTGTGCCAAAGCTGGCGGAGCTAGGCGTGCCGCTGGCAGCAGGCGACGGCAAGGAGCAGCCGCACATTGACGCTGAGTTGATTTGCTTCAATGGCGTGACAGCTTGCGGCCACCCGGAAAACAGCGCAGTAGTGATCCCCTGGCCGAGTGAGAACGCTTCCGGCGTGGGTAACGGCTACCATGGCGAGCAGTGGTTTGCTGGCGCAAAACTCGATGCGCGCACCTGTGACGGCGATTGCAGTTACGAAACGCTGTACTTTCCGCGCTCCGTACCGCAAGACTGGTTTAAGCAAGAGGATGACAAGCACAAAGGCTTGTATTTCTTTTGCTGCAAAACCGCTTACCGGCCTTATGACCTGGCAGTGACCGCGTTCCTGGTGATCGCCAAGCATCACCTGGGACCGGACATTGCGGTATCCTCTGACGGCGAAATCCAGCATTGGATTGAAGCCATCGCACTTTGCCGCGTTCATCTAGGCTATGAAGAGTCCTACCAGTTTTCCGAGGACGGCGGAAATCTGGTAGCGGTTTCCGCTGCTAGCGTCTAGTCCACTCCGGCAGCGGGTTGCAGGCGGGGGAGTCTCCTGACCGGAACGCTTCCCCGCTTCGCAAAAAGGTGAACGCTATGAAAACATTTTGGGCATTGCTCGCGCTCTACTGCATCCTGTGCGGTATCTACTGGAAACTTTCCGACATTCTGAACGAACTGCGAGCGCGGCGATGAACCTGTACCGCGTCACTATTCGCAGAGCCCCGCATACCGACCGCGTGACGGTGCGCGCACGCAGCCACGAAGAAGCGGAACGCGAAGCGCTCTTAGTCGTGGGCGAGGACTACCAGGACGTGGAATGGATTATCGCCACGCCAGTGGAAGAGAGGAACGATGCGACCGCAAAGCGTGACTGAGTGGCAGCACGAGTACGACGCGCAACTGGCGCGGGATCTCGCGACGGTTGAACGCTTGGAGCGCTTGCGCGTGGAGCAGAACGCCATGCGCGTTAATGGACCGGCTTGGGCTTTGACGCTGGCGCTGATCGCCGGAGCTGCTGTCTGCTATGCGGCCAAGTATTTTGGGCTAGTGACGACGCCGCGCTGGTGAGAGATGCCGACAAAAATTCATCTTTATTTGCTTTGTTTGCAACACGGTTTTCCTGAAAAAGGGCGACTTTCGCCTGAAAAATCGTGCAAAAAGCCCGATAAACCTCAAAGTCAAGTGAGCTGTTTCCCCGCGCAAGTCTTTTGTCTCCGCCAGCTTTCGCCCTTTATTTTCAATTCGTCAGCTTACGATCTTTATAATGGTAGCGTCCGCAAAGGAGTGGACAACGTATGGACGACAACCAAGTGGGAAAGTACGACCGTCTACGCGCGGGACTGGAGAACATCGCGCTGTTCACCAAGCCGAGCACCATTCAGAACGTGGAACCATTGACCGGCCGCGCCGAGTCTTTCATCGTTCGCACCGCGCGACTCGCGGAGACACAAGAACTGCTGAAAGGCGATTACATCTTCGTGGAGTGGATTGATGACAAGGGACAGGTGACTCGGGTGCCGCTGCCGCCACGAGTGGCGGACTGCATCGCGCGGCAACGCGACGCACTGACCGGCATGGCGCGACGCAAACATGGACGCCGTATCGCTCAGGAACGCAAGGACCGTGGCGAGCTACCTGGCTTCATGCAAAAGCGGGGAGAGGCGTAAAGCCTCTCCCTCTTTGGAGTAAGAGATGGGACGCGCACCATTCAACGAAGCGGAAGAACTGCTGGCGATCCACCTGTGCGAGCTAGGCTTGCAGTTCGCACGCGAGTACCGTTTCCATCCACTGCGCGACTGGCGCGCGGACTTCATCGTAGCCACTCCCGGCAGACGGTACTTTTTAATCGAAATTGAAGGCGGGATTTGGACGCAAGGACGGCACACGCGCGGCAAAGGCTATGCCGACGACCTGAAAAAATACCGCGCCGCTGTTTCTATGGGGTTCCCGGTGTTGCGCTTTTCCACTGAGGAAGTTTTAACCGGCCAAGCAAAAGACTTTCTAGGAGAACACATATGCAAATCAGCAAAACCATTTTCTTCGCGGCAGTATGCACTTTGCTCGCTGGAGTCGCGCGAGCCGACAGCCTCAGCTTCAACCAAGTCGCTCAAGAACTGAGAGCGGGTTCCGTCCTGGCCTTGCATCAAAACGTCGCGGGGTTGTGGGCGGATAACCTGCTCGCAGCACAGGACCCAGCCGTCTGTGACTATTGCGCGGCCGAGGCGGACAGCCTGCCGCTATCCATCGCGGCGGTACTGAAAGCCATTACCATCGAGGCTGACCCGGTTTACGGATTTGGCTTGACCTTCTGTGATCGAACCAACTGCTGGCTGGCCAACCTGCAAAGTACCATCGCTATTGACGACCGCGTTTCGGTTGTCATCACTCCCAGCTTCATCGACTTTGGCAACGTGCCAGTGAGCACTGGCGAGCCGGGAGTCTTCCTGCTGGTAGCGGCTGGGTACCTGGTCTTGCTGGCTACACGACGCGGCAAGTGATTTGCCACGACGCGGCAAGCGATTTGTGAAATTGGTTTGCAATTATTTGGTTTGCGAGTAGAGTGTTCGCATGGACAACCACGAAATGATCCGAATCATTCCGCGCCTGGAGTTTGACACGCCAAACGCATTGCAAAATGCGCTGGTTAAGTCCGACCAGATCATGGGACTGCTCAAGCCTCTGCGCAGCGGCGCACAGGCTATCGAAGCTACCGACACCGCTGCTTATGCCGCGCTAGGCGCTATTGTCGCGGAAGTAGGACGCATCAGGAAAAATCAGATCGTACCGTTGTGGGGTCCGTTGTTAGGAGTTGTCGATACCGTAAGGGATTTTCTCAAACTCCATCGCCAGCAGACGGAGAGCGAATGCGAAACTATCAGCGATATTTGCCGCGTAAAAATGAAAGAGTACGAGCGCAACGAAAGGAACGCCGCGCAACAGGAGCAAAACCGGCTGAACAAGCGGCGGGAGGAGCCGGTTGTGGTGAAGCCGAATCTGCCGTCGATTCCTGGCTACCGGAAGACGGTGAACTACCGGGTTACGGTGACGGACCCGAAGGCGTTGATAAAGGAATTGCTGCGAGCCTACAAGCGCACGGATACGAAACGAGTCCAGTTCTTAGGTCCATTTGTCTGCTTGGATGTGAAAGCGCTGGAGAGCTACGCGCGGGAAACCAAGGACGTAAAGAAATTCAACGCGGCGATACCGGGAGCGGTTTGCAGGGAGGAGTAGCCATGGCAGTCGAGCACGAGCCCGTAGCTAGAATGAACGGTGGAGGCGTCTGGAGTGTCGCTACTTGGGTAGCCTGTTCTTGCGGGTGGAATGAGGACGGCGATCAAACTAACAAATGGTTGGATCACTTCGCGGACAGTTCGGTATGCGAGAACTGCGACCACCCCTGGCGCCTGCACACTGCCGACGGTTGCGAGTACACGGCTGACCGGCCTGATCCCTACATCGGACAAGTGGCTTACGAGTGCGGTTGCAAGAACAAACAGTGAAACGCACGCTGTTTAACTCCGGCAGCATCATCTCCGCTGGCTACGACTACGCCAAGCAAAGCCTGGAGATCGAGTTTACTTCGCTCAATGTCTATCGTTACAGCAACGTGCCCAAACGCATCTGGCTAGAGTTCAAGGCGGTACTAGACAAGGCGAACTACTGGCAGCAATTCATCGGAGGACAGTATGAAGTTACCTGCACGACGCGGCGCCAGCAAGTCTTCCCCGCGCTCAAGGCGCAAAAAGACAAAACCTGAAACCGCCATTATCCGCGTCCCGCCGCCGCCGGATAAACCATGGGAACTGACCGACGATCATATCCGCATCCTGACTAACTCCATCTGCAAAGGTGCCACACCGGCACAACTGGAGGCGTGCCTGCTCATCGCGCGCCGCCGCCGCTTAGACCCGTTCCTACAGCAGATTTGGTTCGTTCCGCGCTGGGACAAAAACGCCATCAACGCCGCTGGCGGCAAAGGCGACCACGTGTATACCGCGCAAGTGGCGCTGAACGGGTTGCTCTATGCCGCTGCGCGCGACCACAAAGACACCTTTGGCAGCGTTTCCATTCCCGAGTACGGTCCCATGATCGAGGTGGACTACACCTACAACGGCAAGACTAAGACCATCAAGGCGCCGGAGTGGGCTAGGGTCGAGGCGCGCAAGCTCGGGCAGCAGCCCGGCGAGGGCTCCTGGGGTGAGTGCTATTGGGAGGAATACGCGCCGTTCGACGTGGGCGATGCGCCATTCTGGCGCAAGATGCCGCGCCGGATGCTGGCCAAGTGCGCGACTGCGCTGGCCGTGCGCGAAGCTTACCCGGACCTGGGCGGCCTGTATATCCCGGAAGAGATGGACCGGATGGGCGAGGATTTCACCGAATCCGGGCGGCGGATCGTTGAGGTTCCCGCTGGAGGCACCCATGCCGCTTCACAGGCGGTCGCAGCGAGGATAATTGCCGACGCGGCAGCGGGGAAGACCATAGAACTGGAACCTGACCCGCAAATCGCCCCTAACAAAGAAATCCGGGGAACGATTGAAGTGGATTGGACGCAAAACGAGTCCAGTCCCATCGTGCGGGGGGACATTTCCGACGTGCTGCCCATCATGGAAAAGAACTTCAAGATGGTCTGGGGCAAGGATAGCTGGTGGCATATCGCGCCTGGCGACGTGCTGAACGGACTACCGGAAATGTGCAAACAACTTGGTTTTGAGCTAAAACAGCTATTCCCGCAAAAGACTTCCGCGCCACCAGCCCGAAAGGAGGTCAAGACCAACCTTTCCAGTAGTCAGCAGGGCTCGGCAGGGCCGAGGACACCAACAACTACCGCCTCCGCCGAGCCCGAATTCATGCGCGGGGTCATCACCCAAGCCAACCCGGAAACCGGCAAGAATCCGCGCCTCTCGGTGTTGTTCAAGATCGACAAAAAGAGCTATTGGATGACGGCGTTTGACACCAAACTCTTCCCGCACCTGGTGAAGGGTAAAGGCCAAGCCGCGGAACTGATCGTCCTGCGCCGGACCAAAGGCGACAAAACCTACACAAACATCGTGGGACTCCGGCAGGTCGGGCCACAGTACTTCGACACGGACGGCTTTACTCCGGTCATGCAGACCAACCGCGAACCCGGCGGCAAAACTTTATTTTAAGTACTAGGTCTTGTAATCTCACTAAATTAAGGGTAGCTTCTCTCGCACCAGGAGGAGCTAAAATGATCGGGACCACCATGCCTAGGAAAGTAAAAGAAAAACCCAAAAACCATATCACCATTCTGGTGCAGCCGGAGTTACGCGCCAGTATCGAAGCGCTGGCTAGCAAAGAGCGCCGTTCCATCGCTATGATGTGCAAGATTTTGCTGGAACAAGCCTTGCAATCCTACAAAGCCTAAATGCTCACCGATGCCGCCAAACAAGTCTTTGTCGAGGCGACCGAGCGCCGCAAGGAACGCTGGATCAAAAACAAGAAGATCGGCTTTATGGCGGACGAATCGCAAATCGAAGTGTTCAGCATGATTTATGACGGCTGGTGTCAACGCTTCGGAAAAGAGGACGCCGTGGACTTTTTGCTTTCCGCTATGTGCGAAGCGGAAGCCAGATTGAGAGATTGGGATGTTGCACGACGAGCAAGCAAAAAAGCAGCGTGGCTACGTCGAGGCCAACAGCGTGGTACGAATGGACAATTCCGAGCGCCTAGTGGGACGGGATTGGACAAAGCGCAAGCGTGAATTGGCCAACCGCAGCGGCGGGAGGTGCGAATGGATAAACGACGTTGGCGAAAGATGCAGAAGCGCCGCACGCGATCCGCACCATATCCGGCCAAGGAGCAAGGGGCGCAACGATCAGTTATCGAATTTGATTCATCTTTGCGGTCTGCACCACGAACGCTTCAACTGGCGCAAGTTACAGTGGACTCCAAAACCAACACCACAATAGGTTGTGTTTACAGTGGACTCCAAAACCAACACCACAATAGGTTGTGTGAAGAGGTCTTAGTAAAAAAAAACCTTGTTGATTCTATTGGATTTAGACGAGTTTTCCACAGGTTTTCCACAGGCTGATGGGAGGGGGTTTGGTACTAATCGTGCTATCTTCGGTTTGCGTTTTCAGTAAGGAAACCCCTACTAAAATTCTTGTTCTGCGGGTGAAGCGTCCGACCAGGACGCGAGGGGCGGAGCCCCTTCCGTGCAGGGAAGTAAGAAACCGCTAGGTTTCTTACTTAAATAAAAAGGGAGGTTGGGAACCGTAGGTTCCCACTAGAGAAGCCTAATGAAAACCAAGAGAAGAGAGAATGCAGAAGTTTACGAGATCGCAGACAAGCTACCGTGCGACACCGAAGCAGAGAAAACGCTGCTCAGCGCAATTCTCTGTGGGCATCCACACACCGCAGAAATTTTCGACATGCTGGATTTTGACGATTTTTACGATTCGCGGCACGTATTGATTTTCAAGCACTTAAAGAAATTGTGGGACAAAGGCCAGCTTGCGGAACTGCCAGCACTTGCGGATTCGCTGACTGCTTCCAAGAGACTGGAAACGGCTGGTGGAATTGAATATGTCGCAGGCGTAGCAGAACCAGTGCCCTTCAAGACCCGAGTTGATTTGTACTCGCAAAATGTGCGCGGAAAAAGAGTTTTGCGCGAATTTATGAAAGCGTGTCAAGACTGGACAGAAACTATCAACAACGACAACCCGGTCGTGGGGGATTTATTGGATGAGGCGAAGGAGCGTATTTCCGCGCTGGCTATGCAAATCACCGGAGATGGATCAGGAAAAACTTTCAAAGAGGCAAGTGTGAATTTGATCGCAATATTGAAAGAGCCTGAATCGGTGGGGATGCTCACCGGGATTAGCGAAGTGGACGAGCGAACCGGAGGCTTCAAACCTGGGGAGCTGTGCATCATTACCGCAGACACCGGAGTGGGAAAAACTTTTTTTGCTTTGCAGATTGCGCGCAAAACCTGTGCTCTCGGCAAGCACCTCCTGTATTGTTCCGGGGAAATGCTAGCGGAGCATTTAATGGGTCGGGTTTTGAGTTCGCGATCCGGGGTCGCTTACGAAAAAATCCGCAAGCCACGCTTGTTAAATGAAATAGAGTTTATGAAACTACTAGAACTTGCCACAAAACAATGTCCCGATTGCAAAGTAGCTGATGGGGAATTGAGTCTGCCAAAGATTCGACTAGCCGCGCGCAGTATGCCGCACGCTAACTTTGGTGGCGTTATGGTGGATTACGATGAATTGGTGGAGGTCCGAGGTAAGGATGAGTGGGAACAACAACGTATCCTGATTCGCTCCATGAAGTCCTTAGCTATGGAACTAAAAGTTCCGGTCCTGGTGGTTTCGCAATTACGGAAGTTGCTTAGCCCAGAGGAACGCAAGCGACCTACATTGCAGCGGTTATACGGCAGCGGATCGAAAGCCAAGCACGCCAGCATTGTGCTCTATGTGGAGCGCCCATTCGTACAGCAATTGACAGGTGACGAAACAGAAGCCAAGGTATACATCCTAAAAAACCGGGATGGCCGGATGGGACAAACTAATTGCAGTTTTAATATCCATACTTTGACTTTTGAGCAACGCCAGAATGCTAACGCCAAATGAAAAACAATCCCTGGTCGAAGCGATGCTCACCGAAGCATGTGAGATCGAGGAGCCGCACGTTGTCCATGAACTGGCGCAACTCGCTTGGCATGACCTGAAACTGATGGAGTCGCGTTTGAACGAAATTATCAGCAACGCCGAGATGCGCGGCCGCATGGAAGTTTTACTGGAGCGCGCCTGGTACTGCCAGCACAGCCTAGCTTGCCCGAATTGCGGGGGACCGATGGAGATACCGTTCTGATGCCGCACCATTACACCAAAGACATTGAGGAAACATTTTACTGGTGCAAAACCTGTGGACGAACCACTGTGCATCGCGTTAACAACTGCCGATTGCAACACTGCTTAGAACATGGTCCCAAAGTGAACGAGCGCGGCGAAAACAAAAAGCAGCAGCAACAGCGCGAACAGCGCGAGCGCGACCAGCAAAACCCGAAACTCTTTTAACGAGGCCATTATGCGGAATTTTACTATCTGGTTTGTGCTGACATTTTTCCTGTTGCAAGCCAGCACTAAACCAGCAGACGAGCCCAAAACCGTGAAAGCGGACGCCGACTTCGCGCAAACCTACATCGAGGTGATGCAACTGCAAGTAACTATTACCCAGATCGAGCGCGACACCGGCATTGACAAACTACGTGACCGTTCCAACCAGAAAATAGCCGCACTGCGCAAGTGGATGCAGCAGCACAACGTGGAAGGCTGGCAGTACGACGACAAAACGCAAACCTTTACCGAAAAGAAACCGGCGACACCGGCAGGAGAAAAAAAGCCATGAGTACCAAGGAACGGCTTGCACAAAAACTGCATTCTTTGGGATTGCTCGAATTAGAACGACGCGCGCGGCAGGGTGAGTTCTCTGACTTTGAAGGTCCGCACGCGACTCCAAAAGTAGTCCTAGTGCAAGAACTGACTGGAATAACGAACGCGGCTGAATTGCGGCAACAAGTCATGGATGGAGAATACGACGACACCAAGGAAGAAGCGGAGGCATGGTTTCAACGAGAAGGGAAGAGTCTATTATGAATCTCACACACTTTGAAAAATTGCTGCAACGCCGCTACCGCCGGTACTTGTGGCGGGACCGAGCTTGGCTCGTGGCCCTGGTCGTCGTCGCTTACTTGTGGGCGATCGGCTACGCGCTACGCGAGTGGTGAGCCGTGATCCGACTGCGCAAAGCCGACTGGAAAAAGTTCGTACACCCGATGGGCGGCGATTGGTATGCCTGGGGCGACACGCGCGTACACGTCGCGAAGGAAATGGGCTTGTGGCACATTTCGATTAGTTGTCCACACCGCTACCCAACCTGGGATGAGATTTACACCGCTTGGTACGATCTGGTACCCGACGCACCCGACATCAACGGAGCCATCATCCTGCCGCGCAAAGCGGAGTACGTGAACGCACATCCAAACTGCTTTCACGTCCACCAGCTACAGGACAAAGAAATCCCTGCCGGAATTTTGCTCTAAAGTCTTCGCCGCGCCAGAAAAGCGAGGACACAATCTATGTGGGGACATCTGTGGTGGGGAATCATGTTCTGGGGAGTCGGGCGGATCGTGGATGCATACATGGAGTACGGTCCACCCGACGGAGGCTTAGGTGGTGGTGGCGGTGGCGGTTTCTCAGACTCCCGCTGCCACTACGTTCCCGGAACCGGAGTAGTATGCAGCAACTAGCGTAATCCCTGATCCCGCGAGTGGCGAAAGGCCGGGCGGTATGGCAGTATCGCCCGGCAAAGGGAGGACCTATGATTATCGTGCTTTCTTTACTGGTAGCCCTGGTTGGAGCCCTGCTGTACGCGCTCACTTCTAACGCTAAACTGCAAGAAATGGGCAGACTGGCGTTTGCCGTTGGCTTGCTCGCGTTCCTGCTGAACTTCCACGGCGGTAGCGTCAACCTATTGCCGCACTCATAAAAAAGGGAGAGGCGTAAGCCCCTCCCCTTCCCTGCTACTTGAACATTCCAGCCTGGTCGATCACCACGCCGGTTGGACGCGGAGCCGGTGCTTTCACCACGGGAATGGATGCGGTGTTGGTCAGTGGGTCCGGTACAGTGCCACTGTCATCCGGCGGCATCTGCGAGGATACCGTCAAATCAAAAGTAGTTAGTGTCGAATCCGCCGGAAGCGATGCGACTACTGCATCCTCACTCGGATCGCTGGCATCGAACGGTGCCAGACTCACCGAAGGATCACTTGCCGTCCAAGTATGGACGGTCCCGTCCGGGAATGGGGTGTCCGATGGAACTGGCAAAGCTACAAATTTTGCCTTTCCACCAACTGGTACTCCAACTATAGCCATAGGTTTTCCTCCAATTGACTGTTTAATTTCCACGCCTGATGGTCTAGGCGGGGGGTGTTCTTCTTCCTCACAGCACTCGTCAATTTTTGCTATGAGAAGATCAACTTTGTTGTCCAACGTCTGGATGCGGTCACCGATGTCATCCTGTTGTCTGCTGATTACCACCAAGGATTTCTCGATGCGTTCCAGCGAATCCAGCACCTTTTTTTGGAAAATCAGGGTTGGACCATCAATAGGGATATTGGGTGGCCGGTGGTGTTCTTCCGGTTTCTTGGGCTCCGGTTTCTTAGCCATAGCGTCGTTTCCTCCTCGTCGGTCTTCGATGGACCACCATAATCAGCGTGGGCAAGCCCGCTTTGACGCTGGGCAGCGGCGTAACAAACGTCTGTTGCGTTACCGGGTCGAACATACGCAACGCTATCTTCCCGTCGGTCTGCACTAAAACGCTGTTGATGCTGTAGGCCATGAAGCCTCGGCAGATTACCGCAGCATTTAATTCCGGTAAATGGTTTGTCGTCGCAAGTCGGGGAATTTGATAACTCCCCCGAGCCCCACGCGCAGCGGTTTGCCGCGCTTGCCGGTGCCACTGAGCGCGACGGTCAGCGGACTGCCTGAAGCTCCGGTATAGGGGAAGCTGAGCGAGTCGGTCTTGTCGCCGGTAGAACTGGAAGCGGAAGTCGGCCGGAACGTCACCGTCACGGTGCAGGACAACCCGCTGGCCAGGGTAGTGCCAGCCGTCCCGCACGCGCCGGTCCCGGTCACGGTCACGGCAAATTGCGTCCCGGTAGCGAGCGCGATCGTACCGAAGGTGATGGTCTGCCCGCTGGTATTGCGGAAGGTCACAGTTTGCGGCGGCGAAGTCTTGTTGATGTTTTGATTGCCGAAGTTGATGGAAGAGGGCGATACCGAGGTTGCATTCACCCCGTTCGCTGCCAGCGTGACGCTATCTGGCGAAGTCGGATCGTTCGAAGACACATTGAGCGAAGCGGGCCGGGAGCCAAGAGCCGACGGATTGACCATCACGGTGATAGTGCAGTTAGCCCCTGCGGCCAGGGAGGTGCAGTTGTTGGTTTGCGTGTAGTCCGCGGCCGCGCCGCCTGAAATGTTGATCGCGGAAATGGTCAGGGTAGCGTTGCCAGAGTTAGTTAGGTTTACCGTCTGCTGGTTCGAATTCCCCCCGACCACAACGTTGCCGAAGTCTAGTAGGCTCGGGTTCAAAGTGGCGCTGGCCTGGGTCAGAATGGTTGCGCTGACCTGGGTGGAATTGGCGCTGCAACCTGCGGAATTACACGCCTGGACTACATAAAAGTAGGTTCCGTTGGCTAAACCACTATCGCTGCAACTGGTTGTGGTTGGGGTGGCGAACTGGGTATAAGGCCCGCCTGAAACCGTTCCTCGCAAGCACTTGTAGGAGGTCGGCGCGCCGGTCGAAGCGGTCCAGGACAAGTTGACCACCGTCCCGCCAGCCGTTGCGGTCACACCTGTAGGAACGCTCGGGATGGACACGCCGCTTTGCCCGGTCCCGGTCAGTGGCAAGGCTCCGGTGACAGTTCCGGTGACGTTCATGGTTGCGTTGCGCGTGCCGACGGTCGAAGGCGTAAAGGTCAAAATGACCGTGCCGCAGGTGGCTCCTGCCGCGCAGGTGCCGCCAGAGAAATTCACGGTTCCGCCCGTCCGCACGTACTCGGACGAGGTGAAGGAAACCCCGCTGAAGGTTTGACTGGCGTTGCCGGTGTTGCTGATGGTCACAGTGAGCGGGCTTGAGGTTTGCCCTTGCGTGATGGTGCCGAATGCGGCCGGATTTGGAGAGAAGGAAAGCACGGCGGTGGTGGGAGAGCTGGTCACAAGGGGGTGCGGGTAGGTGAAAGCGGTGTAGCCGCCTTTCGGCGTTCCGCCTTGCCCTTCGACTTCGCCGCCTGCAGGTTGCACTACCGGCAAGGTCAAACTGGTATTTACCGCGTCACGCCCCCACTGAAAGAAAACGTTCCAGTCGGGGAGGGCACACGGATTGCCCCAATCAAAACCATTTGGCACATTGATGAAAAATCCATGCGGTTTGGTCCCGGGAAGACTCGACACGTTCCCCCAAAATGCGATGGGATCGGTGATGTCCACGGTGCCGTTGTTACTCTGCCCGAGCTGGTGATTTCTTGGATAGGTCAAGCTGCCGCAAGCCGTCCCGAATCTTTGGTCTTCAATGGAGCGAATGTCCAACTTAATCATGGGTTTGGTTCCCCAACACCCCGAGACCAGCGGGGCCATAGTGTTGTTGTAGATCACGCCGCTGCCGCCCCTGATCCAGATTTCCCAGTTGATGTTACTGAATGCCGCGTTGCCGGTACTGCAACTCGAATCAATTCTAGTGAAGTTAAAGGTATTCGAATAAACCTCAAACTGCCGCATGCCGTATGGCGAACTGTCGTGGCCGTGTGAGTTAAAGCCGCCGCTCCAAGTGGTGGAGCTACTCAAAGCACCTGACGACCCATGGGTGTTATGCCGCCACACGATGCGGCAGTTGTCGTCGCAATCCACTCCGTCAAGGCTCGATTGAAATGTCATATCCTCCACATAGAGGTTCAACTTGCCCGTTGAATCGAGCATGCCCAGCGTCGAGCCAGTGGGACCATTCCACGAAGCGGTGTTACTCGATTTCACCTGCATCAAAATGCCGCCATTGGGGTTGCCGATGAAAGTGCCTTGGGAAAAGATCACACCACCTGGAACGCCGATGCCAAACATGGTTTGCGTCGCGCCTGAATTATCAAAACTCATGTTCTGAATAATAATGGGATCGCCTGTAGGCCAAGGTCCGCCAATCACTACCGCATCGTGACTCGGCCCTCCAGAATCTTCCGCATTGATATTTTTCAGCGTGAAATTCTGCAAGCGGGTAATGCCCGAGGCTTGTTTCGTTATTTGCCAAGCCCCATGACCATTTATCGTGATGACCGTAACACCAACTCCGGCACCATGCAGCGTGATCGCTTTGTTCAAGGTCATTGCGGTCCAGGTGCAATTACCTGCGGGCATGTTCAGTGTGTCGCCCGCCGTCGCCGCATTGATGCCGTTTTGCACGGTGGTTTGCTGACAATCCGCGAGGTTGGTGATCGCAAACAGCGAAGGCCCTTGCTTTTTCTTGAAACACCCGGAGAGGTGGACAAATGCCAGGAGGATTAAGAGTAGGCCCAATTTTTCTTTTCTCATGGTTCAGTCTCCAATCCATTGGCCTCTTTTGCGCGGCACACTGCTGGCTGAAACTGCCGCCGCCGGGAAAGACACCGTAGCAATCATGGGCGCGCTCGATCCGCTTACGGAAAAACTGACGGTACTCGAACCGCTGCTGCCAGTCGTCTTGGCCATTGCCAGCCCGCCGAAAATCACCTCGCCACCGCCGGGCTTTTGCGTGTACGCGGTTTGCAGAAAGGAATTCCCTGGAGTCATTACCGTGAGCGGAGCATCGCCGCCGATAGAGATTGTCCATTCATTGGCACTGGCGGTGGTGTAGTTGACGGTGACGGCAGCGGCGGCAGCTTCCGAGCCGGTGTCCACCCCAGGCAAAAGCCCGCTGACTTCTATGGAAATAAGTTCCGCCGCAGTGCAGCCAGGACAACCGCTGAACACAACCCCGGCCGTGAAATTAGCATGGTTATTAACCAGATCCACATATCCTATAACCGAACTGTAGGTATTCGCCGAATAAACTGCGGTAGTGAATGTGCCGGACAAATAGGTGCAGGTTTCCGTGCAGTTGTTGGCGACGGTGGGTGAGAAAACAGTGAGCCCGCGCATAAGCGCCATGGTGATTACTTTGTTTCCCGCCACTACATTGGTCAAAGCGCAATCGCCTTGTCCGGTATTTCCGAATGGACCCAATCCAACCATGCACCACTGAACCACGCGCGGGCTGGGAACGACTGCGGGCGTCTGTTGGAATGCAAACGCTACGATCTGAGGAACGCTGCCACCGGCCGAGGCACAGTTCGCGGTCTTAGCCCCGGAGGTGGCGAATAGCTGGTAGCCCTTGAAGCCTCTCCACTCCGTCCCCGAAGTCTCACTCACCCCTTGCGCCTTGGAAATCTGCGAATATCCGTTCCCTGGTTGCAGGTTGCCCGCATAATCGGAGCAGTAGGCCAGCACAATTTCGTTGGCGTTCGCGGTGGTTGCGCTGACGGTCATGGCGGCAGCGTTGGAAGCGGAACCCGAATCAAAGGTAGTGAGTCCTATCCATTCTTCCACTACCAGCGAATGGATCTGCGGCGACGATCCGGTCACGGTGATCTTTACTTCGAATGAGCCGTGCGACGATGCGGTAATGACATAACATAATTTCGTCACCTCATCGTTGTTGGTGGGATAGATATGTTCGTTCGTGGAATTGGCGGGACAAGTAAAAGATTCGGTGGCCGTGGTGAAGGTAATTATCGTGCCGCCCGGTGAAGCCGACTGCGATGCGCCGGTTATCCCCACCGTGATGACATTCCCCGAGGTGGTGTTGGTCAGGAAGCAATCGAAAACGGTGTTGGTATTGCTGTTGTGTTCTCCGGCCGCACAGGTCTGCTTCACGTATGAAGCCGTGGTAGTTGAGGCGGTGAACGACAATGCAGACATCAGCGGGGCCAGTGAGGCTCCGATAGTGTAAGAACAGGTATTGGTGCCAGCCGTGGCGATTGGCTTGCCCATGTCTAAACCTTCCGGGTAGCGGAGGTTCTGGGCTTCTGCGTATCCGTTATTGATCGCAGCAAAACCGTTTCCTGGGGTCATCAATCCTAACGGGTAGGACGCGCTTTCATCGCTGGCAAAACAAATGGTGTATTCGTTGTTCGCCGCCGTCGTGGAATTCAAGGTGGTAGCATTGGCGTTGGCGGCAGATCCGGAATCGAATCCGCTCCCCAATCCGTTGAATACGTAGACGGTGTAAATATCAAAAGCGGCGGTGCTGGGCGAAGGAATCAGACTTATAGTTACCGCTCCGGCGTGGTATAGAAAATCTCCGGTACAGATGCCCTGGGCGAAATTGTCGATCACTGTAACCAAGGCAAAAGTGTTGCCGGGGCAAGTGCAAGTTTCTCCGGTGCTGATGGAACAGCTAAAGGCGGGATTGTTTAGGGTTTGCGTGTGCGCCGTCACTACCAGTTTCTGCCCTGCTGAAACATCAAACACACTTGGAGTTTGCGTGCCTGCGCTGAATGCTCCGAGCCTGTGAACCATTTGATCCGCAAAGACCCCGGTCTGTGGAAACCCTCCAGCTATCTGAAATGCCGCCACCACAATAAATTGCACACTCGATGAACTGGTCGAAGTAAAAGAGGCGGTATAGCTGCCAGCGGCGGCGGTGTTTTGGATCATGTCTATCTGATAGTAGGTGCCCGCGCCAGCTACCCCGGAAAAATCGTCCCAGTGTCTATTGCTTCCCGAGGCTTGCACTCCGTTCGATAAGTCGCTTCCAAAGACAAATGCCATTTCATTGGCATTGGCGGTGGTAAAGCTGGTGCTTAAAACGTGTCCTGCCGTTTCCGAGCCCGTGTCTATCGCTCCCAATCCGGCAAACTCGTACACTTGCAAGAACCCAGGCGAGGCACCTGCGCCGGTCAACACCGTAATCGTCACATTGAAGTCGGCATGGTTCGAGGCCAGCACTACGAAACATATAAACACCTGATGTATGAAGCCACTGAAGTTTGCACTGGTCTTCAGATTTGCTGGACAGTTTAGGGACTCCGTGGCACTGGTTGAGAAGGTCGCCGCAGTGACCAAGTTTACCGCCACCACTACCGTATCCCCCGCAACCACATTGGACATATCGCATTGAACCGTTCCAGCTCCTACGGCCACAGCGTTAATCATGCTGTTGCACATTTTCCCGCCATGCAGGCTGACACCATTAGGAAGGACGGTAGCGCGAGCCGTCGGGACGAGTAGCAAGAGCAAGAACGGGAGAAGTTGTTTCATGGCTGCGTGAAAGTCACCGTCCAGGTGGTTTGCTTGCTAGTGCCGTCCGCGACAAACGTGAAGTTGATGGCGTCGTCGTTGGCCAGCGTGGTGGTGCCGCTTTGCGTTCCCGCCGCGCCGCCGCCGGTCTTGGTCGAAGTGCAAGTTACCGCGCCGGTCAAAAGCCCGGTCCCGGCATTGTTCGCTACATTCAACGTGCTGGTGCCGGAATTATCGGTGAAGCAGCGGATTCCGGTAATGGTCAGAGTCACACCGAATTTGTTGACACACCCGAATTGCAGATAGGTTCCCGCCGCCATTGCGTTCAAGCCGTCGCCTAATCCGTTGCCAGTGCATTCGAGTTTCTTGTACTGCGCGTTGATGGTCGGATTGGGATAAGTGCCAGAGAGATCGCCGCCTGCTGTGCCCGAGGGAGGCGCGCCCACCGCCGTTGCGGTGATGTGGGTAACTCCGGCTGTGGTGGTTTGCGCGAAGGTCACGCTGGCGTTGTCATCGAGCGACTGCTGCGAAGCTCCGGTAACTCCATTGACCTGCAAGATGAAAGTGCCGTTGCCGACTCCGCCCGAGCCGCCGCCGCCGTTAAATCCGCCCTGCAACTGGATGTTGCCCAGGTAGAAGCCGATGGACCCGCCGCCGCCAGTCACCTGGAAACGAAGGTTGGTCACAGGTTGCACATTGGTTTGAAACGCGGAAGTTGGAATCGCAATCAACTGATACGTCGTGGTATTCGTTTGGTCAAAACCATAGGACCCGTTGCGCAAGGTGATGGCAGTTCCGACGTTGGTCGAACCATTGCGGAAATAAATCTGCACGCTTTTTGCATTGGGCCAAGTAGCTTTGTTGCGAATGTAGAACGTGAGCGTCGCATAGTTGGCCAGATTCACGGTGCCAGATCCAACGGTTAGCGTGGCCAAGTTGGTGGCTACTGCGGTAGTAGCTTCAAGCGAGTGGGTGAACGATCCAAACGGGTTGTTGGTCGAAGCACAGTTGAAATTCGCGGTACTGGTGCAGTTCCATTCGGTCGGCGCGCCCGCGTTGTTCTGGTAGATGATGGCGGTATTTTCCGCCGGGGTGAGCGATGCGGCCGGAATATAGATCGAAGTAAGCGCAATTTGGGTAGTCGGGTCAACGGTTGGGACAGAAGGATTAGCGGCCGGAGTTCCCGCGATGACTACCACGGTCGAGGTCGAATCCACCGCAATCACATCAAAGCGCGGATTGGTGGGATCGGCTGCGCCCAAGGTTTTGGAAGTTTCCGTAGTCGAATAATTCACTCCGGCAATGAGATAGTTCGCCGCGCCGACTTCGAAGGTGAGGCCGCTGGTCCAGGACACGCCGCCGCCGGAGATGAGTTGGTTGCCGCCAAAAGCGGAAGAGGGGGTCGCGGCAATCGTGTCAAAGTACGGGCTGCGGGTCAGGGTAATGCCGTTGCCAGCAAGCAAGCGCGGCGGGCTGCACTTGGGATAGATGGTGCCGCTTCCGGTGGTATCGGTCAGAAACGCGCACCAGTCGCCTACCTGCATAAATTCGCTGGCACTCTGGTTGTCGTCAAACACTGCGCCGCCGCTGGTGGTGACTTGGAAGTTGCCCGCTTTCACGCTTTGAATGACAAACCAGGATTGATCGAAGTTTGAGCTGTCTTGCGGTTGCCCGAGTATATAAATCTGTCCGGCCGGATCGTTGGCAATGACTGCGGTGCCGCGATCTTCGATGCCGTCATAGGTGTAGGCCGAGCCGGTTTGCACGTTTACCGGAACGCCGACCGGGCAATTCACAAAATTAGGAGTGGGCAGGGTAGAGTCCCAGCAAAGCGTGTCACCGTCCCGGATATTAGTAATGATCGCGGTAACTGTACTGCCACCTGTACCACCCCCGGCCGGAGGTCCAAGGTCAGTCAAAGTAACTTGCCCGGCCACAATCTGTACGCCCACCAGGTCGCCCGAGGTGAACGTAGTCGAATCCGGAAAGATGGCCATTTTGCCGGTCTGCCCAAACCACACCACGATGTTGCCGTTGGTTGAGTCATAGCAGAGGGTGTTGGTCGCAGAAGGTGTGCAACTGCCAGCCGTGGGCATGATGAACTGTGAAGCGGAAAGGGTGAAGGTGCCGCCGGTTGATCCCCAAGTGAGCCCGGTAGTGTTGAAGATGCGATTAAAAAGCGGGTCGGTCACTTGGTCCAGGCGGGGGAAGCCCGAGGGTGGAGGCCCGGTGCCAAAGTTATTCCAAAGCGTGCAGAGGTTCTCAGTCGCCGCTTGGCAGTAGCGGTAGTTTTTCAGAGGAAGATTGTAATAGTACGAACCGATGTAGGCTCCGGAGATTTCCGCGTCGGTATACGCACGCATGGGGCTCCCGGTCACATTGGTCAAGTCGATATGGATAGCAGGAGGCGTGGCGTTAATGGTCTGCGTTGCGCCGGTCACAGTAATGGTCGGAGCGGTGTAGCACGGCGCGGAGGCTTGCGAGCAGAACTTGGGTATCCAGGTCGAGCCAAAAGGGGTAATGGCGCTATTCGAGGGAACCGAGAGTGTATAGTTGCCGCTGGCGTCGATTACTCCATCCACGGTCGCGGGAAGTGTTCCGCCGGTCCAGGTATAAGGCCCAGGCTCGCCGGGGCGGGGATTGAAAGCAAAACTAACCGTGCCGTTGTTCCAGCCTTGTCCGCCCAGGTCAGTGACATTGCCCGTTACCGTAGTGCTTTGCCCGTAGGCTAACGGAGCAAAGAGCAGGAGCAAAACCGGAACTAGCTTTTTCATCCGTTCTCCTCATGGGATCAGAAACAAACCCATTCGCCGCGAATGCGATGCGCTTCCGCGCCTTTGCCGCCCGCCTTACAAACCACGCCGGGCGAAGCCGGGGCTGCGCAATCGGCGCAATAAGTGATTGCCCCGTCCTTGGTTTTGTCCGCCATTTTCAGGTCGGCGAATTTAACCGGGAACAACCGGATGTGACCGTGCAACGACATCTGTTGCGCGGCAGTCTCGAAAGCCAATATCGCCACCATGCCGAGAAGAATTAAAAATGCAATCTGAAATTCGCGTCGCATCGCTCCTCCTATCGGTGAATCAGCGAGCAATCATAGGAATCCCAATGGATTGCGGTCGAACCTAAAGTAACCGGAGTCACCGTAATGGTGGTGGTCGTCTTTGACAAAATCATGGGTTCGCCAACTCGCCCAGGCTGTCCCGGATTGAGCGGGTCTTCCGGTCCCACCCCCCGGCAACTGGCAATGTAGTTGGCATCGGCAAATGTAAAGAGTGAAGAAAAATTGATCGCATTGGGGCTCGCGCATTGATCGTAGGAGCTCGAACCCGTCGTGCAGGGCGTCCCGGTAAGCGTGCAACCCGCTGCGCAAAAGGTGAAAGCCACGATCTTGCTAACCGGCCAAGCCGTCACATTCACCGAGGCGGGCGTAATCACTACTTCCGGCGCGACCGAAACCCCGAGCGCCAGCACATTGTTCAGCGTCCCGGTCAACTGCACGTTTTCCCCTACCCCAAAACAGTCGTGGCAGTTCTGTAGCAGCATGTGATAGCCGTACAAACCAGCGTGGTTGACGTTTTGCGAGTTTGCCAGCACGGTCATGTTATTGCCCGCCGTCACCATGTTCTCAATGAAGAAACCGTGCGCCTCGTAGCTGGAGTTTTTGCCTACCCAACTCAAGGTAGAGATGCCTGCGTCCGCCGATAACCCGCCGTCTATGGTTAGAGTGTTGTTTCCGCCGATGCCGTGGATGCAATTGGCTTGGTTTTGAAACAAATTGCTGGCCGGTTCGCCAACTTCCACATTGTCTGCTTCGCCAATCAGGTCAATGTCGAGCGCCAGCGTGTCCGGTCCCAGAAGCGACACCAAGCCAAACTCGCCGATTAAGCGAATTTCTTCCGCGTCGCCAGGACCAGCGACGTTGTTGTTGATGCCGTGATGCGAACCAATCGCGTAAAGATTTATGCCGTGCAGGTCGTCGTGGGTGCCAATGGAATAGACAATGCTGCTGGTCGAATCATTGCTGTCGCCCAAAGCAAAGCAGGTTGCGCAATTGTCAAAAGTGTTGCCCGCGCCTATCTGGATTGCTTCAGAATGTTCGCCTGTCACCGCCGAGGACACCACGGAGTTGTCATGGCCAAACTCGAAAATGTAATCGAACGATTTCCCCGCGCCTGCCGCTTGTACCGTGTTGCTGGCGTTGCCAATCAGCATGATTCGCCCGTTGGTGGTTGTAGCTACGGGCAAGGTCGGGTCCCAAGTGAAATTGATGTCGTCGAAACAGGTACCCTTGGGATTTTCTTCCAGCACCCCAAAAGTCAATCCGCCGACCGGAAGCGTGCAGCCGGTCCCGCCGCCGCCCGAGGACGCGAATGTAGCGTCTACTCGCGTTGCGCCGGGATTGTCCACCAGCGTCAAAGTCATGTTGGTGCCGTCGATTAAGTTGAACCTGGGCTCTTGTCCGACGACTACTCCGTTGTGCAGGTAGGTAGCATTCACCCCGCCGCCGCCGCAAAGACCGTCGCCCACTTGGCAAATCTCCACCCACAGCGAACACGTCCCATAGTTCTGCACCTGCCCGGTCGGGCTGATGGCCTCGCAAATCCAGTAATGGACCGTGGTGTAGTCGTAGTAGATGCCGCCAAGCGGAGCGGTCGTGATCTCCGCGTTGGTGTAGGCAACCACAAACGGATAAGCGGGATGCGCCAGGTCAATGGAAATAGCGGGTGGATGGATGGAAGAAAGGTCCTGCGTAGGTCCGCTGATGGTGATGCTTTGTTGCGTGAAGCAAGGACTGTTCCCGAGGGCAATCGGGCACACCTGCAAGTCCCAAGTCGATTGCGACGGGGTGATGGAAGTATTGGAAGGAACGGAAACCGAGAAGTGGCCGGAAGTATCCATGTGACCGGCAATGGTTTTTTGGTCGCCAGTCAGGGGCACGCCGTTCCAGTAATAGGTTCCGGTTGGATTGGAAGGCGCTGGCCGGAAGGTGAAAGTGTAGGTGCCTTGTTTCCAAGCTTGCCCGCTGGCATCGGTGATGGTTGCGGAAACGGTAGTCGATTGCGCGCGAGCGATCCCCGCACAGAGGAAAAAAAGAATAATGAGTCTTTTCATTTAAGGTCCAATAACAAAGGGGCTAACCATAATCACCCCAGATGACGCTGTAAAATCTTGCGTCTGGTCTGCCCCACTTATGGTTTTGTTGGCACTGGCAGGATTAAAGGTATATCCGGTTTTTGATGGCGTAACCGTATAAGGCCCATCAGCCAATCCGGTAATCACATAACTTCCATCGGAAGCTGAAGTGACGGACCCGGAAGCCGTGCCCGAGTAAGAAACAGTTGCTCCCGCGACTCCAGCGTTTCCGCTTATGGTGGGAAAAGATTTGAAGGTAGCCACCAACAACACACCGTTGGTCGGCGTTTGATTGGTGGTCATTGCCGCCGTGACCCCGGCTTGGATGGCATTCACAATTTTGAATTGCGCGGCAGAAAATTGCTCGCCGCTTGCCAATGGATAACCAGTCTCTCCGTTTTTGCCGGTTCGCCCCCGGTCTAAGCTGTAACCGCTGCCCGGTGTATAGGCAGCGTTGACTGCATCCGTGATGAGGGAAGCGGCAATTATTTCTCTAGTCTTCGTTGTGGTGAACGATCCCGAGGTGTAAGTGCCGCCGGAACGTGTAGTGGTGGCAGCAAATTGATCAAACGGACTAACCGAACAACCGCCAATGCAAAAAACCGCGAGCGAGCGGTAAACTTCCGAAAAACTAAGCGCAACCGTCACCGCGTCGCTGCTGTTTCCCGTGGTATTAGGCAAATAATAAAGCGCTCCGGCTTGATCCGACTGACTGTAAGTGCTGCCGGGAACCTGCGTGAACGAAACAGTGGCGGCATTCTTCACTGAAGTGATGTGAGCGAAAAGATTACTGCCAATCCTTACCGCAGCCACCAGCAGATCGCCGGTTACGGAAGCGAAATTTTCGGAAACAATGGATGTCGATGTGCTCGCGCCGCCGCCTACGGCATAATCACGCACCCACGGCAGGCCAGCTCCCGCTGCCGTGCGAATATAGATCGTGGCCCAGAACGGGTGATACCACGTTGGCTGATTGTTGTAATCGCCAGAAAAATAGATAGGAACAGCAAGCTGGTCAGTTGAGGTGTTCGATGCGACGCGATAATGATTGAAGCATGGATTGTAAAAACCTGACGGGTTGTTGTTCTGTGTGGCGACTTGCGTCCAGGGTCCTGCAGGTGTCGGCGCTTCCAGAATTACCCAGTTGGTATTGCTGGTCGAACCGCCGACCTGATACCACTCCAACATCAAATAGCGGTTCATCGCAGGGATGAAGGCTATGTCCGGCGCGCTGACCTGATTGGCGACGGAATAAATGGCACGCTTCGAGGATGAAGTGTTGGTCCAGTTCGCATCGTTCACAAAATCCGCCGGAGTGGGCGAAGCGGGGCCGTTCCAATACTGGAAATTGGTGGTGGTCTGCGTGGACAAGTAAACTCGTGGCACGCGCATCAGATACAGTGCGCTGCCATCATTCCAGTAGCCATCGGTGAAAACTAAGTAGACAAAACCGTTGGCCCCATCAATTCCGTTGCCCGCTGTGTTATAGCCCATGGTCCCATCGTCGCCCGCGTATTTCACCGGCACAATCCAGCCAATAGTCGAATCGCTCCACATGCCCACGCCAGGACCATCAGGCGAACCGTTGGCATTGAAGCTGGCAGTGTTCTGGTGATTGTTCCAAGTCGTGCCGTGATCGTCCGACCTGATGATGTTTCCGTACCACTGGGTTTGCGGTTGACCGAATGGCGTGCGCGTTTCAAAGCCAAACAAACTGCCGTTCATGGGGAACAAGCCAGATAGCTTGTAAGACATCGGTGCGCCAGCCGGGCCGTCGGTTCCGTTGGTTGACGCCAGCCCGCCGTAAGCCGAAAGGTGGTTCGTATCGACACCGACGAGCAGGTCTTCAATCGTGATGCGCACGATTTGCATGTTGAAGCCAGCGTTCGAGGCTCCTGCTGCAATTCCTTGGCCGTCGTCCTGCGTAGAGTACACGTTACCGTCGTTCGACCAAGCACTGTAGAACGTATCGCCCTTATTGACAGTGCTGCTATGAGCGTTGGAAATCTTGACTTCCATAATGGGCAAGCGAGTTACCGACGCTCCAGTGGTCACGTTTTGCGGGGAACTACTGGTACCGCCCGATGCGACTTGGCAGGAATAAACCGTGTTGGGTAAAAGCCCGGTAACAATGCATTGGTGCGAAGTGACGTTGGTCTGAAATCCATTGTCGATTGCAGCCTTTCCACCAGCGGAAAGATTCGAGTCGGAATTTATGTCGGTGGTCCACACCGCGACGATGGTGCTATCAGTTACGGTATAAGTCGGACCAACGGTTATTACTGGAGGCATGTCAGCTCCTGGAGGTGTCGGTTTCCCTGGTGGTCGAGGTTCCGGGAGGATGTGCGGACCTTGCGGCAGGACAGAAGCGCAAGCCGACATCATAAGTGCCGCCAATGCGATAACGGTAAACTCTCTTCGCAAATCTCATCTCACCACTCGCCAATTTAGCGTTACCGCCCCAGGAGTAATCGAACCTGCGGTGTTGTTGACTACTTTGAAATTCACATGGTCCGCCGTGGGATATTTCACGATGGTGAGCATGGTTCCGGGAATATAGCCGGTGATGGCGGTTGGATCTGCGTTGAAGTCGGCAATGATGTCGTCAGTGGTTAAAACCCCGGTCGCGCTCACGGTGACTACCGTTGCAGCGCTGTTAGAAGCAATGGGCGCAGTTCCAAGCGCTGCCGTTCCGTGGGCGATGGTAAGGGTGGCCGCTGTTCCACCTCCAACTGCTGTCCAAGTCGAACCGTCATAAGTTGAAAATCCGGTGCCAATAACATAAATTTGCGAGCCGATTATCGGCCCCACCACTTCGCTGGTGGCATAAACCGCATTGTTGGCTCCCGGCGCTACCCGAATCGGGTCGGGGGTGATGTTCAACGTTTGCGTTGCGCCGGAGACGATGGCAGAAGCCAGGAAAGACGGCGCGGTCGCTTGCGGGGTCACGACTACTTGCCAACTTGTGCCGGTCGGTGTGATCTGATCGTTGCCGGGAACGGAGACTCCGGAATACGCCCCGGTCGCATTCATGGTGCCGCTGTGCGTGGTATTCGGGTCGAATGCTCCGCCGGTCCAGGTGTAGGGACCGGGATAATTAGGGATGGGAACGAAGCGAAATAGGATGGTGCCGTTGTTCCAAGTTTGACCGGCTGAATCCGTGACTTGTCCGCTCACGGTAGTGCTAGAAGGCATACAGTACCCTCCCCGCGATATGCCCGCGATTCTATGGTACTGGTACCTGTTGGGGGAAGTTAATTTTAGTCGCCTTCTTCGACCATTTCAGGAATGTCGTCAGATTCCGCGCTCTCATTCACTTGCAGAATGTCTTCCAGGGAGAAGTCCTCGGGCGGCATCATTTGAGCCAACCCTTCTCGCGCAGCAGGTAGTAGCGGCGCGCCGTGTTCTCGCAAATGTCCGTGCGGTACTGCGCATTGGGAACCTTCAGGCGCGAGAGCATTCCATACGCGGCATCAAAAGCATAGCCGATGTTTTCCCCGCAACACAGCGGCGAGCCAATCCAGCCGCATAATCCAGCGGTTTCAAATTCTCCGTTCTCTTTCATCTGCACATCATAGGCAAAAAAGTTTTCCAGTTCTTTTTCCCGGAGCCCGTCAATCGGCACACCTTCTTTGTAGAATTTTTCTGGCAAGCCTTCGCTGGGATAGGGCGGGACCGATAAGCGCACGGAGGCACAGAAAGGGTGCGTTGCGCTCAAATCAGGCACCCTTTCTGCGGAGGCGGCGACTGCATAGAGGAACTCACCAAAGCCGACCGGCAAAAGGCGAGTGAGCAGTGCAGTGGCATCATAGCCAAAACGCGGGGTGAACTCCAGCGCGTAACAGCCGCCGTCCGGGGTCACGATGGTGTTCAGGTCAATCGGCCCGACATAGCCCATCTCCTGCAACGGTTCAATGCACTTCTGCAAACCTTTCTTGAAGATGGGGTTTTCCGTCTTGGGTATCCAGCACAACGAACCGGAGCATCCGGTATTCGGTCCCAGGTCGTGGTTCATCAGCTTCTTGGTTTCCAGCGTGTGGTTGAGCGCGTAGTGGCCGTTCGCGTTCAGATAGACTTCGGTTGAAACTTCTACGCCTTCGACAAAATCTTGCAGCAGGTAGCGTTTCACTTTGGCCGAGCGGAACAACACGTCGAAGTAACGCAGCATGTCGTCCGAATCGCAAGCGCAATAGGTAGTGGCTTTGTCGTCCTGTTCGCCGATGGGCTTGAACACTAAGCGCTTGTTGCGCTTTTTGATGTAACGGATACCGTCGCTGGGGTCGTCGAAGATTTCATAGGGTGCGACCGTGAGGCCGCAGCGCACCATAAAAGCCAGCGCAAATTCTCTATCGGCCTCCAATCTGTCAGCCAGGACAGAATCGCCAATCGTTGGTGCTTCTTGCGCCGCTTCGTCTGCGGCCCGACCATTTCCCGTACAATCGAAGACGACCAGATCATATTTACTCGCTACATAAACTTCAGCCCCAGGCATGACTTCGATGAGTCCGCCCAGGGCTGAAGCATAGCGTTCGTTGTGAACAACGGCCGAAACGTCGTGACCTTCCTGCGCCATCTTCCAGCCGAGCCAGAGTCCTTCGCCAAACTCGGAAGCGACGCAGATGCGCATGGTTCAGTCGCGCTTACGGGTAAAGCTGTGCTGACTCCCTGGCGCATCCGGTCGGCGGGTGCGTTCCGCACTAAACTCTTTCTTGCCGCCCATGGGAGCGCCGCCGGGATCGGCACTGCCCTTCAACACTGGCGAGGTGTTGTCAGGGGAGTTGCCGTCGATCTGCGTATCGGCGGTTTTGTTGTCCGCTCTGGATTCAGCCAAACTGCGCGCATAACTCATGGTTTCCTCCGGTACTGGTACGTTTTAGCACGTTTTATTCCGCCCATCCAGACTCTTGTGGAGTTTCCGAGGCTAGATGATAAAACCTTCCGTCACGTTTGAGCACGCCTTTGGCTACCAGCGGGTCGATGTATTCTGGCGGAATCTTGAATATCTTGCTCAATTCATCCGCTGTATATTCCGCGCCGGGTTTGTGCGCGCCAGATTCCGCACGTCCACGTAAGGTCTGTTCAAACTCTTGTTCTGGTGTCAATGGTGCTCCAGGTCCGATACGTGGAGGCGTGCCCGGCCTGATTTGCGGCTTGCCCGGTTTCGGTTTGCGCGGGATCTCGCGGCCTTTACCTGGCATGGGTTCCCAGGGTACCGGAGTCGGTGCGACCTTCCCGGCTTTTCCGAATCGTCCGAAAGCGCGTTCCATCAAGGCATTAGGCACTCCGCGGCGTTCCCCTACCCAGCGCATAAAGGGAATAGCTCCGGCAATCATGCCCAATTCGCCGTGCCCGGTACTTTCCAGCCCGGCGCCAATAGCGATCATGCCGGCCGTCAGCCAAGGATGCTGGCGCAAAACCGATTCCATCAAGCTCGGTCCTTTACCGATGCGCTCGGCCTTCACGATGTTTTTATTCATCGCGGTGCCTACATCCTTGAGCGCACCAAAATCTTTTTGGAAATCGGCGATGCCGTACTCGCCAACCGCATCCAGTTTCGAGTACAGCAGTTGCCGCACTTTATTGGCTCCGCTGGCAACCGCTTCCAGGTTGGCGTCCAGACGCTTTTGCGCGGCCGCATCCTCCGGCGTAGCGCTGAACATGCCTTCTTCCATGGCATTGAAAGTGGCCAGCAGTTCCCGCGTTGTAGCCAAAGTTATGGGCTTGCCGCGAAAACGGTTAGCCAGCGCGCGTACCTCGGCAATATTTTCCGGGAAAAATTGCTTGTCTACCTGGTTGAGCGTGCCGGTCATGGCATCGGCGACTTCGCTGCCGGAGATGGTGTCTGTGGGATGGCGCTCTATGGCTGGTCCCACTATTTTTTCTTCCAGAGCTTTGGCCGTTCCCATTACCGCTTCAGTCGCCCCGCGCACATCTTTAGGATTGAATTGCTTTTCAATCATGGTCAAGTAGCCACGGTCGATGGTGCGCTGAAAAGACTTGTCAAATTGCGGCTTGACCCCGGCGGTCAGAGCTTTCCTGACTTCCTGCTTGCCTTTTGCGATGCGTCTTTTGCCGACATACTCTTCCACCGGCTTGGCGGTTTTAATTCCGGTTGCCGCGCCTCCGGCTAAACCTAGAAGCGAGCCCACATCCTTGCCAAGTTCCGGCGCGCCTACTTTTTCTCCGATAAATGCGCCGCCTTTTTGTCCGACTTGTTGCAGAGCGAAACCTTCACCCATGCCGAGCATGGTAGCGAGCGGTGCTGCCGCTAATGCCCCGCCAATCAACGGAACGCCTCCCGCCATCATGCCTTCTTGGATGTCGGAACCGATGCGTTGCGGGCTGCGGCCAGGTTCGGCCAGCGTGCCCTGGTAAGGCTTGGCGCTGGTATACCACTGTTCGAGTTTTTCGAGAAATGACGGCGGTTTAGCGGCGCCAATCGTAGGAGCTTGCTGCCAGCCTAGCGCTTGCGCCTTTTCCAGTTGAGTGATGGGAATGGTGTAGACTTTGCCCGGCGTACCAGCCAGCTTGCCTTCCGGGTCGATGATGTCCACGCGCTTGACTTGTTGTTCGTCGCCATTCGGCATCGTAGCTCACTGTTTTGGCTTAATATCCAATCCGGCTGCGCCCGGTCCAACCGCGCCCATGGACTGAACATCTTTCCAGTCTTTGTCCTCTTCTTCTTGGCTGCGCTGGCGTTTGTCCAGTTCTCCCGGCAGCATGTCTCCGGTTGACGGGTCGATGTCAAAGTGGTGCCCCCGCAAAACAGCTTGGCGGCTTTGTTCGTAGTTTTTCTGCAACTGCTGCAACTTGATATACATATTCTCGATGGAATCAAATCGCGGATCGGGCGTGTGCCGCACGATGTCTTTGATGATGTCGCCGCGCCGGATGCCGTGTAGCAGAGGAGCAATAGCTTGCCAGCGTTCGCGCGAGAAGTCGGAAATAAGCGCAGCCTCGGGCGAAGCTTTGCCGGTGAAGTACTGGAACATGGGAGCGAACATGCTGAATCGCCGGTTAGGCAGTTTGCCGGTCTTGGGATCGCGCAATTTGTCCAGTTGTTCGAGCCAGCCGTCTACCTTGGCCCCGGTTTCCAGCGCTTCGTCAATGGTCTTCTGTTCGGCTATGCCAATCGGGGTTGGCACATTCATGCTGTTGTCGCCCATGTACTTCATTACCCCGGCGCGTTCTTTGGTGGGAACATCGGTAATCTTTCCGGTGCGCCGCACATGGTCCGCCCACTCTGATCTGGCATCTTCGCCCGCCTGCGTGCGCATATCCGCGATTTCCTTGCGCAATGCGCGATTGGCTTCTTGATTGGCCATCATGTCTTTGTGGAAGTCGGCGCGCTGCTGGCGGTTCAGGTTGCCTTCATCCAAGCGGGCTTGCAGCGCCATTTTTTGCTGGTCGAGTCCCTGCTGGCGCAAGGCGAAATTTTGTTGTGCCGTTTCTTTGCGCTGCGCCAAAGACTCTTCATGGAACTCGCGGCGTTCGGCTAAAGTCTCTTCGTGCTGTTGCTGTTGGCGCATTTGGTTGGCAATGTCCAGCAGGAATTTATCGTCGAGTTGTCCGGGCATTACCGGAGCTTTAGCTTCAATTTCCTGCGCCATCTGTCGCCGCTGCTGTTCAGTCAACTGCACCTTCATCTGCTGATTCTGCCCAATCAGCCGCCGGAAAACATTCTTCATGCCGGTCATAGCGTTTTGTTTTTGCTGGCCTTGTGCCGCCACGTTCTTCATGGCCTCGCCGTGAACCGTGGTTTTTTCCGGGTTGAGCCAATCCTGGTTGAGCGCTTTGGCCATGTTCTTCAGTTTCTTGTCGTCCATGAAGAAATTGTCCAGCTTCTTTTGCGCTGCGGCCGCGCCTTGCTGGTCGCCCGAAGCTTGCGCAGCGTACAATTCGTTCATGTACGCTTGCATGGTGGTCCAATCGCCTTCCGCACTCTGCAACTGCCGCTCTTTTTTGGCGCGCACCGCGTCCCGGATGAACGCTCCCAATCCCGACATGAAGCGTTCCGCACCCCAGGCATTGGGGTTGCCGGTCTGCATCCCGATATTGTGTGCTCCGCTCCAGTCGCCCCCCTGCGGCAAAGCGGCAGGAATGGGCATTCCGCCAAACTGTTTGCGTGATTGATTGATAGCGATAGCTTGCAGGATGCGCTGCGCGGTCATATTAGCGTCAGGCTGAAAGGGCGGAGTGGTGCCAGGAGTCTGTCCGGGAACCACCGCCGGAGTGGTAGGAATGTTTCCATTGCTCATCAGTACATCCCTGCGCCTGCGTCGGTTTGCGGCGATAGACTGCTCACAATGTCCAGCAAACTGCCGGTATTCAGATTGGTCAGGTTGGTGGGCAGGTTGCCGGTGGGCTCGCCGTAGATATCACCCGGCATATAGCTCGGCCCTCCGCCGCCGCCGCCCTTGAACAAACCGGCCAAGCTCGCGAATGGACTTACGCCTCCTGCGCCACCGCTGCGTCCGGTCATTTCTCCTATTCCTGCACCAGTCAGAGCAAGGCTGGCGCCGCCGGTAAACGGTGCCGCTGCCACGCCCGCCGCCGCTTCCAGTCCGCCCGCTATTTTGTCGAAGGTCGAAGGGCTCGACATCTTCTTTTGCAAGCTCTGTGAAGCGGTTCCGCTCATTATGTTCATGAAATTGTCGATGGCTTGCTGATACATCTGCGCTTCAATCTGCCCTTGGTTCAGGTTCACTTGGGAAAGATAATCGGCCAGGCCGATTTGTGCCGGGGACCCAAAACGGTTGCCGGTCACGCTGAACTGGTTCATCAAACTTTCCGTGCCGCGTTCGATCCCAGGTTGCATGGCCGCGAACAGATTGTTGATGGCTTGCTGGTTGAAGCCCGCGCCGGTCGTCAGGAAGTTCAACATCTGGTGGGCTATGGCGTCGCCATACATACTCTTCAGTGATCCGTACAGCTTGCTGATGTCGCGCGCGCTCATCAGGTTCATGCCGCCGATGGGCGAAGCGGCGGCGGTAGAAACATTGGTTGCGCCCGGCGGAGCGAAAGAAGTGGCAAGGTTGGTGGAAGTGAAGCCGCCAGCATTGGCGCCGAAGGTCGGCACCCCGCCGGTTGGCGGAGGAACTACCGAAGTGGCGTAAGGGTTCGCGCGCGGCGCGGAAGCGGGCAAATTGGGATTGCCCAAGATGGGATTGATGCCGGAGGAAGTTCCGACTCCGGGAACAAAGCCCGCGTCGCCATACTGCGGCGCGCCAGTCGGGTTGCGTCCAGGCAATAAGGATGCGCTGTTGTCCGCCATCAGTACCTCTGCGCTCCTGGCATAATTTGAATTGTGCTGATGCGTCTATCCCTTTCTTGCTGGAGGATTCTAGCCTCAATTAACCCCGGCCGCGCATATTTTCCCGTATTCGGATCAAGAGTTTTTGGATCACCGTAAAGCAGATTATGAAGATACGCCGCATGGTCATTCCAACGTAAAACTGTCGCGCCGCGCTCGGCTGCGGCAATGCAAACTATTTCAAACCAGTCTTGCGGGACACAGACCGGAGTGGTCAAAATATCAGGATTGAAAGTATGTCGGCGCTGATAGGGAAGATAAACATTGTAGGGTTGTCCCGGCTGCGGGCCGAACCAATACTGCGAGCCATATCTCGTATATTTGAACGGTACACCGCCAGGGATGAACAGCAAGGATTGAATGGCTTTAGGTGTAAGGTAATCCATGCCATAAGCCACGACATTTCCAGCATTTGAAGTGTTCATGGTCTGAACCGGGATCATGCCGACAGCGGCCTGATTCGCTGTAAGAAAAATCACCGGGTCTTCTGTGACCGTCACGTCATCGCCATCAGCAATAAACATGCTTACTGGATAAGCGTAGTTGGAGCCTTGGAAACCTAAGCCGGGGCCGATAGTTTGAACGGGTCCGGTTACTCGCAATTCTTCAAACGGATTATCGGAAGTGATTTCTCGCAGTGCATCTTGCAACCAAGCCGACGGCCGCATAGAAGGATTCGCCGCCGATTCGCTGGCATCCGAGCGATTCTGTAGGTATGCCCGGACCTTGTTGATGAGGCCAGCGATGGTACAAGTCGAAGCTGCCGGAGTGCTGAGCATCAGCCTCCTACCAGCACCATGGCGGGAATGGTAGAGAGCACGCCGGTCAAGGTGACTGCGGTGATGCCGCCGCCCGATTCCGCCGGATCGAAATAAATAAAAACTCCGCCCGGTCCTAGGGTGCAAGTGGAAGCGGACCCTCCAGCCGGAGTGTGCGCCACTTGCAACACCCCAGTACTGGCCAGGTTTTGCACCAGCACGGCAAACACCGGAGAGGTCGGGAGAGTAACACCGACTCCGAGCGTGGTGGCTTGGAAAAACGACTCAAACAGTTCTACCGTGGCGCTCTGCCGGGGATTGCCAAAATCGTAGTTGACGATGTAGGGAGGCGTCTGAATCGCTTGCCGCGAAACCGTCAGGATAGCTTGCAGTTGGATGAACAGGTTAGGTGAGCTCAAGTACTGGTACCTCCTGAGCTAAGCGATGATAAGGCGATAGGGGGTATTTGCGGTAGTCGATTTCAAGGTGATGGTGGTGGTGGTCCACGTGGTCCAATCACCGTACAGGACCCCGCCATCTTTGGTGACTTGCCCCACAATGCAAATCGGCAAACGCGGTTTGCCGTCGGCACCCACCAAACTGTGGTTCAAAGTAAAAGCGGTGTTCGCGGCCACGCCGGTAGTGCCTTCATATTTCCAGGTGGAAAAATTGTTGTCAGTATTTTTTCCGTCCATGGAAGGGTTGACGATGGTGTCGCCGAAGGACAACTGGCCGTTCATGGAGCGCGCAAGATATTCCAGCATACGACTCTGGTTCAGCGGATCGCGCGGATCACCGAGAATTGTGGGTTGCACTCTCATGCGTAAGCCGTCGTTTCCACTTCGCCTTCCAGCCGCACTTTAACAACAGAAAGAGGGCCAGCATTGGCCGCGCGCCCCACGCTAAACTGCAAATTCTGCGCGGTCAAGCTGAGCCCCAGCACCAGCGTACACAATTTCCCGGTTGCTGCCACCGTGCCCAAGGTTTGCGGGCTCGATTCGCTTACCGGGGCTTGCGTGTTCTGGTCATAGCCGGAAAGGGTGAAGGTCACATTGACCACGCCCAGATCGCGGTAAGTTATCATCTGCCGGTTGCAAGTCGGGGTTCGGCCGGGAATGATCTCTTCCACTTTCCAGAAATAAAAACTTCCGGTATCGGGATCGTTGAAATTGCTCACATCAAAAAAATACAGGTCGCCGGAGAGAAAACTCCCGTTCATGGCGCTGACCGGATAGAGCGCCAGCCGCAAAGGAGAATCGGTTCCGCCATTGCTCGAAACAGGCATCAGGCCTCACACGTAATTAGGTTGCGCGGTTATCAATTTCGGTTCGGTCAAATTCGGTTTAGGGATGTCCCAAACCTCCCAATACTTTTCCGCGAACGAATAGTTGTAGATTCTTTGCCGCAACCCGCCGCTAGTCTGCGGCAAGGGAATCGACAGTTCGTAACTCAAATAGACGTAGCCGTCGCTGAATCTGGGGATGATGGCGCCAACCGGAATGCGCTGCTGAATGGACGGGTCGATACCGGAATTGGCGGCAACGTCGCGCATGATGGCGTCGCGCGCGCCTCCGCCAATCGGGCTGGCATTGGTGAGGGTAAGCGAATAGACATTATCCTCGGCCACGAAAGCGGCTTGCGGTCCGTACTGCGCAATGCTCCAGGGCAGCACCGAGCCGATGCCGTGCTCGCTCGCCCACATATGGTTGAACTGGAACGGGGCCACGGCGGAACCGCTGGGGGAAAATTGGCTGATGCCCGCGTTGCGGAACAGATAACCGGCCACGCCCAAAGTGGCGAGCCCGGTGATTTGGTCGGACACATCCAGCAATGCGTTGAACCCGGCGCTGGTATTGTGCGTGGGGTCCCATTCAAGCGGCAAACCGTTGGCGCTCCACCAGACCAGGTTAGGCATAGAGAAAACGTCGCCGGTAGCCTGGTCGCGCATGGACACATTGGCCAGAATCAACTGGTTATTGAGTTCGCCGAGATATTGCGCGCCGATAGCCAGAGGACCGGCGCGAGGTCCGCCAATCTGCGAATAGAATTGCGCGAGGGTGCCGCTCACGGCGGCGCTGCTGGCGGCAGCGATCCCGGCCGCGGACTGTGTAACCGAGGCGTCATATTGGGTTTGCGTGGCAATGAACCCGGCGGTGATGCCGTCCCAATAAGCCAGAAAAGGATGGGTAGTCAGGCGGACATGGCCAAGCACATCAGAGGAAAAAAACTGGTTGACGTTGGTGTACCACAGGATGTTGGCGAAGCTGCGGTAGGCAACCGGATACGGTCCTTGCACTTGCGTGGACCCGGTAATGTCGTCCCAGGGCGGCGGAGGGGTGGCGGGATTGTACTGAAAGATTTTATTGAACTGCCAGATGACGGTATGAAAGATGCCGTTAACGTCGCGGAACGAAGTAATGCCCAAAATCTGTCCGTTGTTGGGAGTATCGAATTTTTTTGTGAAAACCGGGAGCGACCGGAGTTCAGAATTTCTCAACAAGAAATTACTAAGTGCGGGACTCTCATTGTCCGCGAGCAAGGATTCGGGAACTTGTACGTTTAACCCGCCGTAAGGACCGGCGTATTCCTCGACCCATTGGCCTTTGGCGTTGATTTGCGGCGGCACATTCCGTCCTCAAATCGAAATTTGCAGAGTGCCCGAAGGCAATGCGTTAATCACCAAGCCGTTGATGGGGAAAGCTTTCATGTAGGTGTAGGGGCCGCCGGTCACAGCGGTGGGATTCCACACCAGACGGCCATTGATGTCGGTGAGCAGGAGCACGTTGGTGGCGGTAGGGCCGTCCCAAAGCATTTGCGTCACTTCGATCAGTTCCCGGTAGGCCACGGTATAAACCGCTCCGTTGGCGCCATTGTTGGCGAGCGTAGCCTGGTCGGGAGTAATGTCGATCAGAAAACTGTTGGCGGCGGCGCCGAGCGCGCGCACCCGGTAGAGCCCCTGCCAGCCGACAATGGTAGTGGCCTGAATGGAGATGAACAGATCCACAGCCAAGCCGGTAAGTGCTCCCGCTAGTTGCACGGTGGCCGAGCCCTGCAAGTTGCGGGTGATGGAAGTAATGTTGGCGGTGGCCGCTTGGTCAGCGGTCACAAAAGACCAGGGGTTCCCACGAATATCCGCCATCAATAAACTCCACTGCTGGCCGGTAGCGTATCCAATTGGCTGAACGGATCAACCGGATAAATCAATTTGGGATCGGGCACCAGTTCTTGCCGGTCTTTCATGCATTCATTGGCCATGCGGTATTCAAACGATCCGTTGATGGCGGAATCTTTTTCGTCGTTGCACACCAGCAACCCATTGTCCCAGGACATATCCTCAATCGGCCACTTGCGCCCGGTCCTCATGCAGGTGGCGTAGGTATATTCACAATAGCCACGCCAGATCAAGGCTTACCTCTTAAAGGGAGATTTTGCTTTAGGCGGTTCTTCGGGCTCCGGCGCTGGTTCCGGCTTGGGCTGCGGAGGCGTGGATTTCATGGATGCTCCCTTTTTCACAGTCTCGTCGGCAAGTTCAGAAGTATCGGCCGGACCCAAGCGGTTTAAATGTTCCTGAAAGAATCCGACGGCTGCTTCGTCGGTAGCGAAGTCTCCGCCGGTACCGCTGCAAGAACAAGCCAGATGGAAGGGCAGTCCAGCAATGTTGCTCGAAGTAATGGTTCCTTTGTGATGCACGGTTACACCTCAGAACAGGGGCACGATGGTGTAATCAAGCCCAAGATGTACTGTGCCGTTGCCCAGGGTGAGGGCGGCGCCGGTACCGATGAGCTTGATTTCTAAGCCCAAGTTAGCACAGTTGGCCACGGAAATTTTGGATGTTCCGATAGTGGTTGCAGCCCCGGCAAAGGTGGAAGCGGTTTGATCGACTAGGCCGGTCACGGTCATATTCAATAGCGCAGTGGTTTTGCCCACATACTCGATTTGGAAAGCGTTGTCGGCATTGGCGATAGTGTAGGCGGTGGAGTTGTAGACGTATTCGGCGCGCAAGGCGGTAGGCACAAAGACAAAACCGGCTGGCGGGACCGGGATGCCGCCGGTAGTGACCGGGGCGGGCACCAGGGTCACGGCGGTAGTTTGCAAGGCCAGCAGTTGCGCGGAAGAGAGGATATAGCGGATTCCCTGGCGCGCGGTACACCCGTCGATGGTGCCGTTGGGGAAGCCGGTTAAGCGGAACTGTTCCCAATACTTGCTTAGCGAATCGGGCAAAACCGCAGCCATGTTTCACCCCTTACGCGGCATAAGAGCCGAAAGTGCCTCTCCAACTGGTGGCTACCACGCCAAAGCGCTGGTTGGAGCGGAACAGCAGCACTTGGGTTTTGAAGTCGTCGTCGGTGGCGGCAGCCAGACTCTTGCGCTCATAGAACTTCAGTTGGTGGCCTTCTTTTTCCGCCAGCAGGAACCAGGCATTGGCGCTGGTCAGGTAGTTCAATTCGAGCCCGACTAGGTTTTCTCCAATGAGCCAGTTCAGTTCGTTGTTGCCGGAACCAGGCACGCCGGGCGATCCCAGCAATTCGCGCACATTGCGCCGCTGTTGCACGGTATGCACCAGGTATTTGGGCTTGACGTGGATCGGGATGCCGCGATCATCGGGCTGCAAAGCGATCATGGTAATCGCTTGCTGCAAACTGGTCATAGTCAAGTCGGCATCGGGATTGGGCCGGTTGGGGTAGGTGCCGCTGGAATTGATGATGGTAGAGATATTGGGGGCAATTCCGGTGGCGGCTGGCCCGCCCATCAACGGTTGCGCGGTATTGAAGAGAGTGGCTCCGTTGGTGGTGGTAATGGAAGTGCCGCCCAGATTGAACAGCGAACAGCAAGCCGCTTCGCGGGAAAACATGCCCGAGCGCGCGTGCGATTCCGGCATACGCATGAACACCCGGTACAAGTCGTCATCGACCAGTTGCCGGGTAACTTCCGAGAGCAGGCCGTATTCCAGGTGAACCACTTTCTTGGTGCCGCCGGAGATCAGCCCGTCGGTAGCCGGTGCGCTGCCTTCGGTCAGGATAGGCATAGGCGCGGTGCCCGACAGTTCCCAATCAATTTCGTAGGCGCGATCGGAAGTGTCCTCGTTCATGTAGTGCGGGTACTGCGGCATGTGCTCTTTCAGATCGAGCCAATGAATAAAGATGTGCCGCAACCCAGGCGCAAGTGCCGGAGGAAACTGGTTCCTTGTCATCACAGCGCTACCGGGCATGGTCGCCTCCTATTCCTAAGTCCTGCCGGGCTTAGGCGAAAATCTGCGCTACCGCGTTGAGTACGGAGAAAATGACGTGCCCGCCCACGGTGCCAGCGGCTTCCAGCGGATAGAGGGCAACGATACGCACGGCGGCATTGGCGCCGGTTTTGTTGGTGTCCACGTACCACAGGCCGGAAGCGGCTTCCTTGGTCAGACCGTAAGCGACGCCTACCTGGTTGTTATTGGTGGCAACCGCTGCCGGAGAGCCCGAGCTCGATCCCAGCACCCCGATAAACAGGGTAGTTGGCGCGGCCACATAATAAATGTTATTGCCGTCGGTGATGGGGGTCATGGGAGGGGTAATGACGGCCAAGGCTTGGTAGGAGTCGCCTGGAGGGGCATAACTGCCGACATTGCTGCCCGGTCCAAGGATCGGAGAAAAACCGCTAGGGGCTCCGGCGCCGGTAGTGGCCAGGTTTTGCCCCGGCTGGGCGGCGAATCCGGCGATGCCTGCGGTCAGGGTGGTGCCGTCCCAGGCTTGCACCCCGCCGTCACTAGCGTTGATTTGTACCGGGGTGCCTAGCAGGAAAGTTTGCCCGGCTTCTTCGATGGTGGCGCGCATGGGGAAGGAAACCGCTCCGCCCAAGTCCTGATAAGGGTTGATGACATCGGCAAAGGCCATGGTGGTTCTCCTGCGCTTAAATTAAGGATTCGGAACCTTCAATACCGAGGTGTTGTCCTTGCGGAAGTGGCTTTCAAAGTCGGGAAGGTCTTCGCCTGTAACCATTTCGGTTTTTATACCCGGCACCAGGTCTTCCGCGCGCATGGCCCGGCCGGTGGTGGAGTAAGCGGTGGGATAAGCCATCTGGTAGGCACTGACATTTTCCGCTTTCCTTTTTTGCCGGTGCAGCAGCATGGGCAGTTTCATCATGCGCAAGTCGCCATTCCTGATTTCGTTGGAAAAGCCGTCCGGCTTGCCGTTCTTGCGGTTTTTCACGGTGAAGTCGTTGGCCATTTCCACGTCTTCGGTAGTGGCGAAGTCCCAGCCTACGGCGCGCAGCGATTCGACGCGAGTGTGGTCGGGATTGAGGCCGCTGCGGTCTTCGATCCACTTGTAGGCGAAATTGGGATTCTTGAAAAACTTGACGCGCAGGGAGTGCGGAGCGTCCATGGGCCGGGCCACGATATTGGTGTCGAAGATGTCTTGCAGTTCTTGCGGCCACTGGTTGGGGTCGGAGCCCAGATTTTCCCGCAGTTCTTTCAGCAGTTTCGGGGGAATGACGCTGTAGGAAGCCATGGTTTAGTGCAACCGTCCATCGCGCAGGTCTTGCGCGAATTTTTCCGGGTCGATATTCAGCTTGCGCAAAGTGTCGCCAGCGGTTTCCGTGCGGTCTTCGGTGATCCACGGTTCAAACTGGTTCAACGGCGATTCCGGCCCGCCGGTTTTGCTGCTGGCATCTTCTAGGAAAAACTTGCCGGAGTTGTCGCGCCGCAACCCGCTTTTGAGCGCTTCCCGCCCCACCAGCATGTTCACCGCTTCCGCGCACAGTTTGTCGTAATCCGGCCGCGCTTTGGTTTCATTGGCGGTTTTCGCGAACATATCGAGCAACTGCGGTTTCAAATAGGACCAGTCGCCACTGAGCGCGTTCATGCAGTTTTGTTCGACCAGCATGGCGCGAGTCGATACGTTCATGGCGAATAGCGCGCGTTCCGCGTTCAAGCGGCGTTGATCTTCGGTGATCTCTTCCGGCGGCGGGGTATTGGATTTTTCCGCTTCCGCTTTGATGCCGTTCCATTCGCTTTCCAGCGTGCTTATGGTTTCCCGCAGCGGCGCCAGTTTTTCGTCCATCCTGGCGGCGAAAGCGTCGAGTAAGGCTGACTGATCGTCTTTAGGCGGGGTGGGCGGAGTTTCCGCTTTCTTCTCTTCTTTTTGGAACGGCTTCCAAGCCATGTCTAGTACCCTTGCGGTGAAACGCTACAGTACCAGTACTTTCCAAGTCAAGGGTTTTGAGGAAAGCGCGCCACCAATTTCGTGTCACCAGGATGTAGTGATCGTCGGGGGTGCGCAGGATTTCCGTGGGTCCGTGGCTAGGTATCTTCATGTTTGCGCCTTTCCAGAAACATTTTCAGGTCTTCCACGATGTCGGCGATGTCTTCATAGGCTTGGATTTTGCCGCGAAAAAAGGCTTGTTCGATGTTGGCTTGCTGGCTGGCGGGCAAGCCATGCACGATCTGATAGCTCAAGTCTTGCGCTTTATCGCGGCAATCCAGGACCAAAAGCCGGTATCCCTCCGAGTGCAGCATTGTCTCCGCCGAGCCCACGTTGCTGAATAGCTTGGGCCATCTCAATGATGTTTGCGGGTCCTGCATTTTCTGCCGGGGCATTGGCTGGTTGCTCCTCTAATTTAGGTGCGTCGGGAATATATTCTTCGGGATGGTCGGAGAGTTGAAAGTCTTTCACGATTTTGCGCATAAACACGGTGCGTGCTTCGATTACCCGGACCATCCACTTACGGTATTCGGGCGGGGCGGTGGGATTACTGGCGGCTTGAATCATCTGCGATTGCCGCTGGTTGAAAGCTTCGATGGCCTGGTTCAGCAGGATTTCATTTTGCTTGGTGACTTCGGTATTCACGCTGGCGGTAGCGGCGCGCATGGGGATTCTAACTCTGCGATCTAGCACATCGCGCAACACTTCATTGAGCAACTGTTCGTCGATGCCGAAGATGGTGCCTTTTCTGCCCAGGCCTAGAAAGCCGTAGAAGTCGGTGATGAGCGCACCGGCTTTGACATGGGCGTGGCGGAAATCGGATTGCCGGTGGCCGCTGCGGGTATTGCTGTCCTGCATGATGGCCATGGTGCCCATAGCCGAGTAGCGGCCTTTTTTATCGACTGACCCGGCACCGGCTCCGGCCACAGCGGGAGCGATCCCGGCGCGTTCGCGCGCTTGCTGGATCATGGCCGCTTCGTTCTGCAAGCTGATGGCGGACATAGCCGGGTTGGCTACTTCGTGGTGGGTGAAGTCGTCCTTGTTGACCGGCAGGCACACCCCCGGCCAGATTTTCATGTTGCGGTCGATATTCTTGTTTTGCGGGGAGAGAGTATTGATGCCGAGGATGCCCCAGGTCATGGCGTCGTTGCGCTGGTTTTTGGTGGTAGAGACTTCTTCCTGGAAGTGTTTGAGCATTTGCGCGAAGCCCATGCCGTCTACGGAAAGGCAAGTTTCCACGATGGGAATTTGGTTGTCGGGAATGAAGTTGTAGACACAGTTGAGCATGGTCTTGCTGCGCTGGTGGAACCAGGCAATCAAGCGGAATTTCCGTTCGCTGTGGTACCAACTGAAGTAGCAAGCGTAGATGTCCCATTCGGCGAGGGTAGTGTCTTCCGAATCGGCAATGCCTTTTTTGGCGTGCTCGCGTTTCTTTACCGGGCTGGGGCCGTAGCGGTCGGGATGCCCCAGGATGCTTTTTACTTTTTCCTTGTCGAGGAATCCCTTGTAGGCGCGTTCCTGCAACTGCCGTTTACTGAGGGTGTGGCGGACGATGAGCGGATCGTTTTCCTCGAACACTTGGCAATCCGGGTCGGCGAGCACGTCTTCGTAGCGCAGGTTGACGACTTTGGGACCTTCATAGATGGTGCGTTCGTCGAAGCTGGCGCGGCCCTCTTCATAGCCGGTATACACCGCTTCCATGCGGTGTTCCGGGACTACCAGCAAATGCGCTTTGCCCAGACCGGCGCTGTCGATGAACCATTTGTTTTCCCGCGTGTAGAGGTCGAGCTCGCGCGGATCGTTGCCCACATAGTCCATGAAGTCTTGCAGCAGGTTTTGCTTGCGGGTAAAGCTTGCCGCTTCCTGGTCGTTCCCGGCTTTCACCAGGTATTGGAACACATATAAAGGATGGGTATTCCAGACCAGTTGCAGCACCCGCGCGGCCAGGTCGTTGCAGGATTCACCGGCCAGGGGATGCACCAGGTTGGAGCAATTCGGGAAGGGCCAGGACTTGTTTTCCTCTTTGGGTCTGCCTTGCAAAATTCTGCGGTACTCCGGGATTTTGGTTTCGTGCAGGTTGCGCAAGCGGCTGATGCGGCTGTCGATGTGGCGGCAAAGCCACTTTTCAATTTCTTCTTTGACTTCTTTGGGGAAGTTGATGGTGCGGGGAGTAAAAGCGGGAAGCTTGGTTTCGCTGATCGCCGTGGCCGGTGACGCCATAATGGGGAAACTGTACTCTACTCAGTCCTGAAACTTCTAGTCTGTTTTCTCCGCTGATTTCTCGCGTACTCGTTCCAACATTGTCGGCAAACTCGCTTCACGTGTCCACCGGGACGATTGTGAAAAGTCAAGTTGTTGCCGGAAAAGGGATGCCCATTTTTACAAACTGTCTTGCGGCTGTTCACTGCCGCAGGCCCATCGCTTCGCAGTACATTCACTCCCATGCTCACTACTTCCATATGTTTTGGATTGACGCACTGCTTGTTTTTGCAAAGATGATCTATGGTCATGCCGGTAGCGATTGGCCCTACCAAAAGTTTATAAACGATGCGATGAGCATAATCGGTTTTCTTGATCGCGTTTAGCCACATGCGCCCGTAGCCTTTTAACGTCACGCTACCTTTCCATTTCCAGCATTTGCTGGTTTTCTGGATGCGCTTGGCGATGATAGCGGGAAGCATTTTAGTATCCTCCAGAACCAACGGAGCGATTCTCGAAATCACTATATTGACTTGACAAAAACTTCATCAACTCTGAATTAGATATTCCTACGTCAGTTATCTTTAACATATACCCGAACGTGTCGAGCACATCGACCAGCCCGGCGGGATAGCTTCTGACCTGATCGACCAGCTTGGCTTGCGAGCGGTGCGCCCAAATCTGGTTGTTGCGCAAGACTGGTTCCAGCGCTTCAATGCGGTTTTTTTTGGCGTTTTCCGAATTGTCGTAGGGCAGTTCGTTGACCATAAGCGGGTTGCCCTCGCGCTGGTTACGTTCGTCCAGGTAAAACTTGAGGATATTTTGCGCGGCCACGGTTTCCAGGAAAAAGTCGCGCATTCTCCAGCGGTGCGCAATTTTATACACGTTGGCCACGAGTTCCGAGTACCCGGTCGCTTCCGCCCACAGGTCCAGCACATATAAATGATAAGAAACCGGGTCGTAGCCGAGCACCAGGATGACGTGATCGCAGCGTTTGATTTTTTTGGCGTGCGCGATATCCACCAGCATCTTGATGCTCAAGCTGCCGGGGGAGAGGTCGTCGAAGACTTTGCCGTCGGCGGATTCATGTTCGATGAGCAGCACATTGCGCGGATCGTCCAGCTCCAAGTCGGGCGCCGACTGCTTAAAGCGGAAGTAGCGCAGCCAGGTTTCATCGAAGATGCACTCGGTCGGCAGGATGGATTTATTGCGGTAGAAGTGGAAGTAGTCGTAGTTGCCCAAGTCGGCGTGTTTTTGCTTGAGCGCGGGGAGCGGCCATTCTTCCGGGAAAATCGGGGTATTGTGCGGGTGCAAGGGGCAGCAACCGCCTTCCGCGTCGTGGGTTTCAAAACTGAAGTGCGGCTGATTTTTTTTGATGCGCGAGTTCAGGTCGTCGTGCCCCCAGCGGTTGCCGATGACCAGTTGTTGCCCCAGCACTTTGCCGTCGCGGGTGCGGTCGAGCCGGGTACTAAGTTGTCCGTGCCAGCGCCAAACGCTATCGCCGATTTTGCCGTCGCCGTCCAGCATGTTTTGCTGAGCGGCGCGGCCGAAGTTGTCGTCCTGGATGGTGCGGTCGGCGCGCACGCCTTGCAGCGCTTGGCCTACGCCGCGATAAGAAAAGGTGGGGTTGGTGGCGTCGAAGGGGAAGCGGCGGTCGCGTTTCTGGTATTTAGAGTGGTCGTTCCAGACGCAACTAGAGTCGGGAATGATTTCCTCGAACACGGTTCTGAACAGATCGTTATTTTCGTAGGCGTCGTCCACTTCCTTGCCCATGTCGGTGGCGCGGTCCTCGATTTCGTGGGTAATCAAGGTGCGGGTATTGGCGTTGTGCATTTTCGCCATAAATCTGCACCAGGCATCGCCGTAGCCCAATGCGCGCATTTGTTCTTCGTCGTAGGGAGAAAAGGGCAGCGCGGACCAAATGGGGTAGCCGATAGAACCGATAGTGGTTTTGAAGTGGCCCATGGGCACTTCCATCACCAGGTGCAGGTCCTCTGTCTCCAGCCACGAGCACATTTGCTGGTGCAGCAAAGCCAAGCGGTCCTTGCGCAAGGTGACGTGGGTGAAGAAAAATAGCGACCCGAGCGAGTTTAGACGGATGGCGTCGCGGAAGCCTACCGGGTCCTCGCGCGGATCGGGAACGGGAAGTTCGACCCATTTTTGCATTCAAGCGTTGGTATGGAGCGCGGCGCTAGCTTTGAACATTTTATATTCAGGAGAACCGCCGTGGATTTTGGCCAGGATGTCGTTTTCCAGGAGGATTTGAATAGAGGCTTCCACGGTTTTGTCGGTGGCGAGATCGTAGCCGGTCAAGGTCAAGCCGTGCCCGGCGTAGGCGGGGCAGAGCACCCGTTCCGCGAGTTTGTAGCGGCGCACATTTTCTCCGCAAGAAACGATGACCCCGGAAGTGGGACGACCCTTTTGCGAATCCGGGATTACGATGGTTTGGCTGCCTTTACCCTGACACGATGGGCAGGGGATTTTGCCGGTGCGGCCGCAGATGCCGCAGCCGATTTGGTTTTCCCCTTTTTGGTAGAAGCCAGTTCCCGCGCAGTTTTCGCAGTCGATGACCGATTCGGTTTGCCCATCTTCTCCGCCTTTCTTGATGCGGTGCTCGCGGTCGCCGCAGCGCACGCACTCAAAACCCGAGCGGTAGGGATCGAGCAGGACGATCAACTGGTTTTCCGCCGCTTCCAAACCTTTGTTGCCGACCCAAAAGATGTTGGCTTCAATCTCTTGCATCTTTTTCTTCTTCTCTTTCTTTTTCTACTGGCGCAGCCAGTTCAGCGGACACGGTGATAGCGGCGTCGCGCATGGCTTTGATTCTGGCAACCGACTCTTGCGCGCGGATTCTTTCCGTGTCGGAGAGGAAGTTGAAATTGTAGGTGTCGCCGGTGCCGGGGTCTTTAACCGGGCCTTCGAGCAGATTAATCACCAGTTCCAGGTAGCGGATATTTTTTCCGTCTTCCGCTTCGTTGACCAGGCGCATCAGCATCTTTTTCAATTTCTTGGGGTGGGCGGCGTAAAAATCAATGAGCCAATCGCTGGCGATTCTGCGGCGTTTGGCGGTAGAGCGGCCGAGGTTGGCGCTGCCGTCCACCAGGTGGCGGTACTGGCCGGGGCGCAAGGTGCCTTTGAGCGGGAGGCTGTAGTCACCAGGCATAGGCGAGACTTTAGCATTGACAGCGGGGCGGTCGCAAACCAAAATTTGCCATGGCGAAAAACCGCTGCAAGAAACACAACCGGCCGCGGCCGTGTCTGCTGTGCGTGCGTTACCGAGGGCGCTGCGGGGGCCGGGCCAAGAGCGAAAAGAAGCACGCCGCCATCCTGAAGAATTTAGCTATTGCGCAGCGCCGCCGCTGGCGCGGGCACTGGTACCGGCTGCGCCTAGCCGCCAGAAAAGCGGCCAAAGCGGCCAAGAACCCCCCTACCCCTACTCAGTAACTAAATGTATAGAGCTTTGGTTAGCGAGTGTTATAGTAACGGTATGGACGTTGAACTCACCAGCCAGTTGAGTGCGGAGATTTATGCTCTAGCCATCGAGTCTGACGCTTTAGCGAGCGAGCAGCGGCGCGCGGAAGCGCGTCTGGCGACGGTATTGGCGCGCAAGCAGGAAGTGCATTTACGTTTGAATTTTTTGCGCGAACTGGAAAGCCAGTTGGAGCGGATCAAGTAGGGTCGCGGCCGTCGTAGGCGCGGACCATAGCTTCCAGTTCGTCCAGGTCATCCAGCAATTTCTGGTAATTGGCGGGGGCAGCGGGGCGGGCGCGGGCTTTAGCGATGAGCGCGCGGAGCGCTACCGGGATGCGCGCTTGCAGCATCAAGGCTTGCATGATGGCTTCATCTACGGTCATGCAGCATCTCACCACTTTCCCGGCGGTACGGACAATAGCGCAATCAGTAGTCGCAAAATGAACCACAACCACCTCATTGCTCACCTCTTGCCCACAGTACAACGCCAATCAACAATTCCCGGTATGCCTGTTCATGCTGCCGACAAAAAAAACTCTTTGGCCGTCGAGGTTGCGGACAGGGGATTAATACCAGTTTCTTTTTCTTGGTCATAAAACTTTCAAAGCAAACTTCCCGCTCCAGATACGCGATGCAGTGTTTACCTTTCGGCCCCATCGACCGAGCGTATCACTTCAGGGATGGGCTGTGCGGCCAGCTTGTCCTTTACGATGGCTTCGATTATTTCCGCTTCGTGCGTGGTGCAAAGCACGTCGCCGCTCTCTACCAGCACACCACATTTATGGCAAGTTGGCCCCGCTCCCTCACGGTCGGCGGCGAGCAACTTGTTAAGTTCGGCGGCAACACCGTCAGCGCTCTCAATCCCGAATTGTATTGGCGTGGCGTACAGGCTCAGCGCTCTCAGCACTTGTTCACCAGTTAGTTTTATCATCGCCACTTCTCCACCAGCTTCTCAACGTTGCTCATGGCTTCTCCTGCTGCGGCGGGGTGCGCTCTTGCCAAAAAGTAGGTTCGTAGTAGACGTACATGGAGCCATCTGGTACGAACCACAGGCGATCACTCCGCTTTAGCTGAGTCACCTGCCCATGCGAGTTCATCGTGTTCACTACGACGCCATTAGGCGGTAACTTCTCACTAGGCTTATACCAGTCATTCATTTGCTCCTCCGTGGCCGCG
>Ga0126369_10000108_pt1 | contig 49103 bp, 62 predicted proteins | sample PanSoiMetaPlot_1_FD_109646 | JGI IMG/M metagenome (GOLD analysis project Ga0126369, IMG submission 109646) | Tropical forest soil microbial communities from Panama - MetaG Plot_1 | ecosystem: Environmental > Terrestrial > Soil > Tropical forest > Bulk soil | place: Panama | collected 2016-02-17
GCCAAAGTTGCGGCGGTGACTTTCGCGGGGATGCTCGTCACCGGCTGTGACCTGGGCCTGTTAGGCTCGCTGGCGCAAGACAGCTCTGTTTCGATGAGCGACTGTCCTGTGGGAGCGAGAGCCGCCGTAGGAGCCTGGGGCCAGCGCAGAGGCCGGGGTGACCGCAAGGCGGCTCTCGTGCGTCTAGGCTGCGGGTGTGGCGTTCCTGGATGAGGTGCTGAAGCAGCCGGGGCCGGGGCTCCCCCCGGTGCAGGGTGATCCGGGGTATGGGCCTGCGGGGCTGTGCCTGGTGCTGGCCCGGTTCCGGTATAAGCGGGGCTGGCGGTTCGAGGTGGGGCCGAACGAGGCGTTCATGGGCCGGCCGGACGGGTGGCGGTCGCCGTATGAGTGGTGCCTGAAGATCACCTCGGCCCCGGTGGAGGATGCGCGGGGCTCGGGTGTGACCAGCCCGGTGATCACGGTGGTGCCGCTGCCGTACCTGATGCCCGACACTGAGGGTGACTGGGTGCGCTGGCTGTGGCACCAGGTGTGCCAGGCGGAGCTGCACGAGGCGGGTGAGTGGTTTGTCGTGGGTGACGGGCGGCCGTACGACCCTCATTAGGCGCTGGCGGCTGCGGCGGATCGCCCGCAGGTTCCGGCAGGCGGACCCGGCGGCACAGATCGCGTGGGGCCTGGGCTACATCAGGGGGACCTATGGACGTGAAGCCGGGCGACCTGCTGGCGACGCATAGCCAGGGCGGCGGCTGGGGTGGCCGGCTGATCCGGCTGGGCGCGGCGCTGCGGGATCAGCCGAACCTGAGCAACCACATCGCGATCGTGCATCATGTCGATGCGTCGGGGACGCTGTGGGTGCTGGAGGGCAGGCCGGGCGGCGTCGGCTGGCGGGACGCGACGCCGTACATGGAGTCGAAGATGACGGTCTGCAACGCGGACCAGCCTAAGAGCGACAGGCAGCGCAAGATCGTCTGCGACGGGGCGGTGGCGCTGATCGGCACGGCGTACGACTGGCAGGCCATCGCGGCGGACGCCGGGGGTGCGCTGGGCCAGGACCTGGACAAGGTGTGGGAGCTGCGGTGGCCCAAGACGGGCGTGCCGGGGCATGTGGTCTGCTCATCGCTGGCGGATTTCCTGTACATGAAGGCGAAGCTGGAGAACCCGCCGAAGGAGCGGGAGGTCTCCCCGGCGGACTGGGTGTCGCTGTGGATCGACAAGGGCTGGGCGTCGCGGCCGGCCAGGTGAGGAGCCGGGCGTGTGGATGAGATGCCAGGGGCCTGGCTGCGACGAGGTGTTCGAGGCGAAGCGCCCGAACGCGAAGTACCACCACAAGGCGTGCAGCGTGCGGGCGTCGCGGCAGGGGCTGCTGGGTGAGCCGACGCCGGCGGACGGGCCGCCGAAGCCGGGGCGGGCGAAGCGGAAGCCGGTGGATGTCAGGTCACGCCTGGCGAGGTACACCGAACGTGAGCTGGCGGCCGTGGCCCGGCTGGAGACCTCGGCGGGGCAGGCGGCGCTGATCCTGGCGCTGCGGATCGACGCGGGCGGCGCGGAGACGGGGTCGGCGCTGGCGGCGATGGTGCGGGAGCACGCGCTGGCGATGGAGCGGGCGCTGGCGGAGTCGCATTCGGGCGACCCGGTGGAGCAGCTCCAGCGCGACGTCCGCGACGAGGTGGCGAAGCAGCGTGCCATCCACTCTGGCGCGGGTTGAGCCCCGGTTCAGCCACATCCCCTCGGGCGACTTCACCCTCGGCCCGAAGGTGGGGGAGCTGTGCGACCGGGCGGACTACGGCCCGGACGCCGAGCAGCAGGTGTGCCTGAACGGGATCTTCGCCCAGGACGTGGCGCGGCGGCAGTCGTCGGCGTTCGCGATCGTGCTGCTGGCGTGCCGGCAGAACCTCAAGACGGGCATCGAGAAGCAGGCTGGGCTGGGCTGGCTGTTCCTGCTGCACATCGACCCGATCGTGTGGACGGCGCACGAGTGGGACACGGTGGAGGAGGCGTTCCGCGACCTGGATGAGCTGATCGCGGCGTCGCCGTACCTGCGGCGGCAGATCAGGACGGTGAACCGCGAGAAGCGGGACATGAAGATCATCACCCGGGGCGGCGGGCGGATGCTGTTCAAGACGCGGACGCCGGGCGGCGGCCGTGGCCTGACGGGCGAGAAGATCATCCTGGACGAGGGCTGGAAGCTGCGGGACAGCCACATCGGGTCGCTGCTGCCGACGCTGTCGGCGCGGTCGATGACCGGCGACCCGCAGGTGATCTACGGTTCCAGCGCGGCGCACGAGGACAGCGAGGTGCTGCACCCGCTGATCGAGCGGGGCCGGGCGGCTTCGGTGAACCCGGCGGCGGCGCGGCTGGAACGCCGGCTGATGTATGTGGAGTGGTGCGCACCGGACGCGGCGGAGATCTGCGACCAGGGCACCGAGTGCAGCCACGCGCTGGACACGCCGGGCTGCGGGTTCGACAAGCCGGACTACGTGCAGATGGCGAACCCGGCGGTGGGCCGGCGGATCTCGATGGACTTCATCCTGACCTCGGAGCGGCGGAACCTGGACCCGCACGAGTACGGCCGGGAACGGATGGGCTGGCATGACAAGCCGATCGGCCAGGCGGTGGTGATCCCGCTGGTGTCGTGGGCGGCGGCGCTGGATGAGGGCAGCGAGCCGCGCGGGTCGTTCACGCTGTCGGTGGTGTACACCTCGGACAAGCAGCGGGCGGCGATCGGGCTGGCGGGCCGGCGGCGCGACGGCGGCTGGCATGTGGAGCTGGCCGACTACCTGGACACGGCGAAGGTGACGGCGCGGGTGAAGGCGATCATCACCAGGGCGGCGCGGCGCGGCCGGGTATGCGCGGGGATCGCGATCGACAAGGGCGGCCACGAGGCGGCGGCGATCAAGCCGCTGACGCAGGCGCGGCTGCCGGTGCGGCAGATGACGACCGGCGAGGTGTGCACGGCGTTCTCCGGGTTCTACCAGGCGGTCGTGAAGGAGCACAGCCTGCATCACCGGGGGCAGGATGACCTGACCGTGGCGCTGGTGGGGGCGGGCACGCGGCCGGTCGGGGATGCTGGTGAGGCATGGGGCCGGAAGATCAGCGGCGTGGAGATCGCCCCCGTGGTAGCCGTTACGCACGCAAGATGGCTGCACGAGGAGGAAGCGCCCGACGAGGAGGCCGAGCCGTCGGCCTGGGCGCTGTAGACGGCCGGCCGCTGCCGAGGCCGTCCAGGGTGGCGCGGGTCGGCGCGGCGGTGCTGGTGCGGGCCGGGGCGTCGCGGGAGGCGGCGCTGGGGTTCATCGTGGCGTCGGCGCAGGCGGCGCAGCGGACGCTGGTGCATGACGACGCGGACGGCCTGGACTGGCTGTACCAGATCGAGGCGCAGGCGAAGGTGTGGCTGGCGCGGGAGCAGGAGCGCGATGACTGAGTCGGTGACGGCGGTGGGCCACGCGTGGGCGGCTGCCCCCGTGAAGATCATCTACGGGCCGGATGGGGCGCTGGTGCTCCAGGTGTGCGAGCTGTACGGGTCGCACAAGGTGACGGCGCTGCTGCAAGATCACCACGTCATCCCCGAGTCGTGGTGGCGGGCGGCGGGCAAGCCGGTCGCCTCGCCGATGATCAAGCTGTGCCCGACGTGCCACTACAACGTCCACGCCGGGATCGACACGCGGCTGAAGGGCGCGGACTACTCGGTGCTGCCGGCCCGGGTGGAGGAGCTGGTGTCGCGGGCGTATGACGGCGCGGAGCAGAACGGGCTGACCCCGGCGAGGACACTGTGAGCGAGGGGCCGCCCGACACGGTGCCCGAGGACATCATGTGGCGGGAGCCGTGGGCCGAGCGCGGCGCGGACATCACCACCGAGGGCCTGGACCCGGGGTGGGACAGCCGGGCGGCGGAGCTGGCGCAGGGCGGGAGCCTGGACCCGGAGGAGCTATGACGCAGGGCGCGGCGTTCGTCGCGATGCGGGCGCAGATGCATGTGTGGCGCGGCCAGTTGTTCGAGCTGCGGTGGAAGCTGCGGCGGGCGATGGCCGTGCGGAGCGCCGTCCTCCTGGTCATCTTGGGGGGCCTCGGCGGGATCGGCGGCGGCTGGCTCATCGGCCGGTGGGCAGCCGGGCTGGTGATCATCACCGAGTCGGCTGGGCTGATCATGCTGGGCCTGAACCAGGAGGACGGCACCGAGCTGCCGGTGCGCGGGGCCCGGACAGTGGGGCAGGTCCTGGCCGACGAGCAACTGCGGGAATGACCGGGAGGCGCGATGACGCGGCTAGTTGACCGCTGGCTCCGCCGTGCCACCTACCCGGGCGGCTACAACGAGAACTTCTACACCGGGGCCGAGTACGCCCCGATCGACGGCACCGGCCGTGGCCGGGAGGGCTCCTCGGCGTACCTGGTGCGGCAGGCGCGGGGCGCGTACGCGGCCAACGGCATCGTGTTCGCCGCGATGGCGGTGCGGCAGATGCTGTTCTCCGAGGCGCGGTTCCAGTTCCAGGCGCTGACCGACATGCACACGTTCGGCGACACGTCGCTGTCGCTGCTGGAGCACCCGTGGCCGAACACCGACACCGGGGAGCTGCTGTCGCGGATGCAGCTTGACGGGTCGCTCGGCAACGCCTACTTCCGCAAGGCGGTCCCCGCCGACGGCGGGCCGGCGGAGCTGGTGCAGATGCGGCCCGAGGCGGTGACGATCATCAGCCAGGAGCGGGTGGACGACATGGGCCGCACCTGGCGGCGGCCGATCGGCTACGCCGAGGACATCAGCGGCGGGCAGGGCACCCGGCAGCAGATCTTTACCACCGACGAGGTCGCGCACTTTAGCCCGTTCCCGGACCCGAAGGCCCGCTGGCGGGGGATGAGCTGGCTGACGCCGATCCTGGCGGAGGTGCACTCCGATTCGCGGCTGACCGAGTACCGGACGTGGCACCTGGATAACGGCGCGTTCCCGGGGCTGGTGATCAAGTACAGCCAGAAGCTGGGCAACCGGACGATCGACTCGCTGCGGAAGCGGATCAAGGGCCGGTACGGCGGCCCGGAGAACGCCGGGAACGTGATCGTGCTGGACGAGGGCGCGGACATGACCGTCGCCGGTTCCACACTGGAACAGCTCCAGCATGACGCGGTGACCAAGGCCGGCGAGAGGAGGGTGTGCGCGGCGGCCGGGCCGGGGATGCTGGTCATCTGCGGGTTCGAGCAAGGTGACTACAAGACGGCGATCCGCGAGTTCGCGGACCTGCTGATGCGCCCGCAGTGGCGGATGGCGTGCGCGTCGCTGGCGCACCTGATCCCCGGGCCGGCGTCGAACCCTCAGGTGCCGGTGCGGCTGTGGTATGACGTGTCGGGAATCGCGGCGCTGCGGGAAGGTGAGCTGGAACGCAGCCAGGCGTTCCTGGTGACGATGCAGGGCGTGGCGTCCGGTGTCGCGGCCGGGTTCGAGCGGACCAGCGCGGTGCAGGCGGCGGCAGCGGGCGATGTGTCGCTGCTGAAGCCGGACCCGAACGCCCCGACGCCAGGCATGGCCGGGCGGGTCACCGAGACCGAGAAGCTGGGCGCGGGCGGGCAGCCGCTCGCCGGCCCGGGGCAGCCGCCGACCGGCGGTCCCGCGACCGGGCCGGGCAGCCCACGGCCGCCGCAGGGCGGACGGCCGCAGCAGCTCCCCGGTGTGGGACGGCCGAACATGCCGAACGCGCTGCCCGGGCAGAAGGCCCCGGCGCTTCCTGCTGGCCGTCCGGCACGGCGGGCCGAGGCGAATGGCCACGGCGGCGACGACGAGAACGCCGAGTACGGCCCGTGGTACCCGCTGGAGCAGTGATGCGCGGCCTGGCGTGGGATGAGCACGTCGTGCCGCTGATGGTGCGGGCACCGTTCGATGAGGCGAAGCACCCCCGCGACCCACGCGGCCGGTGGGCGCATTCGCTGACCCACCTGCGGAGCACGGCGGCGGCACGGGCCGCCCTGGGCGCGGAGATGGACGCCCAGGGGCTGCCGCCGGACAGCCCGCTACGGGGTGTCCTCCAGTACGACGTGCGCGGCACCCACAAGCTGGTGCACCGCGACGAGGCGGGCCGGATCGACGCGGGGATCGACTACCGCTACCAGAAGCGGCTGCGGACCCAGAGCCACCACATCGAGATCAACAACATGCGGGTGCTGCCGAAGCGGCAGGGCATCGGCTCGGCGATGATCGCCGACCTGGCCCGGCAGTACCCGGACGCGAAGGAGATGGCGGTCTACGGCGCGGTGGAGAACGCCAAGCCGTTCTACGCCATGACGGGCGCGAAGTTCGTCCCCTGGTCGCACATGGGCGAGTGGGACGCGGCGGCGGTGGACCGGCTGCGCCGGACCCAGGCGTCCCGCGCCGCGTTCGATGAGGCGAAGCACCCGCGCGTGCCGCGCGGCCACCACGGCGGCGGCGAGTTCGCGCACATCGCGGGGGAGCTGGCGGAGCACCCGCCGCGCCAGCCCGCCGAGGCGATCGACACCGGGCGCAACACGTTCGCCGGCGCGGACAAGAAGCTGGCGGCGGCGGTGGACAAGAAGCTGGCCGCGCCGCAGATGCTCCGCGCGGGCGGCCTCGGCCGTCCGGGGCTGCCGCCGTACCGGGAGTCGGTGCAGCGGGTGCGGGACGCGATCTTGCGGGAGATCGCCACCCAGCCGGGGGCGCTGGAGATGGGCAAGGCGTGGTACCCGAACGAGCGCAAGCACGCGGAGCGCCGCGCGAAGGCGTACGGGGTGAGCCCGGCGCAGGCGGCGGGGGTGATGGCGGCGACGTCGCCCCGGGCGTCCTACGACATCAACCAGCGGGTGACCGACGAGATCCTGGACGCGGTGCCACGGCTGCGGGAGGCGGCGGAACCGGTCGCCGAGGCGGGCGGCGGGGTGATGGGCACGTTCCGCGACGAGGGGGTGCGGATCGCCCTGGGCGAGTCGCCGGACACCGCGCTCGGCGGGCTGAAGCAGCGGTCGTTCTTCAACAACATGATGTGGCCGGGCCAGACCGACGACGTGACGGTGGACACCTGGATGATGGACACGATGGCGCAGGGCCTGGGCATGACGCACGACCAGGCGGCGCACCTCGGCCGGGAGAAGGTCGGCGGGTCGCCGCTGGGGTACCTGCTGGCCGCTGACGCGACCCGCGACGCGGCGAAGCGGCTGGGCATCGCCCCGGACCAGGCGCAGGCGGCGTACTGGATCGCCCGCCAGCAGGCGCTGGGGATCGTGAACCCGTCGGCGCAGCAGGGCCGGACCAAGCGCGGGTCGGCGGGCCGGCTGCGGGCACGCGGCGAGGTAGGGGCGGCGTGATGCTGACCGCCGCCCAGCTCGATGAGCTGACCGATGACCAGTGGGACGCGGAGCTGATCCTCCAGTACCTGGAGTGGAAGGCGAAGGGCGGCGGGCTGCTGGACCTCGGCCCGCCGGGGTCGGCCAAGGCCGACGGGTCGCTCGCGGCGGCGAACGAGGCGGCGTGGCCGATCGTGGAGGCGAGCCCCCGGTTCAAGGCGCTGGGCCTGTCGGTGCTGGACGCGCGGATGAGCGCGGAGGCTGTCCCGCCGAGGCGGGCTGGGGGTACAGTCCCGGCCGTGAGCAGGGCGTACGTGGAGGCCCAGCACCCGCGCGGCCCAGGCGGCCGGTGGGTGGAACTGTTCCACGGCACCACACTGGGCAAGGCGCAAGACGCTAAGGCCAACGGCCTGACATCGAAGGGCTACGGCCGCGAAAGCGGCTACGAGCACCCGACGCTTACCACCGACCGGGCCTCGGCGGAGCGGTACGCCCACGACGCTGCCGAGTACACCTCGCCGCCGGGGCAGCCACCTCGTGACCGGCCGGCTGTTGTCACGGTGCGCGTCCCGGCCGACCAGGCGGCGGAGTACCTGGAGAGTCCCGCCGCTCCTGTGACCGGGCTGCGCAAGCCGCTGCCGGCGAGCATGACTCACGCGGTGGATGAGGTGCGGCCAGGCGGCCGGTGGGTGGACCTGGGCATGGGCGACGACATGGACGCGCTGCTGAAGTCCGAGTTCCGCCCGCAGGACCTGGAGGCCCGCCGGGTGAAGCACCCCCGCTCGGGCTACATGGTGGAGGCGGGCCACGCCCGCAGCGTCCTCCAGCCGGCCAGCACCGAGCACGGGAACGAGAGCCTGGGCACCGAGGGCCCGCCGCTGTTCAAGGTCACCGACTACGGCGACCCGACCCAGCCGGGGCACAACTCGCTGCTGTACCCGAAGGACGCGGGCACTGAGCCGATCGCCGACGTGTACCGGGGGATGACGCAGGCCGAGTGGGAGCAGGCGCAGCAGCGCGGCTACATCGAGTCCGACCGGCGCGGCGCGATCTCGGACCTGGAGGGGACGAACGCGGCGGCTGACCCGCGTGACGCGGTGTCGTACCTGCCGACGGGCAAGGGTGTGCTGGCGAAGATCAGCGTGCGGCCCGAGGACAAGTGGTTCACGATCAGCGCGGACCCGTATCTGCGGACGCGGCGGCGCATCCCGCTGGACCGGGTGTCGCACGCGGTGGAGTTCGAGCGGGGCGGCAAGTACGACAACGAGTTCCGCGCCCGGCCGGTGCGAGCCGGTGCGCCACCGCAGCCTGCGGCCAGGGCGGAGATCGACTACCCGACGGCGCTGGCGATAGCGCGGGCGGTGATTGAGGTGGCGCGGGGCGCGGTGGACGGCGCGTCGCTCGGCGAGGCGGCCCGTGGCGCGGACGCGGTCGCGGCGGAGCTGGCCCGGCTGGGGCACTGGGACCCGCGCAAGCACCCGCGCATCGGCCACGGTGAGCACGGCGGCCAGTTCGCGAAGGTGCCGCATGATGAGCTGCCGATGGGGTCCACTGGGCGCAAGCCGGTGACGCACCTGGGCGCGGCGGCTGTCGCCGCCGAGTCCTTCCGGGACCTGCTGAAGCCGGGCGAGCGGCTGCTCACCCCGCAGGAGATCGTGGACCGGGCCCCGCCGAAGGAGGGGGAGACCCCGGAGCAGTACCAGGACCGGCTGGAGCACGAGCCGCCGCCCGGGATCATCACCCGTGAGCCGGTGACGCACCGGGGCAAGCCGGATGACTGGACGATGTCTGAGCTGGCGAAGCTGGCGCAGGCGGCCAAGCCGGACGACCCGGAGTACCAGGCGCTGAGGCAGGCGAACGAGGCGTACGCCAAGGGCGGGTACCGGCGGGCGATCGACAACCTGAACACGGCGGCGCGGGAGATCCTGGCCAGGCCGGCCCCGGGGCCGCTGGAGCACAGCGCCGACGCGCTGCGTGCGGAGGACGTCCGCACGTTCGCCGCGATGGTCGAATCCCAGCATGAGGCGGGGCCAGCCGGCGACTGGCTCCCGAAGATGGCCGATGAGATCGACCTGGAACGGGACCTGACCCACGGCGTCGCCGGCCGGGCCACCGACGACGCGGCGGTCATCGGTGACACCCTCGGCTCGGCGGCCCGCGACATGAGAGCGGCCCGCTATGACGACGCCATCGCGAAGCTGCGGGCGGCGGCGTCGTACCGGACCCACCAGGAGGACTACAAGGGCGAGGCCCGCCTGACGATGATGGCGGCCCGGCTGGAGAAGGACTACGGGTCCAGCGCCAGGCTGGAGAAGGCGACGCAGGCGTACGTCGCCAAGGGCTCGGACGCCGTGCCCGACCTGTTCGGCGGCGGGCAGGAGATGTGGGACGGGCAGGTGGAGCTGAAGCCGGACCTGGGCACCGGGTACTTCGGGCTGCCGACGGCCGCCGACATGTCCTGGGACGGGCACATGCGGATGACCACCGACACGGCCCAGCACATCCAGGACAAGGTCAAGGGCGGCGGGGAGATCAGCGACACGGGGTGGCTGGACATCCCGCTGCACGAGCTGATCCACGGGCTGCACGACGGCAAGCGGATGGAGCAGGAGCAGGGCCGGCTGGCGTCGGGCCGCACCCAGCGCGACGACGCGATCCTGGACGCGTTCCACCGGCTGGACCTCGCCGGGCCCAGCGGCACCGGCACCCCGCTGGGGCACCACCTCGATGACATCCAGCAGACGCTGGGCCGGGAGAAGCTGCCGCAGTCGATGGCGATGGAAGGCACCGGGGCCACCCAGGCCGACATCGACTCGCTGGTCAAGCGCGGGTTCCTGGAGTGGACCGGCACCTCGTCATCGACGTACGGGCCGGACGGGAAGGTCACCGAGCACGGCCGGTCGTGGAAGCGCACGGCCAAGGCGGTGCAGACCGACCCGCAGGGCATCGAGCCCTACGACCTGGACATGAGGGCCTACGCCGACTCTGCGGGGGCGCAGGCGATCGAGGAAGGGTTCACCGAGCTGGGCACTGTCCAGCACGCCCCCGGCTGGTTCACCAAGGTCGGCGTCGGCGGCCGGCGCACGCCGCTGATCGCGCCGGCGGCCGGGTGGAAGGGGAACGTGCCGGGCCCGGCGGTGAAGCGGCGGGTGACCGGGAAGCTGACGGAGCTGTCCGCCCAGACCGGCGACGGGTGGGTGAAGGAGTCGCTGGCCGCGTGGAAGAAGGGCGACGTCAGCCTGGCGCAGTTCAAGCTGTCCGAAGGGCGGAACCGGGCGCTGGGCAAGGACTGGGTCACTGAAGCTGACCAGATCCTGGACGTGATGGCGCGGCGGCCGAAGGAGAACCCGCAGTGGGAGCGCAAGCGGGCCGCGCTCCAGCAGCGGCTGTCGCTGGAGGCGACGAAGATCAGCGGCCGGATGACCGACGTGCAGACCGGCCTCGGCATGGCGGGTATGGACCTGACGTCCGGGCAGCGGCAGACGCTGGATGACATGGCGCAGCTTCAGCGGCTGGAACAGGCGATGGCCCGGGCGGCGAACGACCTGGAGTACGGCGACACCGACGGTGCGCTGGAGGAGCTGGGCCAGCTTCAGCACAGCGGCGACGCGGCGCTGGCCGATGACGCGGTGTCACTGGGTGATGATCTTCAGGCGCTGATCGAGACGCCGTACTCGAAGCGGCTGACCCTGGCCGAGTACGCCCGCCGCCGCGACGACCGGGACAAGATCCTCGCCGGCGACGCGGGCAACGCGTACCCGGAGTGGACCAAGCAGGCGTATCTGTGGTGTGAGCTGGTGGCGCAGGCCGAGGGGAAGAAGGGCGCGGCGCTGCGGCGGCGGGTGCATGAGCTGGCCGACGAGGTGAACCGGGAGGGCCCGGGTCACAAGATCGACGTGATGACGGATCAGGTGCTGCGGCTGCCGCATTCCGACGTGTGGGGGCGGCCGGGGATGCTGGCGCATATCCGCGACACGTTCCGGTCTGAGGGGGCGCAGTCGGCGTTCGAGGGGGCGTACGTCCGCGCGGTGCCGCCGTCGGACCCCTATCACGAGACGCTGATAAAGAAGTACCGGGGGTGGTGATGAGCGCACCGTGGCGCAGTGAGGACGGCCGCAAGGCTTACGAGGTCCTGAGCTGGGTCAACCAGGACCCGGCGGCCAGGGCGGCGCAGGGGATGGCCCGGCTGGACGCCCTGGCGGCCCAGGCGGAGACGACCAGGAGCCTGCACGAGGTGCAGGACGTGGCGCGGGTGGTGAACCGGCTGCTGCCGGCGGAAGGCGGGACTGATGACGGGACTGGAGCCCGGGGCGCTGTCCCGCAAGAAGTGGGACCCGGGGAAGCACCCACGCGGTAAGGGCGGCCGGTGGGCACGTAAGGCGGACGCGCTGGATCATCTGGCCGAGGCGCAGGACACACGCGGGCCTGAGGCCCGGGCGTCGGCGGCAGAGCTGCGGGCGGCGGCTCACGCGCTGCGGGCGGGTGCGCTGGACTCGGCCGACTGGCACATGGGCGTGGCTGAGGGCCACGCGCGGGCGGTGCCCGGTGACAAGGCCCGCAGCACCTACCAGGAGATCGCCGCTCACCACACCGAGATCCGCAAGCACCGGCACGGCCGGCAGCGGCACGGGCTGGGTGCGGACCTGGCCCCGCTGATCGCGGGCGCGACGCATGGGCATTCGTTCGCGCCGACGATGCCGCTGTCCGGCCCGGGCAGCCCGTTCGGCAAGCACTTCTCGCACAAGGAGTACCTGGGAGGGTTGCAGTTGCTGGGTGCGATCCGGCAGGCGGCGCGGGGCCTCGGCTGGCTGCCCGAGGAAGGTGTCCTCGGCGGCCTGGAGGAGCTGGAGCGGTGGAACCCGTTTGAGAAGCGCCGCCCGCACGGCGCGGCCGGTGGTGGGCAGTGGGTGTCGGCGCTTGGCCCAGACCCGATAGAGGCGCACGCAGCCGACAACAAGGCCCGCGCCGCCGACCTGCGCAAGCAGGCCAACTGGGTGGGGATCTCCGCCGACGCGAAGGCGTTCAACGACCAGGTGAACCAGCCGTACGGCCAGGGGAAGCCGCGCAGCGAGCTTAGGTCCCCGGCACCGGGGCTGCTGAGCGGCGCGGCCGATGACTTCGAGGCGGGCGACTACGCGGGCGCGGCGAGCAAGCTGGACCGGGCGTATGCGGAGACGCGGAAGCTCTACGACACGGCGCGGCAGTGGGGCGACTACGGCGGTAAGACCGAGCGGCGGGATCTCAAGCCGGCGCTGGCGGCGATAGCCGCGCACCGGGAGCGGGCGCACTGGGCGGCGGGGCACCTGCCTGATCAGCCCGCTATCGCGGCGATGGAGGCAGCCGCCGGGATGCGGTCGGCTCAGGAGTGGGTGGAGGCGCTGCACCCGCGTGACCCGCACGGCGAGTTCGCCCGCAAGCCGGGCGGCGGGCAACGGCCGCCCGTGCCGTTCATGCCGGCGCGGGAGCCGGCGCGGGAACCGGTCCCGTCGGTGGGTGAGCTGGCCAGCCAGGTGGGCCAGATGCGCCGCGAGTTCGAGGCCGAGCGGGAACGGATGCGCGAGGACCAGGCGCGGCAGATGCGGGCGGTCACCTCGGAGCTGCGGGCCGAGCAGTCCCGGCTGGGCGCACTGGCGAAGCAGACCGAGTCGGAGGAGCACCGCAAGGAGCTGGTCAAGACGGTGGCCCGGATGCTGGGGCTGGTCGCGGTCGGGCTGCTGATCCTCGCGACGGCGGGGGCGGCGCTGCCGCCGCTGGCTATCGCCGGGGTCGCGATGGGCCCGCTGCTCGGCGGCGAGGCGGTCATCGGTATCCACGCCTATGCGCAGTCCAGGAGGCACACCCGTGGACCCGTCAGCGCGTGAGCAGGTAGTGGCGAAGATGGCCACGCTGGTGGCCGCGATCACCGGGGTGGGCCAGGACCAGGCGCGGCAGGCGGCGGAGGAGCTGGTCGCGGCCGGCGAGGCGGAGCTGGCGGCCGGGGCTCTGACGCGGGCGTTCTGGAATCCGCGTAAGCACCCGCGTGTCCCGTCGGGGAAGGGCGGGGGCGAGTTCGCGAAGGTGGGGTTCGGTGGGCCGATCGTCCCGCAGTTCGACACGGCGAGGCCGTCGCGGGCGGAGCGGGAAGCGGAAGCGGCCAAGGCGTTCCCGGTGGGCACCAGGGTGTCCACCGAGATCGTCACAGGCGGCGGGACGCACACGGCGACCGGGACGGTGGTCGGGCACAAGCGCGGCCAGGTGCACATCAAGACGGACACGGGCGACGGGACGGTGTCGGCCGACCTGGGCAAGGTCAAGCCGGCCGGCCCGCTGGACCCGTTCTACAACGAGATCCCCGAGACCAAGGGGCAGGTGCGGGTCCACGCCCCGGTGCCGTCGTCCGGCCGTGGCCGCCAGGACGACGCGGCGATAGCGGCGTGGCGCAAGGGCCACCCGGTCGCGCCGCCGATCACCAAGGCCGAGGCCCGCGACGAGGCCCGGGCGGTGAGCGCGGATGAGTTCCAGTCGCTGGCGCGGGAGGGCCTGAACAAGATCGGGGTGCTGAACGCACAGCGCCAGCCGATCAGGGGCCTGGACGACAACTGGGACAAGATCAAGTCTGGCGCGTGGGGCGAGGTGCAGAAGTCCTGGGGCGGTGCGACCTACGACGCCAAGACGGGTGCGCCGCTGCCGCAGGGCGCGAACCGGTACGCGCTGACGGTCAAGCCGAGGGACATGGAGACCGCGAGCGTCCCGGAGAGCGCGACCGAGGCCGAGTTCATGGCGGCGATGGACCGGGCGCGGGAGCAGTTCCGGGGCGAGCTGGAGAAGGGCCAGCGGTATCTGGGCGTGTTCCACGACGACGAGACGGGCCGGATCGACATCGACCCGGTGCTGGTCGTGGACTCGATGCATGACGTGGAGACGATCGGCAGCTATAGCCACGCGATCGGCGGGGCGTACAACTTCGCCGACGGTAACGGCTACTGGCCGCCGTACGTGGACCCGAACCTTTAGGCTGGGATGATCATGGCTGATGACTTGGGGCAGAAGGTCCACTTCCAGGGGCCGGGCCAGTGGCGCACGCAGGCGGCTAAGGCCCAGCGGGGCACGCAGCCGCCTGACGCGGCGCTGGAGGTGACCGTGAACGAGGCCAGCCGGTCAGATGGTGCCGAGGAGCCCGAGGAGCCCAGCCCGGCTTCCTGACCCCCCAGGAGCCCCCTGACGGCCCCGTAGCGGGCCCTGGGGCATAACCATGTGTCATTAGGTGGGTTTCCCACCCCAGGCCCTTAGAGGCCGTTCTGGCGTCGCGCCGTCCGCGACGCCATCTTCACGAGGAGACCGTCATGGGTGACCCCTGGGTGGCTGAGCAGCTAGACGCGCTCGGCCTCGCCCCGCGCCCGGACAGCCCCGCGACGGCCATCCCCACCGAGCTGGCCGAGGGTGTGCATGTTCAGGTGACCGGCGGCCCGCACGCCCTCACCGAGGGCGTGATCATCCGGGAGAGCCAGATCCCCGGGGACGTCCTGGTCGCCAGCGACGGGACCGGCGGGCTGCTGTCGGTCCCGGCCAAGCACCTGCGGCCGTGGGCGCAGCGGGCGTTCAACCCGAAGGAGGCCCGGGGGTTCCACGGCCGGTGGGAGCACGTCGGCGGCAGCTCGTTCAACTTCGAGGGCCCGCCGGGCGGCGACGGCCATGTGCGGGCGATCATGGCGACCGCCGATGACGTTGACCGGCAGCCGGGGATGCAGGACGCGGCGACCGACATCCGCAACGCGGCCCGGGCGATGGTCCGCCGCGACATGCCGGCGGCGAACCGGCACCTGGACGGCGCGGCGTACCTGGACGGGATCTACGCCGGGGGGACGAACCGGAACCGGATCGAGGCGATCCGCCGCTCGTTCGCGGCGGTGCCGAAGGGCGCGGTCACTGAGCCGGGGCTGGTGTCGCCGCCCCCGGAGCTGAACGTCAAGTACCAGCGGAAGCTGAAGGGCCAGCCGGTGCCGGCGGGGATCGGGACGTACGCGGCGCGGGCGTTCGACCCGAAGGAGGCCCGCGATCCCGGTGGCAAGTGGGTGCATATCGGCACCGGCCACTCGCTCAAGTCGGTGGCCAAGATCATCCACCACGACCAGGGGGTCAGGCCGGACGGCCCCGCGCTGCTGGGCGACCTGGAGAAGGTGGACCAGGGGGAGTCCCCCGTCCACCAGGGCCGGTTCGGCAAGTACAAGCTCAGCCCCGCCGGCTACGGCAAGTACCGGGTGTCCAAGCCTGCGGGCCAGCCCAAGGGCGTCATGATCGACAGGCCGGTTGACCCGGAGGGCGGGTTCGACGCTTACGCGAGGCGGGCGTTCGACCCGAACGAGGCCCGTGACCCGCACAGCGGCGAGTGGATCGTCACCGGGCGCGGGCTGGCGAACCACCTGCACGGCAAGCCGGTCGTCGGGCGGCACGAGAACGGCATGGACGTGCACGGCACCTACGCCGGGAAGGGGTACGTCCGCCCGGCGGGCGGCGGGCCGCCGATCCCGGTGACGCATGTGCGCCCGGCGGACAAGAAGCTGGCCCCGGAGCGGACGCGGGTGCCGGTCGGTGCGGGCCCGCTCGGTGGCGGCGCGTTCAGCGACTACACGCGGCGGGCCGTCCAGATAGTGGAGCGGGCGCTCGGGACGATCACCCCGGAGCCGCGCGGGAAGCCGGGCGGCCCTGGCCTGTACCACCTGAAGGGCAAGGGCCACGCGCCGTACTTCCAGCACATCGTGAACGACCTGATCGAATCCGGCCACCCCGAGCCCGAGGCGTACAGCCTCGCGTGGGGGATCTTGCGGAACTTCGCCGCCGGCCACGACGGCAAGGGCAACCGGGTCCACCCGGACACGCAGGCCAAGGCTGTGGCGGCCCTGGCCTTTGAGCAGAAGCGGCGGGCCGAAGCCAAGGCGACAAGGAGCACCACGATGCCCGACACCCATGACGCAGACGGCCTGGACGCGAGCTGGGACGGCGATCTTGAGGATCTGCCGGACCTGACCGGGCTCACGATGGACGACCTGGACGCGGCGGCGGCGGCCGACCCGGAGCAGTTCGCCGGCTGGCTGGCGGGTGGTACGGCGCAGCGGGCGGCCAAGCTCGGCAGCGGGGCCCGGTTCGCGGCGCTGAAGGCGAAGCTCGCCGGGCGCGGCATCCGCGACCCGGGGGCGCTGGCCGCGCACATCGGCCGGCAGAAGTACGGCAAGGCACGGTTCCACGCGCTCGCGTCGGCGGCGCGGAAGCGGAAGGGCGGTCCATCAATGGCACGGTCGGAGATCTTCCGGTACTGGCCGCTGGAGGAGTGCCGCATCCTGTCGCGCTCCGACGGTGAGGAATACGGCAGCGGCCGGGTGGTGGAGGCGTACGCGGCGGTGTTCGAGGTGCCCGCCGAGATCCGCGACCACGAGGGCCACTACGTCGAGACGATCGACGGCGGCGCGTTCCACGAGGTGATCCGCACGATCCACCCCGACCGCAACGGCGGGTTCTGGAACGCGACCTGCCTGTACAACCACGGCATGACCGTGCACGGCACCCCGGCCGAGCGGTTCTCCTTGCCGGCGGGGCTGCCCCGGTGGATCTCCGCCGAGGGCAAGGGCCTGCTGACCCGCACCGAGTACGCGAACACCCCGCTGGGTGAGGAGCTGCTGGAGCTGGTCAACATGGGGGCGCTGCGTTCCCAGTCGTTCACGGGCGGGATCATCCGCTCCACCCCGATGCTGCGGGGCCCCGGCGACCGCTACCCGGAGATGACCCGGGTCCGCCGGATGCAGCTCGGTCTCCGCGAGTACGGCCTGACGCCGTTCGCGGCCTACTCGGGCGCTGAGGTCCTCGGCGTCCGTATGCAGCTTCCTGGCGACCTGGACGGTCCCCAGGAGGAGTACGAGGACGCGGCGGCACCCGTCGATGACGGCGGCCACGGCGGCTCCCCCGAAGCGGAGACCGTGTCCCGGTCCACCAGCAACCGGCTGTACCGCCTGCGCACGCAAGAGGCGCTGGAGCGGGCCGGGATCACTCTGCCCGGACGGGCAGGAGAGGAGCAGTAAGCCATGCGTCTCCAGGAGATGCTGGACCGCCAGTCGGCCATCCGCAACGAGCTGGCCAACATGGACGCCGACCCGCAGACCACCGAGGAGGGCGACGGCGACATCCGCGACACCCTCATTGACGAGTACGAGAAGATCGAGGAGCTGAAGAAGCCGGTCATCTCCCGGATGGAGAAGATCAAGCTGATTCAGCGCGGCGCGGACGACCCGTTCGCGGGCGAGCCGGGCGACGCCAACGGGCAGGCCCCGTACAACGGCGGCGCGGTGCGGCAGGCGCAGCGGTGGGGCGGCGGGCAGACCCCCGAGTTCATGACCAGGCTGGACCCGTTCGCGGAGCTGGACAAGGTCAAGGACGGGCTGGTGCGCGGGTCGGACATGGTGGCCCGGTCGCTGAACGTCATCGAGATGCACAACCGGCGCGGCCTGCTGGCCGACGACCGGGCGCAGGAGGCGACGCGGAAGGCGGCGCTGGACCCGATGATCGCCCGGCACATGCTGATGACGGGCTACGACGAGTACGTGGAAGCGTTCCGCATGTACCTGAACGACCCGCAGGGTGAGGGCCTGCGGGCGGCGCAGCGGTCGCTCACGCTGGGCACGGCCTCGGGGGGGTACCTCCTTCCGTACGTGCTCGATCCAACTGTGGTACTCAGTTCGGACGGGTCGATCAACCCGTACCGGGCGCTGGCGGACGTCAAGACGACCACGTCGAACGCCTGGCAGGGTGTCAACAGCGCGGGCGTGCAGATGGGCTGGCTCGATGAAGGCGGCCAGGCCACCGACAACACGCCGTCCACGGCGCAGATCCAGATCTTCGTCAAGAAGGCGGCGGCCTGGGTCATCGCGTCGTTCGAGTCCAACGCGGACACCAACTTCGCCGACCAGCTCCCCCGGCTCCTGGCCGACAGCAAGGACATCTTGGAGGAAACCGCTTTCGCGAGGGGCACGGGCGGCACCGGCAACGCCGGCCAGCCGTCGGGTGTCCTGACCGGCCTCGGCACCGCCCAGCGGGTCCTGGCGGGCGGCTCGGGCGTGGCGGCGTTCGTCGGCACCTCGGGTGGCGCGAACGGCGGCGGCATGGGCGACGTGTACGCGCTGAACTCGGCGCTCGGCCCCCGGTTCCGGCTGTCCGGGTCGGTGGCGTGGGTCATGAACATTACCAACATCAACCGCATCCGGCAGATCGACCTGTACGGCGGCGGCGCGTTCATCACCAACCTGCGTGACGGGCAGCCGCTGACCCTGCTGGACAAGCCGCTGCGGGAGTCGCCGTCGCTGACCCAGACCCCGGGCACCGGCACGGCGCTGGTCGCGGCGTCGGGGGTGTTCGGCGACTTCAGCAAGTTCTACATCGTGGACCGCGTGGGCAGCACGATGCTGTTCGACCCGATGATCAAGAGCGCGTCCACGGCGAACATGCCGACGGGGAACCAGGGCTGGTTCTACTACTGGCGGGTCGGCTCGGGCCGTGCGGCGGACAACGCGTTCCGCTGGGCGTCCGGCGGCACCGCCTGACCTATCGCGGGCCGTGGCCAGGAGGGGCGGGCCCCCTGGCCACGGCCCGGCCACGCTATCGCCAAGGGAGTACGCCATGACCGCTGGACCCGTTCAGCCGAGCACCCCGCCCCCGGACCTGCCCGGCACCGAGGCCACCCACCATGTGGCCGGCCTGATGGACGCCGCACACGCCGACTGGAATGCGCGGTCGGCGCACGGCCGCCAGGTGGCGGACGCCGGGCCGCACGATTCGCCGTACCCGGACTACCCGGCCCCGATGGGCGAGGCCCCGCCGCCGGGCTGGTTCGGCGATGAGTACCCGCTGGGCACCGAGCAAGTGTCCAGCGACGCGAACTACGAGTGCTGACCGAGCTACCTGATGGGCACCCCGGTGCCCCCGGCCCAGGGAGTCCACGATCAAGATCCTGATCCATTCCAACGCACCCGCGCCCATGTCCTGGACGGGGTACGGGGTGCAGACCGCGCTGCTCGCGCCACGGCTGGCCAAGGCCGGCCACCAGGTGGCGATCAGTTGCATGACCGGCATCAGCGGGTTCCCGTCCGAGTGGGAGGGCATCCCGCTGCTGCCGGCCGGGCTGACGTCGTACAGCTCGGACATCGTGACCGAGCACGCGGCCCGGTTCTTCGGCCCCGACCCGGGGCTGCTGCTGGTGCACTACGACGGGTGGGCGGTCGGCGCGGAGCCGGTGCGCCAGTTCGCGACAGCCGCGTGGACCCCGGTGCACTCGGTGGGGATGAGCGCGGGGGACAAGCTGTTCTACGCGCTGTCCGGCGCGGTGCCGATGGCGTTCTCCCGGTTCGGCGAGGCGATGATGCGCCGCGCCGGGCTGGAGCCGCTGTACATCCCGCACGGCGTGGACACCGCCGCGTACCGGCCGCTGACCGAGGAGGAGCGGTCGGCCGCCCGGCACGCCGCCGGGGTGCCCGAGGGCGCGTTCGTGCTGGCGGCGGTCGGCGCGAACAAGGGCACCGACCCGCCGCGCAAGGGCTGGGGCGAGCTGATGTGGTCGTTCGCCCAGTTCCGCAAGCGCCACCCGGAGGCGGTGCTGCTGGTCCATTCGCTGATCGCCACGCCCGAGGGGTGGGGGCTGGACATGCGCCCGCTGATCGCCGACCTCGGCATCGGCGGGTCGGTGATCTTCTCCGACGACTACAAGCAGGTGACCGGGCTGTTCGGCGCGGACTACCTGCGGCGGCTGATGGGCTGCGCCGACGTGTTCGTCAACCCGTCCTGGGGTGAGGGGTTCGGCATCCCGGCGGTGGAGGCGCAGGCGTGCGGTACCCCGGTGATCGTCGGGGACAACTCGGCGCAGGCGGAGCTGTGCGGCGCGGGGTGGAAGGTGGCGTGCCAGCCGTACTGGCAGCCCCGCGACCAGGCGTGGTGGCACGCGCCGCTGGTGAAGTCGCTGACCGCGTGCATGGAGAAGGCGCACGCGGCGCGGGGGTCGGCGAAACTGCGGGAGAAGGCGCGAAACTTCGCTGAGGGCTACGACGCGGACCTGGTGTTCACCCAGTACTGGAAGCCGGCGCTGGAGATGCTGGAACAGCTCGTGGGCGCGGTGCGGGTCCGGCCGCCGTCGCGGAACGGCGCGGTGCCGCTGCCGACCGCCGAGGCCGACGGGCTGCGGTGGCTGGCGCGGGGCGGGCACACCGACGACTGGATCTCGGTGGCGCATGAGGACGCGCTGTCCCCGGTGCTGTTCAGCCTCCTGCCTGAGGGTGGGGTGCTGCTGGACGCCGGCGCTCATGTGGGCCGGTGGGCGCTGCGGCTGGCGGCCAGGGCGTCGCGGGTGATCGCGGTGGAGGCGAACCCGGACACGGCGGCGGTGCTGCGGTACCACATCGCGCTGAACGAGATCACCAACGTGGACGTGATCGAGGTCGCGGCGTGGGACGTGCCAGGGCGGCTGGTGCTGTCGGACCCGAACCGGCAGGTGACCGGCGGGTCCACGCGGGTGCTGGAGCCCGACGAGGTCCCGGGGGGCGTCGCGGTGGAGGCGCTGCCGCTGGACGCGGTCCTGGAGGACGAGGAGCGGATCGACCTGGTCAAGCTGGATGTGGAGGGCGCGGACCTGCACGCGCTGTGGGGGATGCGGCAGAGCCTGGCGCGGCTGCGGCCGGTGCTGTTCATCGAGGACCACTCGATCTACGGCTACTACGCCCATACTGAGCTGGTGGAGCTGCTGGCCAAGCTGGGCTATGACGCGGAGACGTTCACCGCGCACTTGCCCGGCGACCGCACCGCGCCGTATGTGATCGCGAGGCCCGCTGATGACTGACCCGCCCACCGCGTGGTGGGGCGGCTCGGGTGAGCACAGCCCCGTGGTGGAGGAGGCGCTGCGGCTCGGCGCGTCGCAGGACGCGGAGGAGCTGCGGCTGGCCCTGGAGATGGTTCAGGGCTGTGAGCCGCAGGTGATCCTGGAGATCGGCTGTGACCGTGGCGGCACGCTGTACGCGTGGCGGCAGGTGTGCGAGCGGGTGTACGGGATCACGACCAAGGACAACAGCTACGAGTCCGGCGGGTCGGGGCTGCCGCTGGAGACGCACGGCGCGGTGGTGCACATCGGCGACTCGCACGAGCGGACGGCGACGGCGTGGCTGGCCGGGCAGCTCGGCCACGGCTACGACCCCACCGACCTGCTGGACCCGGTGGATGTGCTGGTGCTGGACGGCGACCACACCGTGTGGGGCGTCCGGCAGGACCTGGCGATGTATGGGCCGCTGGTCCGCCCGGGTGGGCTGATCCTGCTGCATGACATCAGCTACACGCCGGACCCACGGGCCGAGGTGTGGCAGGTCTGGCCCGAGATCGCCAAGGCGTACAGCACGGGGGAGATCCACAACCCGGCGGGCGGCTACGGGTGGGGCGTCATCGAGGTGTCGGATGCGGATGACTTCGCACGGCTGGCTCCAGATGAGGCCACCCGCCGTTCTCGATGACCAGCACCGGCTTGTCCAGCAGGAGCGGCGTCTCGGCGGGCAGGGGCGGGGCCTGCCCGGTGGTGCCCGAGTAGGCGCGGCAGTGGTTCAGCCAGAACGGGTCCATTACCCATAGCGCGTCGCGCCGCAGCGGCGGCGGCACCGCGTAGTAGACCGCGAAGATCATCTGGGCCAGGTCCTTGACGCCGGTCCCGGGGACCTCGTACGGCGGCGGCCGGTCCTTCTTCGTGGGCTGCCGCCGTCTCCTGAGCAGTCGCATCGCATCACCGTACCGAGGAGGAGTCATGACCGAGCCCAGCCTGGAGCACGGGCCGAACCCGGCGCTGTCCGCACAGCCGGGCGTGGACGCGCCGAGCGCGTTCTCCCAGCCCGAGTACTCCCCGGGCGCGGACCCGCACGCCGGGGGCCTTGCCCCGGCGAAGCCACGGGCGCAGCTCGCCAAGGAGGCCAAGGCAGCCAAGGCGGCGGCCGAGGCTGAGGAGGATGACGAGGAGCCCGTCCAGGCCGAAACGCGGGTCAAGGACGAACCGGCGGCTGAGTCCACGGTGGAGCGGGACAAGCCGGCCGACCATTCCAGCGCACGGGGCCGGGCGGGGCACCGGCCGTGACCGCGTTCCTGCTGGACGCGTGGCAGGACTACGTCTGCCCCAACTGCGGTCTCAGTGAACGGGTGAAACCGCCGCTGCCGCCGAACGCGGCGCGGATGCACCCGTGCCCGCGCCTGCACGGCCTGACCGCGCCGCTGGTCCTCGCCGGCTCGGACTGCAAGGTGTTCGCGGTGGAGCGCGGCGACTACCTGAACGGCGCGATCCAGCGCACCGGGGACGACGGCCGCCCCTACATGGCCGTGGTGACTGAGCGGGCGGACGGGTCGAACGACGCGGCCGTGTTCGCCGAGTGCGCGGTGGCGCGGCTCGGGGGGCAGCGGGCATGACCGAACCCGAGCCGCCTGCGGTGTACGTCCAGGCCGAGGCCGCGACTGGCGCGGCCGGTGCTGGACCTGAGGAGCCCGAGCCCGAGCCGGCTGAGGAGACCGACGATGCCGTGGACCGATAGCTCACCGACCAGCCGGATCTTCACCCAGGCGCTGATCAACCCGATCATGGGCCGGGTCTGGTCCACGGCCGCGCCGACGACCTACGCCAACCTGTCCGCCGACGACGTGCGGGCGGCGCTGTTCAATAACTCGGTCTCCCCCGACGCGAGCGCGGCGGTGGGCAGCACCGGATTCAACACCGGCACCTGGGTCACGGGCAACCAGGTGACCGACGCGACGAACTGGACCAGCCCGGGGCGGGCGCTGGGCACCAAGACGTTCTCCGCGCTGACCGCCGGGTCGCAGACCACGGCCAGCTCGGTGGCGTTCGACGCGGCCGACACCGCCGGCGCGGGGAACGTGACGCTGGCCAACGCGTACGGTGCCCTGGTCCACGACAACACGATCACCGCCGGGACGGTGGCCGCCCAGGGGATGTGCTTCAACTACTTCGGCGGCTCCCAGGGGGTCACGGGCGGGACGTTCACGATCGTCTGGGATGTCAACGGCGTTTTCCGCATCACCAACTGAGCGGGCCGCGCGGTGACGCTCCTGGTGCAGCCGTGCGCCGGGCCGAACGGCTCGGCCGTGACGAACGCCAATGCCTCGGGCGGCAACCAGTTCGTGAACGTCGGCCAGTCCGGCACCGGCACCGTGCATAACTGGGACAACGGGCAGACCATCCACGGGAACGCCACCTCGCTCCTGCGGACCTTCCCGACCGTCGCGGCCACCGCCTATGAGGAGTGGACCAACGCCGTCGTCCCGGCCACGAATAACGCCTACGGCCGCTGCTACATCTACCTGACGGCGTTTCCCTCGGTGAACACCCGGCTGGCCGCGTTCGGCGGGACGACCGGCACTTTGTGCTCCGCCTGCTCGGCCATCACCTCGGGCGTGCTGCGGATGGGCGACACGGGCGGCGCGGCGATCACCTCGACCGTGGCGACGATCCCGCTCAACCAGTGGGTGCGGATCGAGTTCGAGCTAACGGGGATATCAGGCACGTCGGGCACCGCGACCTGCCGGTTCTACTCCGGGGCGAACCTGGAGGGCACGACGCCCGATACCAACGGGACGGCTACCCCAACGGCCTCGTCCAACATCACCGGCCAGGTCGGCAACCTCCGCTGGGGCGCGTTCGGCTCGGTCACCCAGACCACGGCTTTTAGCGAGCGGGCGAGCGACCTGGCCTACTCCGACGTGTCGCAGCCTGGCCCGCTGGTGGCGGCGTCGCTGCTGCCGCAGCAGATCAAGCGCCGCTGGCCGGCCGTGTCCAGCCGGCTCACCACCCGCGACGCCCGCGCCACCTACGGGAGATGACATGGCTGCCCTGACCCAAGATCAGTGCCGGCGGGTGTTCACCGACACCGGGCCGCGCCAGTGGTCGCTGTTCGGCCTGTACGGGGTGACCACCGGGGACACGATCGACATGGCCGCGTTCAATTACTTCCGCGCGGTCACCAAGGCGATCGTGATGGGCTGCACCGGGGCCGGGGCGGCTGCCCCGGCGCAGGCCGCTGGGGCGGTGGTCACGCTGCCCGCCAACCTCAACAATGACTCGGCGTACCTGCTGGTGGACGGGATACCGGTGTGAGCGAGTACCTGGCCACCCCGCACGCCACCACAGCGCCGTTCGCGCCGACCGTGGTGGCGCTGGTCGGGGCCACGACCAAGACGGTCCTTCAGGTGGCGACGCCATCGACCACCGACATTCTGCTGCTCGGCTGGAGCATCAGCTTCGACGGCGCGTCCGGCACGGCGGTGCCGGTGATCTGCCAGCTCGCCGCCGTCGATGTCGCGGCGACGGTGACGGCGCTGACCCCGGAGACCTACGGCCACGACCAGCAGCCCGCGTCGCTGTGTGTCAGCGGCACGGCCGCGACCGGCTACAACGCGAGCGTGGAGGGCACGATCACCGCGATCCGGGTGTTCGACCAGCAGCACGTCCACCCGCAGGCCGGCTACGGCGTGTTCTGGCCGGAAGGGGTGCGGCCCCGGGTGCCGGTGTCGCGGTTCGCCCGCATCCGCTGCACCGCGCCGGCCGGGGTGAACGTCATCCCGACGATCTACTGGGCTGAGCCGAGCGTCTAACCGGGGAGGCCGCCCGTGCCGTACTCCTCGGCGACTGTCCGCCGCGCTCCGGGTGTGCCGGTCCTGCCGTCCCAGGCGCAGGCCGGGACGGGGAACGCGGCAGTAGCTTCCGGTCTCGCTTCCGCGCCGCAGCCGGTCATCGCGGTCACGGTGAACGCGGGCCTGGCGAGCGGCGCTGCCTCCGCGCCGCAGCCGGTCCCGGCGGTCACAGCGAACGCCGGCCTGGCGTCCGGTGCCGCATCGGCCTCCGCGCCGACGGCAGCTCTCACCGTCGCGGCCACGGCGGCCACCGGCACGGCGCAGGCCCGGCAGCCGGTCCCGGCCGCCACCGTGAACGCGGGCCTGGCGTCGGGCACGGCCACGGCGCAGGCCACGGCCGAGGCGGAGACGGCCAGCGCGGGCCTGGCGTCCGGTGCTGCCTCAGCCCCGGCCCCGGTGTCGGCGGTCACCGCGAACGCGGCAGCGGCCACCGGCACAGCAGCGGCCCCGCAGCCAACGGTCTCCACCTCGGCGGGGACGAACGTCAACGCCGGCCTGGCCTCAGGTGCCGGGTCGGCGCAGGCTCCTACCGTCGCGGAGGCGGCGAACGCCACGGCAGCGGCCGGGCAGGCGAGCGCACCAGCGCCGGTCGCGGCGGAGACGGTCCCGGCTGGGCTCCCCACGGGCCTGGCGGCGGCCCGCCAGCCGCTCCCGGCAGTGGGCGCGGTCCCGGCTGCGGCCACGGGCCTGGCGGCGTCGCGGCAGCCGTCCACAGCGGAGACGGTCCCGGCGGGCCTGGCGTCTGGCACGGGCTCGGCCCAGGCCACCACCTTCACGTACGCGCTGGCGGGCCTGGCCAGCGGGCAGGCGTCCGCGCCGCAGGCGTCGGTGACGACGACCGGCACGACGAACGCGAACGCGGGCCTGGCGTCCGGGTCGGCGCTGGCCCCGTCGCCGTCCACGCAGGTGACCACCACGGCGGCCGTCGCGGCCGGTGCCGGTGCGGCCCCAGCGGCAACCGGGCTCGGCGCTTCGGCCCCGGCGGCGGGCCTGGCGGCCGGGGCCGGGCAGGCGCGGCAGCCGTCCACGGCGCTGACCACCACGGCGGCGGCAGCGGCGGGGCAGGCAGGTGCGCCAGCGGCGGTGCCAGCCGCTGCGGTGACGCCGGGGCTCGCGTCCGGGACCGGCTCGGCGGGCGCGGCGACGCCGGCGGAGACAGCCGCTGCCGGGCTGGCGTCCGGGACGGGGTCGGCGCTGGCGGTGTCGGCGGGCGGTGGCGTGTTCGTCACGGCCGGGCTGGCGTCCGGCCAGGCGTCGGCGCAGGCCCCGTCCAGCGCCGTCCGCGCACCGGCCCCAGCGGCGTCCGGGCAGGCGCTTGTGGCCACCACGGTCGCGGCGGTCACGGTCCCCGCCGGGCTGGCGTCCGGGTCCGCGTCGGCCACGGCGATCGGCGGCGGGCACCTGGCGGGCCTGCCGTCCGGGTCCGCGTCCGCGCTTCCGGCGCTGGTGAGGATCACCGTCGCGGCGCAGCTCGCCGCCGGGTCCGCGCAAGCGCCGCAGGCGTCAGTGCACGCGGTCATCCCGGCCTCGTTCGGTACCGCCGTGGCCGGCGGTGGGCCGCTGGTGGCGAGCGCCGCTGGCTCCGGGCTCGCGGGAGGGTCCGAAGCCGGCGGGGCTCCCGCTGGCACATCGCGGGAGGGTGAGCTGCTGCTCACCTCGGCCGCCGCCGGGGCGGCGAGCCCCGCCACCTCGGAACAGGCTGGGAGGCCGTGATGCTGGTCGCGGGGCAGGTGTATGAGTCCACGCTGAAGGTCGGCGACGGGTCCACCCCGGCGTCATCGGTCGTGCTGACGATCACCAAGCCGGACGGCACGACCGTGGCGGGGGTGACGCCGGTCAACAGCCCGCCGGGCTCGGGCTTCTACCTGTACGACTACACGCTGCCCGCGCCGGGGCTGTACCAGTTCGCGTGGGTGACGCAGGGCCCCGGCACCGCGCCGCGCCCGGAGTTCATCAACTGCCGGTCGTTCATCTCGGTCGTGTCCACGGCGGAGATCTACGCCCACCTGAACAAGGCGAAGGACACCGACTACGACGAGCTGGGCGCGTTCATGATGGCCGCGACCGAGCTGGTGGAGTCCAAGGTCGGGATCTGCGTGCCCCGGTCGTTCACGGCCCGGGTGGCCGAGGGCCGCTGGCAGCTCGTGCTGCCTGACCGGCCGGTGATCTCGGTGAGCCTGGTCAAGTCGATCTGGTCCGGTGGGCCGCAGTGGGATTCGACGGTGCTGAGCGTGGACGGCGAGGCGGGGATCGTGTACCAGCCGGCGCAGTTCGACTTTTGGTGGGGGCCGTGGGATGTGACCTACCTCGCCGGCCGCCAGGTGATCCCGGAGCGGTGGGTGCACGCGGCGAAGGAGCAGGTGCGGCACCTGTGGGAGACCCAGCGCGGCGGGCAGCCGCCGACGGTGCTGGCCGGTGAGGAGATCTACACCGCGACGTCCGGCTGGACGTTCAGCGTGCCCCGGCGGGTGCTGGAGCTGCTGGAGCAGGACATGGTGCCGTCGTCGTGAGCTGGTCATCGACGGTGCCGCTGGCGATGACCGCGCTGGTCACCCGGTTCAGCGTGATCCCACTGAACGGCGAGGTCCGCGACGGCCCGCAGCTCGGCGACTCGGCGGCCCGCGAGGTGATCACGGTCGGGTACATCGGCCCCGAGGATGACACCGCCACCGATGTGGCCCTGACCAAGGCCGACCTGGGCGCGGGGCAGCAGGAGGCGTACCAGATCCACTGTGCGATAGCGGTCCAGGCCGGCGATGAGGATGTGGCGGCCACCCGCACGCGGGCGTTTGAGATCTTCTCCGCGTGCGGCGCGGTGGTGCAGAACAACGGCACGCTCGGCGGCGTCGTCGCCAGCGCCGACATGGGGTCGTGGACGCTGCGGCAGGACGAGACGACCGGCGGCATGTACTGCCGCATCAGGTTCGACGTGGAGATCACCGGGTTCACCGGTCACTGATGCAAGGAGACGGGCATGGCCGCATACACGGCGCAGGCGTTCCCCCACGCGGGCGGGCCGATCACCTACACCCAGCCCGCGACGGGCACCGGCAACACGGCCGTCGCGGGGCAGGACTGCGCCCTGATCGTCAAGAACGGGTCGGGCTCCCCGGTCACCGTGACGATCGTGGTGCCGGCGGCCAAGACGTTCGACGGGCTGGTGATCCCGAACCGGACGCTGTCGGTCGCGGCGGGCGCGGACGCGATCATGCCGCTGGTCGATAACACCTACACCGACCCGGCGACCGGGCTGGTCACCTGGGGTGTGTCGGCGAACACCTCGGTCAACGCGGCCGAGGTCACCACCTCTACCTGAGGAGCGCGGCATGGAGTTCCTGCCCGGGGCCGACCCCGGCTTCATCAAGATCATCCACCCGGAGACCGGCAACCAGGCCGAGGTGTACAACGACGGCGCGGCGCTGGCCCAGTACTGGCAGACCGGCTGGGTGCCGCTCACCGCCGAGGACGCCAAGCCGGCCGAGGCCGAGCCCGGCACACCCGCACCGATGACTGAGGCCCAGGTGGCCGAGGGGCTGGCGGCGGAGAAGCCAGCCGCGTCCAGCAAGTCCGCCAAGAGCACCACCAAGGAGTGAGCGCACGATGGCACCTCCGCCGCTGACCGTCACCACCCGCTACGTCCCGGAAGGGACCCGGAAGATCTACTGGGTCGCGACGATCGCGACCTACACCGCCCCGACGCGGCCTGAGCTGAACGCGGGCATCGACCTGTCGAATGAGATCGCGGAGATCACCGGCTTCACCGTCAGCTCCGACACGGTGGACGTGCCGGACCTGAGCGGCCGGTTCACGGCCAAGGTCGCCGGGCGGATCAATGCGGCCGACTCGGCGATCCGGTTCTACGCGTCGTCCACCTCCAACGACGTCCGCACGGTGCTGCCCCGCGACACGGTCGGCTACGTGGTGACCTTGTGGGAGGGCGACGTCACCGGGCAGAAGATGGACGTGTGGCCGGTGAAGGTGACCGCCGCGTCGGTGCAGACCGGCATTGACGACCCGGCCTCCATCGAGATCGGGTTCGTGATCACCCGCGTCCCGGCGCAGAACGTCGCGATCCCCTGACCGATGGATGACATGGCGGCCCTGCGCCTGGCGCTGGAGGTGCAGCGGTTCAACCCGAACCACGCGCCACCGGGCCCGGCGGGCGGCCAGTTCACCTCGGCCGGCCAGGGCGGCCAGCAGCAGGCGAAGGGGAGCCGGGCGCAGCGCAAGGCGGTGCTGCTGAAGCAGGCCCGCGCTGACCGGCACGAGGCGGCGCTGCTGGGCAGGGAGCTGGCCAACGACGAGGCGCAGCTCCGGGCCCAGGCCACCTCGGCTCACCACGCGGGGCAGCGGGCGGCGGGCAGGCAGGCGCGGGGGACGGCGAAGCCGGGCACGGCGGCGCAGCACCGCGCCCAGCAGAAGTCGCACGCGGGCGCGGCGGGGCACCTGCACCGCCAGGGCCAGCGGCACCGGGCGCACCACCACGGGCGGGCGGCGCACCACCACGCCAACGCGGCGGCGCTGGCGCAGCGGATCACCGTGCTGAAGGCGCGGATCAAGACACTGCTGACGGCCGCCGCGCACGCGGAGGCCCAGGCGAAGAAGCTGTAGGACCTACTGGGAAAGGGGAGCATCCGGCCATGCTTCTGAACCGTGACGACATCCTGAAGGCCGACGACCGGCCGATCGAGACCGTGCCCGTCCCCGAATGGGGGGGCGAGGTGCTGGTGCGCGGCATGTCCGGCGAGGGCCGCAACGAATACGAGGCGTCGCTGGCGATCATGCGCGGCGGGCAGCTCGTGCCCGAGGTGTCGAACACGCTGGCCAAGCTGGTCGCCCGGTGCATCGTCGGCGAGGACGGCGAGCCGGTGTTCAGCCAGTCGGACGTGCACGCGCTGGGGCAGAAGTCAGCGGCGGCGCTGGAGCGGGTCGGCAACGCCGCCGCCCGGCTGTCGGGGATCTCGATCGGTGAGCTGGAGGTGGAGGTGGACCTGGAAAAAGGCTCCGCGCTAGTCCAAGACGCCAGTTCTACTTCCGGCTCGCGCTCCTCCTCGGACGCACCGTCCGGGAACTCCTCGCGGCGGCGTCCAGCCGCGAGCTGACCGAGTGGATCGCGTACCTGAAGATCATGGATGAGCAGCGGGTGCGGCAGGCCGCCGGGCCGGCCGTGCCGGACGGCGACGGCAGGCAGGTCAACACGCGGGGGCTGTGATGGCGGAGATCGCGGGCAACGGGCCGCGTGAGCTGAAGGAGCTGGCGGCGAAGCTGGCCGTGGCCGACCCGAAGCTGCGGACGTCGCTGCGGAAGAAGCTGCGGGAGATCGCCCGGCCGGTGAACGAGGCGGTGCGGAACGAGATCCTGACCGGCACGGGGTGGCACGCGGCCCCGGCGGGCCCGACCCGGACCCACGGCAAGCCGGGGCGCACCTACCACCATGTGCCCGGGTCGCTGCGCAAGGAGATCGCCGACACGGTGCGGACCTCGGTGGGCGCGTCCCGCGTGGGGGTGCGGATGGACATCGTGTCCACCGGCCGGCGGATGCCGCCGGGCAAGCAGACCCTGCCGGTGCACACCGACCGGCGGCGCGGCTGGGGCCACCCGGTGTTCCTGCACGGCACGGTCGCGGCGCGGCCACGGCAGCAGTGGGCCTGGGTGCGGGAGTGGGGCCCGGCCGGATGGTTCGAGGAGGGCGGCACCCGGGCGGGCAGAGCCGCCCAGGCCGCCGCGAAGGACGCCCTGGACGAGGTCCGGGACTTCCTGTCCTGACCGCCCCTGTGCGGCCCGCAGAGCGCCGCTGACGGACTTGCCCCTGGGGGCCTGGCGTCGCCACCCCTGGCGCACGCGTGGCCCCCAGGGGCCCTTACGCGTCTAGCCGACGGCAACGGAGAGGAGGAGCACGGTGGCCACCACGCTGCGCTTCATTCTCCTCGGTGATGACCAGGCCTCGCGGGCGTTCAACCGGCTGGAGAAGGCGGTCACCACCAGCTCGGCGGCGGTGGACAAGCACAACGCGTCCCTGGCCCGGATGACCAAGGCCAACAAGGACGCCGCGAACCCGCTGCTGGCACTGACCGCGCATGTGTCCGGGTTCGGCGACGCGATGACAGCGGCATCGAGCAAGCACAACTACCTGGTGCGCGGCATCGCGGCGATCGGCCTGGCGACCGGCCCGGCGGAGGCGGCGATCTCGGCGCTGACCGGCGTGGTCGGGTCACTGTCGGCGGCGCTGGTCGCGGGCGGCCTCGGCATCGGCGCGTACGGCCTGGCCGTGATCCCGGTGTTCTCCCAGGTGTCGGAGCTGCTGAAGAAGCAGCAGTCGGCGCTGACCGGGGGGAAGGCGGCGCAGGCGGCGTACCAGAAGCAACTGGCCGCGACGCCGAAGCCGCTGCGGGAGTTCGCCAAGCAGCTCACGGCCACGCAGAAGGCGTACAAGAACTGGGCGACGTCGCTGACCAGCTTCACGCTGAGGCCGCTGACCGGCGGGCTGAAGCTGGTCAACCCGCTGCTGCACGACCTGACGCCGTTCGTGCAGCAGGCGTCGCTGGCGTTCGCTGAGCTGGTCCGCCAGATGGGGCAGGGCATCCGCTCCACCGGGTTCACCAAGTGGATGCAGACGATGCTGCCCCTGGTGCAGCCGGTGATCATCCAGCTCGGCACGGCGATCGGCCATGTGGTCGTCGGGCTCGGCGGAATCGCCAAGGCGTTCGCCCCGTTCGCGACGACGGTCCTGACCGGGCTGGACAACCTGACCGGGTCGTTCGCACGGTGGGGCACCACGCTGACCGGGCACAGCGGCTTCCAGGCGATGATCAAGCAGTGGCAGGACAACTGGCCGGTGGTCCACCAGACGCTGAAGCAGCTCTGGGCGATCCTGAAGAACATCGTCTCCACCTGGGCGTGGATGACCACACCCGGCAACAGCAAGGCGATGTGGGAGCTGGCGAACCCGCTGCTGGCGCTGGCGGTGTCGCTGTCGTCGCACAAGGAGCTGGTCGCGGCGCTGACGTACCTGGTGCTGATCGGCAAGGGCGCGGGCCAGATCAAGGGCGTGTTCAGCGTGATGAAGGGCGCGTGGGATTCGCTCGGCAAGACGCTGTCGATGGTGACCGGGGGCAAGTTCGGCTGGGCCGCGTCGGCGAACACGCAGATGGCGGCGGCCAAGCTCCAGGACGTGGCGGCGGACAAGCAGCTCCGCGCGGCCGGCCTGGGCGGCGGCCCGGGGGTAGGGCCTGAGGGGAAGGCGGCGAAGGGCGAGGGGGCGCTGTCGCGGCTGGGGAAGATCGGCCTCGGTGCGGGCCTGACGCTGGGTATCCCGATCGCCATCTCCACGCAGGTGCACCTGCCGGGGCAGAAGGAGTCGATCTGGCAGGGCGTGATCAAGTCGGCGCGAGAGTCGTTCGGGCCGGGCTCGCCGCTGGCGAACGCGCTGGGGTCGGTGTTCAGCCCGAATGGGTGGATCAACCGGACGGCGACGGCCGGGCTGGTCGGGCTGGGCCGGGCGCTCGGGTCGGCGTTCACCCCAGGCGGGGCGCTGAACCAGTCGATGCTGCGGGGCCTGGAGGGGCTGGGCAAGAGCATCGGCGGGTTCTTCACCTCGGCGTTCACGCCCGGCGGGAAGATCAACCAGGACGCGATCCACGCGGGTGCCGACCTGATCCGGGGGTTCGTCAACGGGATCAAGACGGCGTGGGACACCGCGTGGGGATGGGTGAAGGCCCGCCCGGCGGCGATCATCGACTGGTTCAAGCGGCAGCTCGGGATCGGCTCCCCGTCCACGGTGTTCTTCGCGATCGGCAAGGACATCATGCTCGGGCTGTGGCACGGCATCGTGTTCGTGTGGGACAAGGCGTCCGCGTGGATCAGGGCGGTGCCCGGGCGGATCGCCGGGTTCTTCCGGGGCACGCTGTCGCTGCTGGTGACCGCCGGGCGCAACATCTTCTGGGGGCTGTGGAACGGCCTCATGTCCGTCTGGGACCGGACGGTGCGGCCGTGGCTGTCGGGGATGCCGTCGCGGGTCGGCAACTTCTTCCGGGGGGCGCTGGGCTGGCTCTACGCCGGGGGCCGGAACGTGTTCTGGGGCCTGTACAACGGGATGCTGTTCGTGTGGTCCAAGATCAAGTCGTTCGTCTCCGGGATCGCGTCGTGGATCAAGGCGCACAAGGGCCCGATCGCGCTGGACCAGCGGCTGCTGCGCCCGGCTGGGCAGGCGCTGATGCAGGGCCTGCACTCGGGCCTGGTCCTCGGGTCGCAGGGGCCGCTGGGGTTCGTCTCCGGGCTGGCGGGGACGATCGGCGGGCTGCTGGGCAAGGGCCTGGGCGCGGTGCAGGCGGCCCTGGCCGCTCACTACGGCGGCGGGACGATCGTCTCGGACGCGATGTCCTGGCTGGGGCAGATCCCGTACGTGTGGGGCGGCACGGCGGTGCCGGGCGGGGCGGACTGCTCGGGGTTCGTGCAGACGATCTACGGCCGGCATGGCCTGTTCGCGCCTCGCACGTCCGAGGCGCAGGGCGGCTGGGTGAAGCGTGGCGGCCCGGTGCCGGGCGGGCTGGCGTTCTACCACTCGCCGGGCGGCGGCCCGGACCCGGGCCACGTCGCGATCGTCCGTAACGCCAACCAGGTCATCAGCCAGGGCGGCGGAATGGGGCCGCAACTGGAGGCGCTGCGGTTCATGCCGCTGCTGTGGACCGGTGTGCCGCCGGGCGGGTTCAAGGCGGGCGGCCCGGTCGGCGGGCTCCAGCCGGGGATGGGCGCGGGCGGCGGCGGCACGGTCGCGCTGGGCAAGGCGATGGCCGCCGCGTACGGCTGGACGGGCAGCCAGTGGACGAATCTGTACAACCTGTGGATGCGGGAGTCGGGCTGGTCCGCGACCGCCCGCAACCCCAGCAGCGGCGCGGCGGGCATCCCGCAGGACATCACCGGCAACTTCCACGGCGGCGCACGCGGGCAGATCGCGTGGGGCCTGAACTACATCAAGGGCCGCTACGGCACGCCGTGGTGGGCGTGGCTGCATGAGATGCGGACGGGCTGGTACGGCGAGGGCGGCCCGATCACCGAGCCGATCGCCGGGGTCGGGATGCGCACCGGCCGGCCGTACGGCTTCGGCGAGGCGGGGAACGAGTACGTGTCCAGCCAGGCCGACCTCAAGACGGTCGCCAAGCTGCTGTCGGCCGTGCTGGGCGAGCTGCGGCAGCTCAACGCGCACGCCGCCAGCAACCCCGGCCGCACCGGCCACGCGGTCGCGGTGGGCCTGAACTCCGCCGCTGGCCTCGCGGCGCTGGGGAGGTGAGCTGTGGCCGAGTCGCTGGTGATCGCCGGGCAGATCGAGCTGCTGGGCGCTGAGGGCGGCGTGCCGTCGGTCATCCCGGCGTGCGCGGGCGCGACCTTCACGCTGGCCGACCCGTACGACTTCGGCGCTCCGCAGCCGGTGCAGGACCTGCTGGCCGGGGGGCTGCTGGACGGGGAGCGGCCTATCGGCCGCCGGTCATCGAACCGGACGATCTCCCTCCCGGTCAAGATCACCGCGCCTGACCGGGGGACGCTCGCGGCGGCGCGGGAGGTGCTGCTGCAACTGTGCGACGAGGACTACTGGGAGCTGATCTGGACCCGCGACGGCGACGGGCTGCCGCTGGTGTTCGACTGCTTCCGCGCCCTGCCCGCCCAGCCGGCGAACCAGCTCTTTGAGGAGCAGCAGCTCGTTTCCCGGATCACGGTCACGTTCCCGGCGCTGCCGTACGGCCGGTCGGACACGCCCGCTGCGGTGGCGCTGACCGCGCCGAGCCAGTACTTCGACGTGCCGCTGGCCCCGGTGGTGATCGACAACTACGGCACGGCGACGAACTGGCTGGGGCAGGCGAACACGCCCGGCGGCAGCGACGCGTCCACGTTCGAGGGCGGGATCTCCAACTGGGTCGCGGCGGGCAACTGTGCTGTCGCCCGGTCCACGGCGCAGTTCCACAGCGGCGCGGCGTCGCTGGCGCTCACCTCCAGCGCGGCGGGCAACATGCAGGCGGCGAGCTGCGCCGCCGCGTCGGTCATCGACAACCCGCCGACGGCCCCGACGCAGGCGATGTTCTGCCTGCCCGGTGACACGGTCACCGTGTCCGGGTGGTTCCGGGCGGCCACGGCCGCGCGGAGCTGCAACGTCGGGGTGGACTTTTACGACGCCAGCGGCACCCAGATCGGCGCGACCCTGCGCGGCTCGAACGTGACCAACACGACGACCGGGTGGACGCAGGCGACCGGCGCGGTCACCGCCCCGTCGGGGTCGGTGTGGTGCCGGCAGAACCCGCAGGTGGTCTCGGCCGGCGCGGCGTCGGAGGTGCACTACTACGACGACGCGGCGATGAACCGGGGCCCGGTCTACTCGGTGTCGGACCCGCAGCAGTGGTCCAGTTCCACGGTGACGGCGATCAGCGGGCAGAAGTCGGCGAAGTGGTCGCGGCTGTCGAACGACTGCCCGACCTACGACCAGACGCTGCCCGCGACGGTGGACACCACCGGCCGGGCCAAGCTGACGTTCTGGCTGGGCCTGGCGACCACGTCCACGATGTTCGCCACCTGGCACGCCGGCACCGCCCACTTCGCGGTCACCCTGTACGACAACGCGGGCGGGTCGCTCAGCTTCAGCGACCACCAGAAGGTGCAGGCGTCGGCGGTGGACGCCAAGCCGCACTGGCAGCTCATGACCACTCACATCCCGCAGGGGGTGCCGGCGTTCGACTACACGAACGTGGCCCGGTACTCGGTCACGATCTGGAACCTGGTGGCCTCCACCAAGCCGCAGGTCAAGGGCGGCCCGACGACCGCGATCCAGGTGCTCCAGGCGTCGGCGTACCTGTGCCAGTTCCAGGTGGCCGACACCTCCACCGGGTCGCCGGTCAACCGGGGGGCGCTGTACCAGCTCCCGGGGATCATCGGGTCGGCCCGCTCACCGATCCAGGTGCAGGCCGCGCCGGGCCTGGCCTCGTTCTCCTCCACGGCGCTGTTCACCACGGCGGGCACACAGAACTGGACCGCGCCGGGCGGGGTGACGGTCGTGGACAAGGCCGAGGTGCTGGGCGCATCCGGTGGCAGCGCGGGCGCGTTCACCGGGGCGAACAACCAGAACCCGGGCGGGGGGTCCGGCGGCGGCGGGTATGCGCGGAAGCTGGCGGTGCCGGTGACCCCCGCCACGATCTACCACCCGGTGGTCGGCGCGGCGGGCGTGCACGGGAACACGGGCTCGGGGACGAACAACGCCACCAACGGCGGCAGCTCGTGGTTCATCGGCGACAGCGGGGTCACCGCCCAGGGCAACGGCGGCCTGCGGGGCTGGTGGGGGCAGACCGCCGGCGGCGGCCTCGGCGGCACCGGCATCGGCGACGTGGTGTACCCGGGCGGCGACGGCTACCAGGCGAACCTGTTCAACGTCAGCGACGGCGGCGGCGGCGGTGGGTCCGCCAGCCCGGACGCGGCGGGCCATGACGCGCCGGGCCGGTCGGGCGGCGGGGCGCTGCCTGGCTTCGGCGGCGGTGGCCGTGGCGGCGGCGGGCTGGCCGGGCAGACTCCCGGGTCCAAGGGCACCACGCCCGGCGGCGGGGCCGGCGGCGGCGGCTGGGGCGCACAGGCCGGCGGCGGCAACGGCGCGGACGGGCAGCCGGGCTGGGCGAAGCTGACGTGGGGCGCGACCGCGCCCGCGTCGCTGACGTCGCTGCTGCTGCACATGCCGGGCCGCGACGCGCCGCCCGCGCTGTCGCCGATGGTGACGGTCGGCAACGGCGCGGACACGCCCAACGGGGCGACCGAGTACACGTTCCCGGCGGTCGGGGCGCTGAACGCCCGGTTCGACGGGACCTACACGGTCTACCTGGTGGCGTCGGCGTGGAACACGCCGGCGAACAGCCGGACGGTGACGGTGCAGTTCCGCCAGTACGCCTACTCGGGCGCGACGATGGTCACCCAGTCGCTGAGCCGGACGCTGGTGCCGAACACCGACGTGACCAACGGCTACGTGGACCTGGGCGCGATCACGCTCCCGCTCCAGGCGCTGCCCGCCGGGCAGGCCACGGCCTACTTCACCGTCACCGTGACCTCCAGCAACACGGCTGACCGGTTCTACGACGTGATCTGCTTGGACGTTGCGGGGAGCACGGTGCTGCTGAACCAGGCGGGCAGCTCGGTCCTTCAGAACGTGTGGCTGTCCGCGCCGGACCCGAACCGGGCGATCGGCTTCCTGCTGGGCTCCAACGCCGACCTGGACCAGTCGTGGTCGCTGGCCGGCGCGATCGAGCGGATGTCGGGCGAGGCGATGGCGGTGGACCCGCTGATCAACAACCGGCTGCTGGTCTACGGGCAGCAGGGGATGCCCTCGGCGAAGGTGTCCTACGTTCCACGATGGTGGATGGATAGGGCCTCCTGATGGTCAGCGAGAAGGCGTACTCGGTTGAGGCGCGGCTGAACGCGCTCATCGCCGCGCAGCCGGCGCGGGTGTGGCGCGTCACCCAGCAAGCCAACTTCACCAGCACCAGCCAGGTGGCGATCTCGTGGGAGGGCGGCCAGGGCGGCGACTCCACCGGCATTCCGGTGCTGTCGGGCGGGGTGTACTGCGTCAAGGGGATGCTCATCGCCGCGATGGGCACGCCCAACCAAAACCAGTTCGCCCGGTTCACTGGCCCAACGATCTCCTCTATGGGGATCGGGTTCCAGTGCATCGAGGGCACGACGGTCTACTCCAGCGGCCAGGCCACCGGGATCAACCAGGACATGACGATCAACATGGTCGCGGCCACGTCCGGCGAGTTCAAGTTCGAGGGCATCGTCGCGTTCAGCGCGGCCGGGACGTTCAGCATGGCCGGGCGGCTGAGCGCCACGACCGCGTGGGCGGTGCAGGGCGGCAGCTACCTGGAACTGAGCCAGGTCGCGTGAGCGAAGGGAGCAACCGATGAGTGTCGGCGACCCGCCTGTCACCAAGGACCAGCTAGACACGCATCTTGCGGCGGCGGCGGTGAATCTGCGGCAGGTGTTCCAGGACCCCGGCAGCCCGCACGCGGCCGTGGCCGCCTACATGTCGAACCACGACCAGGCGGCGCTGGTCGCGCTCGGCTACACCACCGACGAGGCGTACCAGGCCAGCCTGTTCGGCAACCTGATCAGCGGCCTGATCGCCTACTACGCGCAAGGCACGGCGGTCCCGGCGGCGGCGGCGACGCTGCATGATCTGTGCCGCGACCTGGCCCCGCTGCGCTGATGACCGGCACTCAGCTCGCCACGTTCGCGCCGGACGGCACCCAGCCCCGGTGGCTCGGCCAGTACGGCACCTTCACCCCGCCCGTGTATTCCTATACAACCCCGGGCGGGTGCAGCCAGCTCACCACGACGTTCGCCAAGCCGGCCCGGTACCGCACCGACGCGCTGAACCCGGGGCGGCTGCTGTACGCCTACCGGGGCGGCACGACCGTGTGGAAGGGCATCCTGGATGAGCCGGTGCCCGGCGACGCCGGGTGGGCGGTCACGGCGCACGGCGCGGGCGGCTACGCCGAGGACTGGCGGTGCATCTACTCGGGGGCCTGGACGGCGGCTTCGTTCAACACCGCGATCGACGGGGCGATCAGCCGGGGCCTGGACTGGGTCCGGGTGACCGATGTCGGCGCGGTGTCGGGGCTGTGGGTCGGGCAGGCGGTGGACTCGGGGTCGGAGTCGATCGGGGCGCTGCTGGACACCGGCTGCCACAAGGGCGGGCTGACCTGGTCGGTGACGACCGCGCCGCAGGGGAACCTGCTGACGGTGTACGCGCTGCCCACGGCGGCGAACCGCATCCTGGTCTCCACCCAGCCCGAGGCCCGGTCGATCGCCAGCGGCCCGAACGCGATCTACGTGCGGCGGCAGGCGACGTGGGACAGCGGGGCCACGGCCGCAACGTATGCGACCTCGGTGGCGACGAACGCGGCGGACATCGCCGCGCACGGCCGCAAGGAGGACTTCATGGACATCTCCTCGGCCGGGGTGTACACCGACCCGCAGGCGGTCGCGGTGGCGCAGTCGGCGCTCAAGCGGTTCCAGCGGGCGGGCTGGTCGGGGCCGTTCACGGTGCAGCCGGGGCAGCTCACCACCCAGGGCGGGCAGCGGTGCGACCTCGGCACGTTCTGGGCCGATGGGATCACGGCGATGGTGTGTGAGCTGTGGCTCGCGGACTTCGGCTACGGCGGCGAGGTGCAGGGCGGGCCCACCTCGTTCCTGGTCGGCTCCTACGAGTACGACGGGACGACCGGGCAGGCGACAATCCAGCCGTTCGAGTCGGCGCGGCACGACTTCGCCACGCTGATGGGGCTCATCGTGGACTCCACCCCGGTGCGGTCCAAGCCGGTGAAGTCGCAGATGGGCCGGCTGCATGTGCACCGGGGGGGCAAGTGACCGTCAACAACTGGCAGCCGGCCGACCCTGAGGTGGCGCGGCTGCTGGACCGGGTGCGGGCGGGGGAGGCGGTGCTGACCGCGCGGATCGAGGCGATGGAGGAGGCGGCGCGGGCCGTACTGGCGCGTGGGGAGCGGAGGCGGAACCGGACATGGGTGCTGGTACTGGGGATCTGCACGGGGGTGATCGCCCCGCTGGTGGTGACGGGCGTGCTCACGCTGCTCCACTTGCGCTCCCTCGGCTGATCCCCCGCTGGGCCGTGGCGGGGCTGCTGGCCCTGTTCGTGGTGACGGTGGCCGCGACGGTGATCGACGCCATCGGGACGATCGAGCTGCTGAACCGGGTGATCGTGCTCCAGCACGAGGTGTGCGACATCCACTCGCGGGTCAAGACGTGGGAGGCGCTGACGTCCACGCGGCTGCACATCCACGGCCCGCTGCTGGCGCGGCTGCCGGACTACTGCCCGAACCGCCCCGGCTGAGACCTCACACCGCAAGAACCCCCCGCGCCGCCCTGGCCGGGGGTTTCCTATCCGTGAGGAGAGGATCACAATGACTGACACGCTCTGGTCAGACGTGTCGGAGTTCCAGACCGGCGTGAACAACAGCTACCCCTACCATGTGTTCTGCTTGCGCTCGCACGATGGGCCCCACAACGACAGCCAGTTCATGCACAACGTCACCTGGGCGAACAACGCGGTCGCGTCCGGGAAGCTGGCGATGTACTACGTCTACTACTTCTACCGGCCGGGGTTCGACGGCGCGGCGTCGTTCAAGGCGCGGATCGGCCCGAAGCCGAACCCGCACATGGCCGCGATGATCGACATGGAGTCCGCCGGCGGGCAGGTCCACGGCGACCAGTCGCCGCAGGCCAACCGGGAGTTCAACGAGCTGGCCGCCTACCTGGGGGACAAGCGGCGGGTGATCGGCTACGGCAACACCTCGGACCTGAACGCGCTGTGGCCGCACAAGCCGGCTGGGATCAGGCTGGTCATCGCCGCGTACGGGTCCAACCCGCCCTACCCGGGGAAGTTCGCCCACCAGTTCACCGACCACGCCAACACGCCCCCGTTCGGCCCGTCGGACCTGAACAGCGCCGACGGGATGAGCGTGCATGATCTTCAGGTGATGCACGGCATGGTGGGCGCGGCACCGCCGCCTGCGCCGGTCAGGCCGAAGCAGATGCCCGGCACCAAGGAGGGCCCGCGCAAGGTGGGCTCGGGGTTCCGCTGGGTCGCGGACGGCTCCCGGTCGCTGGTGCAGGTCGCGGCGTACCGGCACGCGTCGGTGCTGATGCTGCTCCAGATCAGCGCGGAGAACCTGAACCCGGCCCACTACGCCCAGATGAATAAGTACGTGATCGCCGGGGTGGCCCATCCCATGCCCGAAGGCCTGGTGTTTTACACGGTGCATGCGTGATGGCCGGCAACGGCACGCCGAGGGCGGGGATCTCCGCTAAGGTCGGCAACGGCACGCTGGACGGTGCGCTGCTCGCGGCGGTCACCTGGGGGCTGACGTACTTCATCCCGGCGTGGCACAGCGGCATCCCGGGCCCGGTCGGGGATGCGCTCCCGGCGATCGTGGGGCTGGTCGGCTACTTCGGCGGCGGGTACCTGTCCACGCACCGGGCGACGGTCCAGGAGGTGCGGGCGGCGGTGGAGGAGGCGCGGCAGGTGCTGGCACTGGAAGCGGGGCCCGCTGCCCCGGTGGTCACGTCCACCCACGCGCCGGCGACGGCGACCACGAGCCGGACCACGGGCAAGGCATGATCCGCGTCCTGGACCTGATCGGGCTCGGGGTGATCTTCGCCGCCGGGCTGGGCCTGGCGGTGTGGTGGTGGGTGGAGCGGGCGGCCGAGGCCGCGTGGGCGCGGGAGGTCGCGGCGTGGCGGCGTGGCGGCGACGTGATGACCGCGCTGTCGGCGGAGGTCCGCAGCCGCTCTGACCGCCTGGCGAGACGGTGAGCTGTGCACAACCTGTGGACGACGGCGCTGCCGAGGCTGATCGCGGCGTCGTACTGGATCGGCCTGGTGATGGCGCTGATCATCCGGGCGGCGTTCCGGCCGGGCCAGTCCCACCTGTCGTGGAGAAGGCCCGCAGCTCGGGCCCGCCAGCGCCTGAAGTAAGGTACCGGCCGCGCCGCTGGCTGGTCGTGGTGCCGCTGGGCCTGCTGGCGGCGGGGAGCTGGTGGCTGCATCAGCGGGTCCTGGGCTACGGCCACATCCCGCCCACGGCCGTGGCGGTGTGGCTGGGCTCGGCCGCGATCGTGGTGGCGCAGCTCCTGCTGTCGTGGTTTTCCCGGCCGTACAGGTGCCCGCCGCCTGCTCTCCGGGCGACGGTCATCGTGCCCTGCTACAACGAGGACCCGGCGTACCTGGCGCGGGTGCTGGAGTCGCTGCGCTGGCAGACCCGCCAGGCGGACAAGGTGGTCGTGGTCGATGACGGCTCCCGCGTCAGCTACGCCGGCTTCCCCGGGGCCTATCCCGAGGTGGAGTGGATCAGGCAGGACAACCAGGGCAAGAAACACGCCCAGGTGGCCGGCTTCGCCGCCGACCCGGACGCGGATGTGTACGTGACGATCGACTCGGACTCGGCGCTCGCGCCGGACGCGCTGGAGGAGATCCTGCGCCCGTTCGCTGATGACCGGGTCGCGGGCGTGGCCGGGCTGGAGTGGGCAGGCAACATCGACGTGAACCTGCTGACCCGGGCGATCGGGGCCCGGTCGGTCGCGTTCCAGTTGTTCGCGATGGCGAGCCAGAGCGCGGCGCGGGGGAACGTGCTGATCGCGCCGGGCGCGTTCTCCGCGTTCCGGGGTGAGGTGATGCGCGAAGGCGCGGACGCCTACACCGGGGAGACGTTCTGCGGGATGCCGGTGCGGCTCGGCGACGACACGCTGCTGACCCTCCAGGCGCTGATGCGCGGGTGGGTGGTGCAGCAGGTGACGGCGGTCGCGTTCCCCGCCTACCCGGAGAAGGTGTCGCATCACCTGCGGCAGTGGACGCGGTGGATGCGGGCCTCCACGATCCGGCAGATCTGGCGGCTGCGGTACCTGCCGATCTCCAGCTACGGCTGGTGGTTCAGCGTGTGGCAGCTCGGCGCGTTCACCGCCGGGATCGCCGCGACGGCGCTGCTGATCGCGGGCTGGCCGGCGACGGTGCCGCTGCTGTACGGCGCGGCGGTCGGGGTGGTCGCGTGGCCGCTTATCCTGGCGTGCCGGCTGCCGTGCGTGTCCCGGTCGGATCAGGGGTTCTGGTCGCGGCTGTACGGGGTGGCGCTGATGCCAGCGGCGGGGGTGTGGTACCTGGCGGTGCTGCGGTGGATCAGGTTCTGGGGGATCGGCACGCTCGCCCGGCAGGGCTGGGTGACGCGGGAGAAGAAGGTGGAGGTGACGCTGCGGTGACGGCCGCGCTGAGGGCGAAGCGGAAGGCGTCGGGTGCGGCGACCGGCCTGGCTGTCGCGGCGGTCCTGATGGTGCTGGTCGGGCTCGGCGCGGCGTTCGTCCCCGCCGGCGGTGGGCTGCACCACATCCCGCCCGTGACCCGGGCGGACCCGCCGGCCAGCAGCTCGCCGTCGGCGAGCCCAGCGGCTAAGACGTCCCCGGTGGTGGCGGTCAAGCCGTCCCCGGTGTCTCCGCGTGGGGTGTCCTACGCGGCCCCGCGTGTGTACCCGGCTCCCGCGCCGCGCACGTACCCGGCCCCGGCCCGGAGGACCTACCCCGCCCCGTCGCCGCGCACCTACCCGCCGCCGTCGCCGAGCCCTCCGCCGCCGCCGGGGTGGGACCTGCCGCCGCCGGCGCAGCTCGTGGCCCCGCTGGAGGGTGTGGTCTCCGGGGACCCGGCGGGGTTCGACGCGGCGACCGGCACCCGCGCCCAGCTCGTGGCGTCGTATGTGTCGATGGCGTCGCCGCTCGCGCCGTCGTTCCTGCATTCGGTGATGCGGGTGGACGGTTCCGCCACCCCGGTGATCGAGATCGAGCCGCCGGGGGGCCTGGCCGGGTTCCCGTCGGCCGCTGACACCACCTGGCTGAAGGCGCTCGCCGGCCAGATCGCGGCGCTGGCCCGGCCGGTGTGGATCAGCTTCGCGCCCGAGGCGGACGGGTCCTGGTACCCGTGGGGGCAGAACCCGCGCGGGTTCATCGTGGCGTGGAAGCAGGTGCGGCAGGCGATCAGCTCGCCGTACGTGACCTGGCTGTGGCAGATGTCGGCGCTCGGCTCCAGCTCGCCGACCAACATCATGACGTCGTACTGGCCGGGCAGCTCCGAGGTGGACATCGTCGGCCTGGACGGCTACCTGTACGCGCCGGGTGACACGTTCGCCCGCCGGTTCGGCTCGGTCCCGACGGCCACGGCCGCTGGCACCGGCACCCTCGGCCAGGTCCGCGCCGTGTGGGGCGGCCCGGTGATCATCGCGGAGACGGCGGTGTCGCCGCTGCTGAACACGGCGGCCAAGCCGGCGGGGCAGGCCGCCGGGGTGACGGACCTGGTGCAGGGCGTCGGGATCAACGGGCTCCTCGGGCTGGTCTACTTCGACCTGGACGCGTGCACGCAGGGCTGCGGCCCGTACAAGCAGGACTTCCGGCTGGAGTCCAACGCGGCGGCCCTGGCCGCGTTCACGGCGGCGGTGAGCGGCGCATGGTGAGGCAGACGTGGGTGCGGGCCGTGCCACGCCGCAGGACCGCCGATGAGCTGAAGCTGGAGCGGGTGATCCGGGTGCTGGCCGAGGCCGGCGAGGACGCCGAGACCAAGCGGTGGGTGCAGGGGATCTACGACCAGGCGATGGCGCTGCGGCGCATAGCGAAGGGGTCGGCATGACGACGACGATCAGTTGGATCGAGCCGTGGGGCCAGCTCGCCTGGCTGCGGCAGTGTGACGACGCGATAGCGCGGGTGTGTTTCGACACGCCGTCCAGCCACGTTGTGGGCGGCCCGGTGCCGGGCTACCAGGTGACGGCGACCAGGCTGTTCACCGCGTTCGACACCTACGCCCAGACGAACCCCGCCTACGGCGGGTGGGTGATCTACGACCTGGAGAACTGGGCGCAGTCCCCGGCGGTGGACAAGAACGACCCGGCGGCGGCGTACTCGCATTTCCTGTCGCTGGCCAAGGCGCGGGGGCATGGGCTGATCGCCACACCCGGGCGGGACCTGGTGTACGCCCAGGGCGGCCCGCAGGGCGGGGAGTCGCTGAACGACGCGTACCTGCGGCTGGGCATCCCAGCGGCATGTGCGGGCGCTCCGATCATGCTGGTGCAGTCGCAGGGCTCGCAGAAGGACCTGGCCGCGTTCACGTCGCTGATCTCCGGGGCGATGGCGCAGCGGGTGGACCCGAACCAGGCGGTGTGGTTCGGGCTGACGACGGCGGCGGGGACGACGGTGAAGCAGCTCTCCGACGCGTACAGCGCGGCGCTGGCGCTGGGGGTGTCGGGGTGCTGGCTGACGATCGGGGCGCAGGGCCAGGCGCAGACCGCCGCCGACTTCCTGCACTGGACGACGACGTGAGGGACACTGGGCCCCAGGAGGTGCTGTGATGAGCGACCTGAGAGAGATGCGCGTGCCGTTCACCGTGACCGTGCCGCGTGACATCAAGATCGGCCGCAAGGTGGGCCGGGCGGGCAGCTACCCGGCGGCCGGCTATGTGGAGCTGTCGCCGGCTGATGCGCTGCTGATCGACAAGGGCCTGGTGACTGAGGAGGAGCTGGTGGGGGCCTACCGGTCGGCGATCGAGGCAGGCAGCGAGCAGGTGTACTTCCACTACTGACGTAACCGCAGGTCAGAGCGTTTAGGCCCTGGGCGGCCCCAGGAGCCACGCAGACGGCCTGTACCCCCAGATGTATGCCCCTGCATTCAGGGGCCCGTGATCTTGGCACAGGAGCAGCCGTGGCCGCGCACGCGGCCATCACAGTCCCTGTGCCCCCCTACCCCGAGCTGTACAGCAAGCGGCCCCGCCGCCCGGTCCACGGGCGAGCGGGGCCGCTTGCGCTGTCTGCCGGGCCTAGTTGCAGACGCCCCACAGCCGGTGCAGGACGCCGTTGCCGCCCTGCCAGCCACCGCAGTGCGCGACCCGCAGCGTGTGGACGTGCGAGGTTGCGCCGCTGGCGGTGACCCACGGGCCGAACCGGTACCCGAACACGCTGCTGGCGTTGTACGCCCGCACCTGCCCGCAGCCGTTGGTGTGCCGGATCGTGGTGTCGTGGCTGGTCTGGGACACCAGCCGGGCGGTGGCCAGGCACCGCTGCGCTGCGGCCTGCGCCGGGACGGCGGTGACCGCCGGCATCAGCCCGGCGAGGACAACAAGAGCGGCCACGGCCGCTCCCCTGAGCCGGCCCATCAGAAGCCGTTCTGGCGCGGCATCCGCGCCGGGGTCTGCGCCGCGAGGACCGTGCTGCCCGGCTGGCGGATCTGAACCGGCGCGGGTGCGCCCATCACGGCCTGGCTGTTGCTGGCTCCGTACATGCCTGCCTCCCTAGTTGGTGACTCCCTGTCAGTGGCCGCCCACCCTAGTCGTCTGGGCCCACAGCCGGGCCGTGCTGGCCCGTGTCGTCCAGCTCCACGGTGAGCGTCACGCCCCGGCCGTCCTCATCGACCGTGGCCGCGACCAGCGTGGCCCGGCCGAGGTACCGCAGCACCGGCCCGTCCTCGGTGGCGCGGAACACCCACGGCACCTGGCGGTTGATCATGCGGTCGAACGCCCCGGCCGCGAACCGCTCATTCTCAGCGGCGGGCTGGTAGATCTCCACCCTCATGCCCACCTCCGCAGCCACCAGCGGCCGGCGGCGTCCACGAGCCCGGCCCACAGCGCCCACGACGCGGAGAACACCAGCCCCCACCAGCCGGTCACGTCGCCTCCCCCGCGACGCCACGCCGCCCGCTGCGGCCCGCGAGCTGTCCCCCCACCCTCGGGCCAGCGGGGCCCTGCGGGCGGCTCAGCGGCCGTCTGGGGCCGCCGGGGAGCCTGGTCATGTCAGCGCCCCGATCACGACAGCCGCTGCGGCGAGGATCGCCGCGAAGAACAGCGCCGTCATCCTGATCGCCCACCGCTCGGCCTTGTCATCGGGGGCGGCCTTGCGCCAGTCGGCCCACGCGCGGTACGCGATGGCGCTGGCGACCGCCCCCCACACCGACCACCACAGTCCTGCGTGCACGCTCATCTCAGCGCCACCTCTCCCGCCGGCGTTCCTCAGCGGCGCGGAGCTGCCGGGCCCACGCGGTCATCAGGTCCCGGTCGGCGGCCACGGCCGCGTTCCCGCCCTTGCACCAGTCGCGGTGGCGGCGGTGCGGGTTGAACTCACCTGTCAGCGGGTCGGTCGGGCACTTGTGCGGGCGGAGCCGGATCTCCTCCCCCGGCGGCCGGGACATGTTCCCGCCCGCGACGCCCGCGCCGCACACCGGGCAGGAGCCGCGCCACAGCACCGTGCCCCGCACGCCGCCGACATGCCGCTGCATCACGTCTCCTTCGGGGCCAGGGCCGCTTCCACGGCCACCCGGTTCGCGGGCGACGGCTCGGCCTCGTACAGGCACAGCAGGCACCCGGCCCGGGGGCCCGGGATGACGCCGCACACCAGCGCGGCCTTGTCGTGGCCGAGGGCCTGGTGGCTGGCCGCGATGAACCAGCCGACCGGGTCCAGGCCGCGCTGCTCAGTGGCCACCGGTCTCCCCCTGCCAGCGGTGCACCGTCGCGGCGGCGGCCAGCGCCTCCACGTCCTCGCGGCTCACCTTCATGCCGAGGGTGGACGCCACCCGCCACGCGGCCAGCCCCGGGCCGCTCATCGCCTCGTCGCCGGCCAGGCCCGGCCGGACGTCAGCCGGGTACGGGCAGCCTGGCTCCAGCACCGCGTGGACCTTCGCCAGGTACGGGGCGACGGTCTCCTCATCCAGGTCGCCGGGGTGCAGCTCCATGAACCGGGCGTACCGCTGGAGCGCCACCGGGTCGGAGCACAGGAAGTGCAGCAGCGTGCCGGCTGTGGCCAGCGCGGCGTTCAGGTCCGGGTCAGGCAACCCGCTGCCGGCGCTCATCAGAACGGGCACCCCCACGGCGCGTCGGTCACCTGCGGCCAGCCGGTCACCACCGAGCACGCGGTGTCCAGGATCACCCGCAGCGCCGCGAGCTGCCCGACGTCGATCATCGTGCCCTCGGCGATGCCGCCGCGCCGCTGCGGGTCCAGCAGTTTCGCCGCGTTCTCGATCTGCGCCGCGTCGTACCGGAACCGGGTGTGCGAGCCGGCCAGGCCGGTGTGGTACTCGCCGTCCACGCTGGGCAGCGGCTCGGGGGAGACCCCAGCCGGCAGCTTCACGCCGAACACGGCCCTGGGGTCGTCGTCACCGGTAATCTCCGCGTCCGGCACCTCGGCCGCCCGCAGCCGGGCGGTGGACTCCAGCGCCGGCTTGTCCGGGCCGGTGATGTCGTCCAGGTCGAACCGGCCAGGGCCGGCGGTGAAGTGGTACTGGTCCGGGCCGTCGCACCACGGGCACGTCAGCACGACCACCGTGGTGGAAAGCTGCGGGCCCCCGCCCATCATGGCGGCGAGGCCGCCACCCGCGTGGTAGGTCGCGATCGGCTGGTACCGGTGCCGGTGGCGGCGCATCCAGCGGGTCCCGTCGGACAGCCACTCGGTGAACGTGCGGCGCGGCAGCGGCTTATGCACGCGCGGCTCCAGCTCGATGATCTCGGTGCCGGTCATCTTCTCCTCCTCAGACGCGGGCCTGGCGGGCCAGGACCTGCGGTGTGATCAGCCCGGCGTCCTCCAGCCGGGCGCGTGCGTTCTGGGTACCGGAGCCCCCGCAGGGCGTGCTGTGCGTGACGATCATCTTGCTGCTGTCCGGCGGGAACCAGTGCCAGTGGTTGCGGCGGCGGGCCCGGCGGACCCGCCAGCCCTGTTGGAGGGCCAGCCGGTACAACGATCTCAGCTCGCCTGGTGGGTACTTCCCGGGCCTGGTGTTGCTGCTCATCTTCTTCTCCTTGGGGGTGATCACGACGCCCGCCGCCGCGCGGCGGTGCCGACAGCGACGCGGGCGGCGCGGCGCAGCGCGACCACGGCCGCCACGTACTGCTCCGCGACTTCGGGGGGGACCAGCCGCCAGCACGCCGGGCACAGCAGCGCACCGGCCTTGGCCAGCGGCTGCCCGCACCGCCGGCACAGCCACGTCAGGCTGGCGTACCGGGGGGTGAGCTGGTAGGGCCTCATCTTCTTCTCCGTCTCCTTCTCCTCAGCCATTGTCCCCGGCTGGGGTGACAATCTTCGGCAGGCTCGCCAGCGTGTGGGCGACCTGCTGGAACATCGAGCAGAACGGGCACAGCCCGCCCTGGATGACGATCGGCCCGTGCGACCCGATCGCGCCGTACGACCGGCCGGGGATCGTCCCGGCGGTGATGTGGAGCCGGTCGGGGAACACCTCGCCGCAGCCGTCGCACCGGTAGTCCTCGTCGGTGCCGGTGATCGACTTGGCCGCGTTGGTGGCGCACCGGCCGCAGCGCAGCAGCTCGGGCATGTACACCAGCCAGATCATGACCTCGGGGTGCTGCGGGTCCAGGTGCGGGTCCGGCGTGGTGCGGCCGTCACGGACGCGGTCCAGGAGCTGGTCCTGCCAGTAGGCGAGCCAGCCGGGCAGCGGGCCCTCGCCGACGTCACCGCCGACGCCGTCGGTTCGCCGGCGGATCGCCTCGATCACCTCGCGTCCCTCCTGCGCGGCGACGACCTGGGCGAGGTCGGGTGGCAGCTCCTCGCGGCTCATCCGCACCCAGTGGTCAGGCATGGCCGTCCTCCTCGATCCCGTA
>Ga0126369_10000109_pt1 | contig 48982 bp, 35 predicted proteins | sample PanSoiMetaPlot_1_FD_109646 | JGI IMG/M metagenome (GOLD analysis project Ga0126369, IMG submission 109646) | Tropical forest soil microbial communities from Panama - MetaG Plot_1 | ecosystem: Environmental > Terrestrial > Soil > Tropical forest > Bulk soil | place: Panama | collected 2016-02-17
GCGCCTCGTCCCATGCATTGAGCTCGGGGCGATTCTGAAGCGGAATCCAGAAATCGGTGGAAGAGGCAGGCTCGACGCCATAGAAGCCCTGAGCGGTCACGCCGATCACGGTGAATGGAACGCCTTTTACGTAGATCGTTTGGCCGACGGCGGAGGGACTGCGGCCGAAGCGCGTGGTCCAGTAGGAATAGCTGAGAACGACGACGCTGGCATGCGCGGTCTCGTCTTCGAGCGCGAACCCGCGGCCGCGCGTAAAGGAAACGCCGAGCCCGGAAAAGAAGTTGCCGCTGACCATGTCGCCTTCCGCTTCTTCGGGATCCTCGCCGATGCGCACGGCCACTTTGTCGACGGCTAAAGGCACATAGGCCATCAAGTCAGAAAAAACGGCGTGCTCTTTGCGAAGCGCTTCAAACACCGGGTAGGAGAAAGACCTGTCGCCGTCACCGGTGCTGCTCACGCCGTCGGGCTGCGCATTGGGAAGGCGCAAGAATACGAGTTGCTGAGGGTTGGGCAGAGGAAGGTAACGAAGCAGAACGGTGTTCATGACGCTGAAGACCGCGGTGTTTCCACCGATGCCAAGGGCGAGGGTGAGCATCGCGACGAGCGTGAAGCCGGGGTTTTTGCGCAGCATGCGGGCGGCAAAGAGCAGATCCCGCCACAACGTGTCCACTACCGATTCCCAGCCACCAGAGCGGACGATTTCTTTCGTGCCATCGAGACTCCCGCGCTCCAACCGCACTGCCCGAAGCGCATCCTCGCGGCTCATGCCCTGCTTCATCTTTTCGTAGGCAGCCATTTCGAGGTATTCGCCCAGTTCTTCATCTAACTCCCGGTCTACCTGCTCCTTTCGAAAAAGGGACCGCAGCCCGCTTCCAAGACTTCGCAACAATGACATAAGCTCACCCCTACGAGGCCTCGAGAATCCTGGCGATGGCTGCCGCCTGCCGGCCCCATTCTCGCGTTTCGCTACTGAGTCTCTGTCGTCCCTTCTTAGTCAGAACGTAATACTTCGCGCGGCGGTTGTTCTCGGTTGCCTTCCATTCACCATCGATGAGTCCGTCGCGTTGTAGCCGCTGAATTGCGAGAAATAACGACCCTGCATTGGGACGAAAAACGCCCTTGCTCATCTGCTCGATGCGGACAGATATCCCGTATCCATGCATCGGTTCCAGCGCGAGTGTCTTCAGAACAAGCATGTCCAAAGTCCCCTGAACGACATCGCTTGATTTATCTGGCATAAGAGTTCTCTCTTCCTACTGGCATCCAAGTGGAGCATACGCTTCTCCTAATGGTTGTCAAGCGTAGAAAAGCCTGAGACAACCCTCCAACAACGTTGCGGGCTCCTCGCATTCGTGCATACCCAGATGTCCGGCGTGTGTGTTCGGAATTTGGCAAGCGAAAACGGATAGAACCAACCCGTGGTCCCTTCTAGGATTGTGCTGTCGCCGGACACAACGACACAGTCATCGACCCGAGGAAAACTTGAAGATTTCTATTGCGATGATTCTTATTTTGACCAGTTCGCTGCGTTTGGACAATCTCCATCGGTTCAGACGTGGAACCCTCAAAGCATCGTTTGGCAAAGGACGGACTCGGAGGGCACCAAATGGGCGGTCCTAGAAGGCGACAAAGATGCACCGGGTAAAGCGTTCACGTATGCTTTCTTCCTTCCTGCAGGTCATTGGGAGCACCACTTTCACAATCAAGATGCCCGAGTTGCCGTAGTTTCCGGAGCACTCAAAGTCGCGGTTGGACCGGAACTCGATAAGGCGGGAGCGAAGACTTACCCCGCGGGGAGTTTCTTGTATGTGCCAGCGAACGTTCAGCACACCATGGGAGCCGATGTCGACACCATATGTATCGTCACAGCGCAAGGCCCATGGAAAACTCACTACGAACACGAAATGCATCATCCCTGATTGGTGATCCTTGGTTCTTGAGTTGCCGTGCGCTTGCATAGGGCAACCGAGCGGCGAAAGGAACCAGAGCCGGAGATGGGATCCGGCGATGCCCATTTTCCTGTGGCGTTTTACTGTGCTTTCCGGGCCGTCAATCGATATCATCCTGAACATGCGGTGAGTCGCGACGAATGCTCTCGGCGGTCACTTTCCAATGTCCGCCGCGCCTGCGATGTCACAAGATGTTTCCCCGAGTGCTCGATAGGCTTTCCTGACTCATCATCGACCGTCAAGCGAAACGTGCCGAGTTCGTAGGCGATGTCGCCTGGCTTGGCAACGACAATCTTCGTGGAAGCAAAGGTGGCCGAATATCCGGGCGTCGCAACTTGTTTTGCAAAAGTGACCCAATCCCTTCCCCCCTTCCGTCCCTCACTTCCCTCACTCTGATCGCTTGACAACTTTCCGGCCACGCGGGAGAATCAGGGAAGGCGAAGAAAAAACGAATACAGAAACCTATGATTGCCCTCTCTCGGAAGCAAGGAAGATATGAAGCCTTCGTTGGACGCGGTCTCGAAGGATTCCAGAGGCGTTCCGCCGTCGAACTGCAGCCGAGCGGAGTCGCGGAACTCGATGCCGCGCTCGGTGGTGGCTTTCCGCGCGGATCTTTGGTGGAATTGTGCGGCGCTGCCTCGTCAGGGCGGACGAGCCTTGCGTTCTCGTTGCTCGCGCAGGCAACGGAACGCCAGGAGGCGTGTGCGTTCGTTGATGTTTCCGATTCTCTGGACCCACTGTCCCTCGCAGCGGCGGGAGTGGAACTTCCGCGATTGCTCTGGATTCGGTGCGGAGAATCGGGAGATGGGCCGGATCTGGAGACATCCGCCCACTTCGCTCCGCCAGAGAAGAAAGGAACAAAAACTGGGGGTCTCGGTTCCGCAAGCAAGAAGCCCGTGCAAATACATGGCTGGCGGCATCCTCGTGAGTTGATGCGCGGGGTAGAGAAAGCCATTCCCCGTGTAGTCGGAAAACAAACAGTGGTTACGGAATCAGCGCAAATCCACGTGGTCGCTCGCTGCGCGGGAGAACAGGTAGAGAGAGACAGAGAACCTCCGCGGCGAGGCATCCGGCCTTCACGTTCTTTGCCAATGAAGATCGAAACGTATCCCGCCCGTGAACTGCGTTACGAACGCCGGCGCACAAAGCCCTGGAAGCGCCTCGAACAAGCGCTGAAGTCAACGGACCTGCTGTTGCATGGCGGGGGATGGGGTGTCGTCGTGTTCGACCTGGGGGAGATTTCCTGCGTGGACGCGGGCCGCATCGATTTGAGCACGTGGTTTCGTTTTCGGCGTGCGATAGAAAACACGCCGACGATTCTAGTTCTGTTGAGCGAAGAGTCTTGTGCAAAGAGCTGTGCCTCGTTGGTGCTCCGGTGCCAGCGAAGCGCGGACCATTGGAGCCGAGCTGCGGCAAGTGTTCCAACAGCGGCTTCGACGTTCGAAGGTTTTGAAGTACAGGGAGAAGTGACACGTTCGCGAGTACTGTCGCAACCCGCCGATTTCGCTCGCTGGCAGACGCGTACGCCATAAACCGATAAAAACACCGGATTGCTTCCCTTTCCTCTACCAAGTTCAGGGGACACCGTTGGCTTTCGCATCTCTGTTCGTCCCAGATTTTCCAGTGCAGGCGGTCGTTCGTCTTGAGCCGGAACTTCGAGGCAAACCCGTTGCGATTCTCGCGGGCGCTGCTCCGCTGACGAAAGTTTTTGCGGTAAACCGCGAGGCGAGAAGCCTGGGTGTCACAGCTGGAATGACGAAAGTTCAGGCCGAAGCGTTCCAGGGTATTGCTTGGCGCTGGCGTTCCTCTTCGCAGGAAGCCACGGCGTATGCCGCTCTTTCGGATTGCGCATGGACGATTTCGCCGCGCGTCGAGGACGGACCAAAACGAGAAGGGCAGGACTTTTCCGATACGGTAGTGCTCGATCTTGCCGGTTGCGAGAAACTGTTCGGTTCTTCAGAGAAAATGGCGCACGACTTGAAACGCGTTGCCGCGGAACTCGGATTTGAAGCAAACATAGCTGTCGCTGGGACTCCTTCCGCTGCGGTTTGTGCGGCGCAAGGTTTCGCTGGAGTCACGGTCATTCCGGCGGGCGGGGAAGGTCTTCAGATCGGAAGACTTCCGCTCGACGCTCTCCGCGTTCCACTTGAGTTCGTTGAGACGCTCAATCGCTGGGGCATTCACACCTGCGCGGAATTTGCGGCGCTTCCCGAAATTGCGATTGTCGAGCGGCTGGGACAGGAAGGGCTTCGTTGGTGGCGTTTGGCTCAAGGCACGGACGCGCCCTCCCTAATTGCCAAAGACTTTCCTTCCAGTTTCGAAGAGCAGATGCACCTGGACGCGCCGGTGGATTTGCTGGAGCCGCTGCTCTTTGTCCTGAACCGGCTTCTCGAACAGTTGTGCACGCGGCTGCGAATGCACATTCTCGCCATCGGCGAGATCAAAGTGACTCTCACGCTCGAACGGAATGACTCTCGCAACAAAAAACCGCTCTCTCATGTGAGGACAATTCGGCTTCCAGTGCCGGCGCGAGACAGCAAACTTCTCCTGAAACTTTTGCGTCTCGATCTGGAAGCGCACCCTCCCGGGTTACCCGTCACAGCGGTCCGCATGGTGGCGATTCCCGTGAAGGCGAGTTCCCGGCAACTGGGACTCTTCGTGCCTTTGTCGCCCGACACCGGGCATCTTGAAGTCACACTTGCGCGAATTAAGGGAACTGTAGGCGAAAGCCGTGTTGGTGCCCCGGTGCTGCTGGATACCCACAATCCGAACTCGTTTCAGCAGACACGGTTTGTGTTGTCCGAAATGAGTGAAAAACGCCAGTCCAGGGAAAGGCCAGCAACTACGGCTATGCGCATCTACCGGCCACCTCTGCCGGCAGATGTTGAGTTCCAAGAAGGAAAGCCAGCCGTTCTGAGTTGCGAAGGCGCTCGCAGACAAATTCTCGCGTTTGCCGGACCGTGGAGAACGAATGGCGACTGGTGGTCCGAATCCGCATGGGCCCGCGAAGAATGGGACATCGAGGTGCGGACGCTGCGGCCAAGGGTTCAACCGGAAGGCAGACGGGACGATGAAGAAGAGACCGCGCTCTATCGCGTCTACAAAGACCTGCGCGCGAAGCGCTGGTTCGTGGAAGGAATCTACGATTGAAGTACGTCGAGCTACATTCCGCGTCCGCATTTAGTTTTCTGGAAGGGGCTTCGCGCCCGGAAGACTTGATTTCCCGCGCGAAGGAACTGGGATTGCCTGCCATTGCTTTGGTTGATCGCGACGGTGTGTATGGTGCTCCACGATTCCACATGGCGGCAAAGTCAGTGGGTGTCCAGGCTCACGTAGGCGCGGAAATTTCGGTCGAAGGTTTTGGTAACCGAGCCGGATTGCCTGCGTGGATGCCGAATTCTGTTTCATCAAGGCCAGTGCGTTTGACCTTGCTCGTGGAAAGCCGGAGTGGGTATCAGAATCTTTGCCGCCTCATGACCCGCTACAAATTGCGGGAAAAAGAAAAAGGAACGGGCACAGCTACATTGGAGGAGATCGCAGAACATGCAGAAGGAGTGGTCTGTTTGACGGGTGGGGAGGAAGGTGTCCTGGCCGCTTCGCTAGCCAATCATGGCTATGACGAAGCGCGAGTGAATATTGAAAAGCTGACTGCTCTCTTCGGCCAAAAGAATGTCTATGTCGAACTGCAGCGGCACTGCGATCCCGTTGAGGAGCGTCGCAATCAAGCAGCGGTGCGGCTTGCTGAATCGTTGCAGCTGCTGCTTCTTGCGACGAACGGCGTTCGCTACGCGACTTCTGCGGAGCGCGAAATTCTGGACGTCTTCACTTGCATTCGAAACCACACGAAGCTCGAAACAGCGGGCCGCCTTCTCGAACGAAGCGACGAACGGTACCTGCGTTCCACGGAAGAGATGATACAGCTCTTTTCGGATTTACCGGAAGCGATTCAAAACACAAGCGAACTCTCCGCAAGACTTGAATACACGCTGGCCGATCTCGGCTACGAATTTCCACGGTATCCGGTTCCCGAGGGAGAAACGATGGATTCGTTTCTTCGAAAGCGGACGGAGGAGGGATTTCAAAACCGCTATGCAGTAAAGGAAGATGATGAATTGTTCGAACGCGCCAAGCGGCAAGTGGAACGAGAGCTCGCGCTGATCGAAAAGCTACATTTGGCCGGCTACTTCCTCATCGTTTGGGACATCATTCGGTTTTGCCGTGAGCAGAAGATCCTGGTACAGGGACGCGGCTCGGCGGCCAACAGCGCCGTTTGCTATTCCCTCGGAATTACGGCCGTCGATCCGGTTGGCATGAAATTGCTCTTCGAGCGTTTTCTCTCTGAAGAGCGCGGCGAGTGGCCAGACATCGATCTCGACTTGCCAAGCGGGGACCAGAGAGAGAAAGCAATCCAGTACGTGTATCAGCGGTACAGCCAGCTCGGCGCCGCGATGACCGCAAACGTCATTACGTATCGCGACCGTTCGGCGGCCCGGGAGGTTGGCAAGGCGCTTGGCTTCGATCAGGACACCCTGGACCAGCTTTCAAGCGTAGTGAACAGCGGCGAATGGCGCGGTCCTTCCGACAATTTCGAAAATCATTTTCAGCAAATAGGCTTCGACCTGAACCATCCTCGCGTCAGGAAGTACTGGGAGCTATGCGAACGCATTCAGGATTTGCCGCGCCATCTGGGCCAGCATTCCGGAGGGATGGTCGTGTGTCAGGGGCAGCTCGATTCGGTTGTTCCTCTCGAACCTGCCACGATGCCAGGTCGTGTCGTCGTGCAATGGGACAAGGACGATTGTGCCGACATGGGCATCATCAAAATAGATTTGCTTGGCCTCGGCATGATGGCGGTTCTTGAAGATTGCCTGGAACTCATTCCAAGACACTACGGTAAACCGATCGATTTGGCGCAACTTCCTCCCGACGATCCTCCGGTGTATGAAGCGTTGCGCCGGGCGGACACTGTGGGAATGTTTCAAGTGGAAAGCCGGGCGCAAATGTCTTCCTTGCCGCGCAATGCTCCGGCCAAGTTCTACGATCTGGTCGTGCAGGTGGCCATCATTCGGCCCGGCCCGATTGTCGGAAAGATGATGCACCCCTATATGCGTCGGCGGCAGGGGAAAGAGCCGGTCACGTATGCTCACCCTTCGCTCGAACCGATTTTGGAACGAACTCTGGGGGTGCCGCTGTTCCAGGAACAACTGCTGCGCATCGCGATGGTGGCGGCGAACTTCACAGGTGGTGAAGCCGAAGACCTGCGCAGGGCCATGGGGTTCAAACGTTCCGAAGAACGTATGAAGAAAATTGAAGAGAAGTTGCGAAGCGGAATGACCCAGAACAACTTTGCGCCAGAAACACAGGAAGAGATCATCACGCAGATTACATCCTTCGCGCGTTACGGGTTCCCAGAATCACACGCGGCGAGTTTCGCTCTGATCGCGTATTCCAGCGCGTATTTGAAATCTCACTATCTGGCTGCGTTTACGGCAGCTCTGCTGAACAATCAGCCAATGGGTTTCTACAGTCCGGCAGTGCTCTTGCATGATGCGCAACTCCATGGCTTGAGAGTGAAGCCTATCAACGCGCTCCACTCCGACTGGAACTGCACGATCGAGCACACAATTAAGGATGGCAAGGATGTTCCGTGTTTGCGCATCGGGTTCCGTTACGTCCGCGGAATGAGGCAGACGGCGGCGGACAAAATCATCTCAGAAAGGCAGAAGCGCACCCTCGAAGAAATCGAAGATCTGGTTCGTCGTGTGCCGGAACTGCAGAAAACTGAGCTCGTCACCCTCAGCGAAATTGGCGCGCTCAATTCTCTTGGAAAAGGGATGCATCGAAGAACGGCGCTTTGGCAAGTCGAGCGCGCGGCGCGGGCCGCCGGCCCGTTGTTGAATGCGATTCCAGAGCAACTGGAATTGTCCCCGTTGCGCCAGATGACGGAGGAAGAGCGCCTTGTGGCTGATTTTCACGGGTCGGGCATGAGCACTGGTCCACATCCGATGAGCTACTGCCGTGAGGCGCTGTCCAAGCTGCAAGTGAAACGGGCTTGCGATTTGTCTCGTCTGGTGGATGGCCTATACACACGGGTCGCGGGATGCGTGATCGCACGGCAACGCCCAGGAACGGCCAAGGGGTTTGTGTTTCTAAGCCTCGAAGATGAAACCGGAATTTCGAATGTGATTATTAATCCTGACCTATATGAAAAGTACCGCGTCGTCATCAACCGTGAGAAATTCCTTCGGGTCGACGGCGTTCTCCAGAACCAGGACCACACTATCTCAATCAAGGCTTCACGCGTGCTGCCCATCTCTATTAGCGCCGCGGAAACGCAATCTCATGATTTTCATTAGCTCAGGCGATGCTAATTGTCCTGAAGCTGGACCTCGTGATTGCAAAAACCCCGCAGCGTTTCATTTTGCGGTGCAATATCGCGACAAGATATTCCCAAGTGTGCCCATTGCCTTAACCCGTCGCTGAACGGGACTTGGACGGGCAAAAGATGTGGCCTGCAAGGGGTGACCGGTGTTGTACCTCCTTTAGGCGCTAAATCCTGCACCGCATCCGGTACAACGGCGACGGAGCGAGAGCTGCAGGCGAAATATCGGCGGGCAAGTCGCTCTGGGATATCATACCCAGGCATTAATTCCTGGCATTCCGTTTGGGACGGAAGAGTCAGGGAGAAGTGGAGGCTGGTCATGCGGCGAAGGGTAGTTACTCTGAACTCGATTCTTGGCGTATTGCTGATCCTTGCGACGGGCTGTGGGAAAGCGGGAGACACCTCGCGTCAGACGCTGCGCCTCAGCATGATTCCGACGACGGATCCAGGAAAAATCATTCGTGAGAGCCAGCCTTTAATCCACTACTTGGAAAAAGAGACCGGAGCCAAGGCGGAGCTGACCGTTCCAACGAACTACGCTGCCGTGGTGGAGGCCGTGGCCAGCGACCGCGTGGACATCGCGTATTTCGGAGGCTTCACCTACGTTCAGGCGTCCGCGCGCGCGGGCGCCATCCCACTGGTGCAACGCGAGCGGGACCAGGCTTTCCACAGTCTGTTCATCACCCAGCCGAATTCTGCCATTCGTTCGCTTAGCGACCTCAAAGGCCATAGCTTCGCCTTCGGAGACGTGAACTCGACGTCAGGCCATTTGATGCCCGCTTATTTCATGCGCCAGCAGGGCGTGGACCAGGCGGTCATCGATAAAGCCATTTACACCGGGGGGCACGATGCAACTGCTCTGGCGGTCGTCAACAAAAAGGTGGATGCGGGCGCCATGGACGAACAGGTTTATGCCCGGATGATCAAGGAAGAAAAACTCAGTGAATCCCAAGTGCGGGTTTTTTACACTACGCCGCCATTTTTCGACTACGTTTGGGCGGCCCGGGCGGGACTGGACCGTGGAATTGCGGAGGCGTTTACGAACGCCATGTTGAAACTGAATCAAGCGAGCCCGGAACAGCAACCTATCCTGCAGTTACTGAATGCATCCAAGTACGTGCGGGCCGTGGATGCGAGTTACGATCCTCTTCGAAAGGCTGCCAGAGACGCTGGACTTTTGAAATGAACTACTCCCTTGACGCCGTGAGCAAACAATATTCGGTGCGGCATGAGACCGTGGCCGCACTGGAAAGTGTGTCGCTATCGGTCCAAAAAGGCGAGGTGATGGCCATTTTAGGCAGTTCAGGGGCGGGGAAAACTACTCTCTTCCGGCTCCTCAACGCCACGCTACGCCCCAGCAGCGGATCCATCCGCGTGGACGGACGCGAACTTGGGGCCATGTCCAGCTGGGACCTGCGGCGGATCCGCCGGCGCATCGGCACCATCTATCAGCAGCACAATCTTGTTCCTTCCCTTACCTCCTTGCAGAACACGCTTTGCGGTTGCCTGGGGCGCTGGTCGCTGGCGGAAACGATACGCGGCATCTTGAGTCCGGCAAAAGCCGACGTGCAACAGGCGCTGCGCGCCTTGGAACTGGTCGAACTGGCTGACAAGCGAAACGCCCGAGCCGACGAACTCTCCGGCGGCCAGCAACAACGCCTGGCCATCGCTCGCGTGCTTATGCAGGAGCCGGAAGTGATCCTTGCGGATGAGCCGGTAGCGTCGCTCGACCCCGCACTCACAGATGGAGTCATGTCCTTGCTCCTCCGCGTGGGTTCGGAGCGGCACCGCACGCTGGTTGTGGCCATGCACAAAGTAGGGCTGGCCCTGGAATATTTTCCACGAGTTATCGGTCTTCGGGGCGGTGCTGTTTTCTTTGACCGTCCGTCGGCTGCGGTTGACGAAACCCTTTTGCAGAACCTCTATGCCGGTTACCGGCAAGAGACTCGGCGGAGCCGGGATGATGACCGCTTCCAACGCGAATTCGGCTGCGTTCGATAACGGCGCTGACCACGGACGCATTTGGACACCGCGACGCGCGGCCGTAATCATCGGTGTTTCGCTTGTCCTGGCCATCTGTTGGCAGGTAGACGACGTCCGGCTGACAACTTTAATCCAGCCCGCCACGCTTCGCGCTCTCTGGACTTTCCTTTATGGACTCTTCCCCCCGGATTTTTCGCCGGGCTTCCTGCGGATCGTCTTCCACGCGCTTGTCTCGACGATGGCCACGGCAATTGCCGGGACGATTCTTTCCGTGCTGATCGCCGTTCCGCTTGGAGCGCTGGGGACGCCTATCCTGTGGCGGAGAGGAATCCTGTTGGCGGGGGAAAACCGCAATTGGTTTGTGGCTCTGCAGTCCTTCGCTAGTCGTACCGTCCTTGCGCTCCTGGGGTTCCTCCGGGCGATACCCGACCTGGTTTGGGGTCTCTTGTTTGTAACTGCGGTGGGCCTGGGATCACTGGCGGGCGCGCTGGCACTGGCCGTGGCGTACGCCGGCGTGTTGGGCCGCGTTTATGCGGACGTCTTCGGAGATGTTGATCCCCGGCCGCTCGAAGCGCTGCAGGCCATGGGAGCCACGCGCGCGCAGATTTTTCTGCGTGGCATCTGGCCGCAAGCTCTGCCGAATGTGACGGCTTACACTCTGTACTCTTTCGAGTGCTGCGTGCGCGCCGCTTCGGTTCTGGGTTTCGTTGGCGCGGGAGGTATCGGGTACGAAATCAGTCTTTCCATGCGGCTGTTCGAGTACCGGCAGGTAATGACGCTTATTCTTGCGTTTGTTCTACTGTTGTTCCTCACGGATATCGTGAGCAGGCGCCTGCGGACGCGATTGGGGCCAAACGCCGGGAGCCTTCGAAAGCGGCAGTGGTTTAACGGGGAGTCATTCGTCTGGCGCACGGCGGGCTATGCAGTCCTGGTCGTCGTTGCGGGCACAAGTTTTTATTTTACGGGATTTTCGCCGGACCATTTTGGCGAAGCGAATATCCTGAAAAACATGCTGCGGTTTTGCCGGGGCATGTTCCCTCTGGATTTTGCGAAAGGCTTTGTGCTCAGCCTCCCTCCGCTGCTGATGCAAACGCTGGCCATCTCGATTCTCGGAAGCCTCATGGGTGTGGTAATCGGCGGAATCCTGGCCATTCCTGCGACCTCCACCCTGGTGTTAGTGCACCCGGATTCGCCGGGATCCCGATCACAGGCTAAGCGCGGCTTGCGCTGGAGCATTTATTGGGCGGCACGCCTGCTGTTGAACCTGTTGCGATCGATCCCCGACTTGGTTTGGGTGTTGGTGTGCATCCTGGTTGTCGGCATCGGTCCCTTCGCAGGGACCTTGGCTATCGGTCTGCACACCGCAGGGGTATTGGGGAAGTTGTATGCGGAAACCTTGGAAGAAGTCCCGGTGCAGCCTGTGGAGGCATTGCGCGCCTTGGGCGCCAGGCCGCTGCACCTTCTAGCTTGGGCACTCTGGCCGCAAGCCAAGCGTACGCTCGGAAGTTACACGGTACTCCGCTGGGAAACTAACCTGCGCGTCTCGGCCATCCTGGGGTTGGTGGGCGGCGGCGGCCTGGGACAAGCCATCTACAACAACGTGCAGCTTGGCTTTTATTCGCGACTCGCGACACTCCTTTTGCTTGTGTATTTGCTGGTCATCGCGTCCGACTGGATTGGGGATACGGTTTCCCGCAGGACGGTAGGAGTTTAGGATGCGTACACTAGCTGCTAGCCCTTCCGCAGTTTCCGATGCTGACCGGTACTCGTCCTACTTGGCGACACCCCTCGGAAGGTTCAAGCGGGGCCGCGGCGCAATCATCAACATCGCCTCGGGGTTAGGGATCGTCCCCGAGGTGCTAAACCGTCTATGGAGGAACAAAAGCCTTCGTAGTGGGCGTTTAGCCGTTCACTCCACAAAAAGTTTAGCGAACGCGGAATCGGCGTTCAGGTGGTTTTGCCAGGTGCCACGGCGACGGATTTCTGGGAGATCGCCGAGACTCCGCTTGAGCACGTTCCGAGCGAAATGGTCATGAAGACAGACGAAATGGTTGACGCAGCAATCGCGGGTTTTGATCAAGGTGAACTTCTAACCCTACCTCCCTGCCCGATTTGGCTGACTGGGAAGCATATGAGGCAGCAAGGCAAAAGCTCATACCAAACTTGTCGCTGAGTTCGCCCGCCCAGCGCTATGGCGGCGCGAACACGCCCTCAGTGCGCGGCCCCGGGATAACGACACACGGAAAGGGCAGTTGATGTTTGCCATGGACGCGCTCTTGCGCTTTTCGCGAGTCCTGACATATTGGTTCCTTGGCGGAAAAACTGAGAATCAAGCGCCGGACTATGATCTACAATCTCGCATCGCCGAGCCGCTTTTTCGCGAGTGCCAAACCCGCAACCTCCTGCCTGACGATCATTGAGCTTAGGTATGGCGCCGGTCAGACTCCGCAAGTGGATGAGGACGGTTCCCTAGACCGTTGTATTCGAAGGAGGCCCTTATTAGAATTTGGCAAGGCGCGGTAGGGCGGTGTGGTGCTACTCCCGTGCTACTAATTCGGGCCGATTTGAGCGCTTTGGAATAGCGCATAAAGACTCGCGATTCTTTGAAATCAAACACTGCATGCAGACCGGCATCGAATTCTTCCGTTGAGTCCTACAAGTCGTGACAGCTCCTCGCAAGACAACCATTCGATTCGGCCGTGAGATTTGCGGCTCGCTTGAAACTGCCGAGCAACGAGAATGGCTGGTCACGAACGGCATTGGCGGGTACGCGTCCGGAACTGTCAGCGGCAACTTGACCCGCCGTTACCATGGCTATTTGGTCGCGGCACTCCGTCCGCCTCTTGGACGAAGCTTGTTGGTCGCGAAGGTGGAAGAAACCGCGAGCTATGACGGCAGGGATTATGCGCTAGCGACAAATCGCTGGACCAGCGGCGACGTCCAACCCAAAGGCTACGTGCACATCGAGAGCTTCCGTTTGGACGGGACTACTCCTGTTTGGCGGTATGCGCTTGCCGACGCGCTACTGGAAAAGCGCTTCTGGATGCGGCAGGGTGAGAACACCGCTTACGTTCAATATTCATTCCTCGGGGGGAGCGGTCCTGTTCGCCTCACAATTAAAGCGCTTGTCAACTACCGCGACTTTCATTCCAGCACCCATGCCGGAGACTGGCGGATGAAGATTGCATCCGTGGAGCGTGGACTGCGAATCACCGCTTACGACGGAGCTATTCCTTTCTATCTACTCAGCGCCGATGCGGGATTCGAGCCGCGGCATGAGTGGTATCGAGATTACTTCCTGCCGATGGAGAGATATCGTGGCCTCGATGATCACGAGGATCACTTGCTAGCGGCGAAAGCGAGCGTGGAACTTACAGCCGGCAAGGACGCTACTTTTGTGCTTACCACTAACGCTCGCGCGGAGTTGGATGGTGAGCGAGGGCTTGCCGAGCACGTAGAACGTGAACGCCATCTCAGTTCGAGAGGCCAGGAAGGCGATGTGCCAGGAGAATCGGCCGCGCCTGCCTGGGTGCGTCAGCTTATTCTTGCCGCGGATCAATTCATTGTGAAGCGAGGTTTGCCTGAAGAACCCGACGGAAGATCCGTCATTGCGGGCTATCACTGGTTTGGCGATTGGGGCCGTGACACGATGATCGCACTCCCCGGGCTCACGCTGACGACCGGCCGTCACGAGATTGCCAAGAAAATCCTCTTTGCGTTTGCGGGATACGAGGACGGCGGAATGCTGCCCAATAATTTCCCGGACGCGGGCGGGCAACTGGAATACAACACTGTGGATGCGGCCCTTTGGTATTTCGAGGCCGTCCGTCAGTACTTCGAAGCCACCAAGGAAGCAGAGACTGTTGCGAAGTTGTATCCGGTTTTGGAGCAGATGGTCAACGCCTATCTCAATGGTACGCGCTATCGCATTCATGTCGATGATGCCGACGGGCTTCTCTACGCAGGCGAAGAGGGAGTGCAAGTCACCTGGATGGATGCAAAAGTCGGCGATTGGGTCGTCACGCCCCGGATCGGCAAGCCTGTGGAGGTGAATGCACTTTGGTACAACGCATTGACGACCATGGCTAGGCTTGCACCTATCGCCGGGAAATCCGCGGAACCATTCCTGAAAATGGCAGAGCTGGCCAGGAAGGGTTTCGACAGATTTTGGAATTCAGGCGCCAACTGTTGCTATGACGTGATTGATGATCCGCGCCTTGGCAACGACGCTTCGCTTCGGCCTAATCAGGTTTTTGCAGTATCGCTGCCGGAGAGCCCACTCTCGAAGGAACAACAAAAGGCTGTCGTGGATGTTTGCGCGCGCCGCTTGCTCACGTCCCACGGCCTTCGCAGCCTTGCTCAAGACGAACGCGGATACCAGGGACATTACGGCGGAGGCCCTCGCGAGCGCGACGGCGCTTACCACCAGGGAACCGTTTGGGGATGGCTGATGGGGCCGTTTGTGCTGGCCCATTTGCGAGTTTACGGTGACCGCGAAGCGGCGCGGAGCTTCCTTGAACCGTTAGGAATGCAGATTTTTTCCAATGGTCTCGGTACGCTCGGCGAAATCTACGACGGGGATGCTCCCTTTACGCCGCGTGGCTGTATCGCGCAAGCTTGGACGGTTGCCGAATTTTTGAGAGCTTGGCAGGCCACCATCGGCTGATCGGCGGCAAACAGTCAGGCCGAGGCCGACTCTAAGAAAGAATGAGAAATGCTCGGGGAATCAGCCATATCCGCCCGTAGCGCGGCGCTCGTACGCGAGACTCTCGAGAATTTTCTCCACTGATAGCGTGTTGTCCGCGGCCAGAGTGAGTTTCGGCTTGAGCCGCTGAAAAATCTGCTCCGCCATTCGAACGCGCACATCAAAATCCAACTCAGAGCGGCGCGTCAAGAACGAGTCAATTAAAGCGCTTTCCTCGGGAGTGAGATTCGCCGCCCCAAGCGGAGAGGCCACCTGAACGGTTGGCGCCTGAGCCGTTTGCCAAACCGAAACCGGCTTCAGGTCGCTAAGCGAAGACTCACGCACTACGAGCGACCCCGCAACAAGATCACCAAGCCGTTTGTTCTCCTTTGTGAGAAGGGCGCTGACTATTCCAACGGCGTAAAAGCCGGGAAGCCAGTCGACGATGCGCAGCAAATTTCTGGCGATGGATTCCGCCGGCGTCAGTGGACGTCCCGAGTCTTTGATAACGCGAATACCGGCCTTCCTCTTTCCCGGAGTCTGGCCGTTCCAAATGATTTCAAAGAATGCGAAGTAGCCGAAATAGAGAAGGAAGAAAAACAGAACCAGGATGGCCATTCCCCAAATTGCGGACTTCGGCGCAGCAGCCGTCAAAGCAGCAACGACCATTCCACCGCCAAGCCCAACGATGAACCCGACGAGCATTTGAATCAGCGTGTCTAACGCAAGAGCCAGGAATCTGCTCCCGACTCCCGCGATCGCGAAATCGAGAGAGGTTTGCTCCGGCGTTTCAATGGTAAGCTTCTCGGTGTAGGACCCCAGCGAACCAGGGTTCGGCAGGTTCGAGGACATGATATCCATCCGCTGGCTGGAGAAACGCAAGCCCTATTGGGCGCGCCTGGAACAGCTCGTGCATAGATCGGGCCGCGGTGTTAGCGCTCTCCGCCACAGCGAATTGCAAGAGCTGGGGCTATTATATCGCCAAACGGCTTCCGATCTGGCGGCGGTGCGGGAAGATGCCTCGAGCAAGCAACTGTCGGTTTACCTGAACCAGCTTCTCGGGCGCAGTCACAATCTTATTTATCATGGCCAAAAGAAGAAAGTCAGCGGTATTCTCCGCTTTTACGGCGAAACGTATCCTCGCGTCTTTCGCGAAACGTTGCCGCTAACCCTGATTGCTTTGGCAATCTTCGCTGTAACCGGACTGGCTGCGTGGATGGTTACGATTCATGATCCGGGCTTCGCGCACCGTTTGCTCGGTCCCGGGATGATGGAAACTATCGAGCGGCGGGAAATGTGGACGCATTCCGTGGTGACGATCAAGCCGCTCGCTTCCTCCGGAATCATGACCAACAACCTTTCCGTTTCATTCAGCACGTTCGCGCTGGGCATCACCGCGGGATTAGGAACCATCTGGATGCTCGCGGTGAATGGTTTGCTCATTGGCGTGATTGGTGCAGCCACTTGGAAGGCAGGCATGGCGCTGCAGCTCTGGAGCTTCGTGGCCCCCCATGGCGTGCTGGAATTGCCCGCGATATTTATTTCCGGAGGCGCTGGATTGGAAATCGCTCGAGGACTATTGTTTCCAGGCTTTCTTCCGAGACGACAATCTCTGGCAGAGGCCGGTGGCCGAGGAGCGCGTCTTTTACTTGGGACGATTCCAATGTTGGTCGTCGCCGGTGTGATCGAAGGATTTTTCTCTCCAAGCGGGGCGCCAATCAAGATGAAGTTTCTGCTTGCGGCAGGGTTATTTGCGGCACTGCTCTCCTACCTGTTTTTTGTGAGTCGAAGCCAGCCCAAACGCGCCAGCAGCTAGAGCAAGTTCCGCTCTTTGATGTCGAGATATTGATTCACCAGCGAAGAAGCCAACAGACCCGGAACCAGTTCGAACGCGAACACTCCTCGCTGGCGGAGTCCGCGCATCAACAGGTCGCGGCGATGGGCAATTTCCAGCGCCGCCGCGTGGCGGTACATTTCTTCCGCCGTTTGCGGAATAGAGTCCGCCAACGCAGTAAGGTCCGGCTGATTCATCGCACTGAAGACAACGAGATGGCGCTGCGTCATTTGCATCGCGTACTCGATCACTTCGGGCGTGGTCGGCGTTTCGGCAAAATCGGTAATCCAAACAACCAGGCTGCGCCGACTCTGCTCGGTAAGCAGCACACGCGCCGCGCGAGAGTGGTCAGCTTCCGAAGCTTCCGGCCGAACCTGTGCAAGACAATCTACAATCGATCGCAGATGGAGCGCGCCACGGCCAGCAGCCACATTGAACTGAATTGCGCGGCCGTAGGCCAGCAGGCCAACGCGGTCTCCGCATTGCGTTGCGACCTGCGCCAAAGAAAGAGCCGCGTTGACGGCATAATCCAGTTTCGAGATTCGCAGACTTCCTTGCTCTTGCTGACCCTCTGGCTGTACCGGTTGTACCTCGGCGCGCAACAAACGCCCCGCATCGAGCACAATCCAGATGGCCTGGCTGCGTTCCAATTCAAAAATGCGCGTTGTGAGTTGCCGGCGCCGCGCTGTCGCCGTCCAGCAAATGTCACGAATGTCGTCCCCCTGCTGGTAATCGCGGAGGCTTTCGAATTCACGTCCGTGGCCGCGCTGGCGGCGACGCCGTCGTTCCATTTCAATTTGCCGGCTGCGGATCAGGTAAAGAGCGTGCTGGCGAGCCTGCTCGAGGTCGGGAAGCACGCGTACCGTTTGCGGAATCTCGGCAATGGCCCATCGTTGCGCGAGCCCCAACCAGCTTTGGTAGCGCAGAAACAAGTGCCCCAGCCGATGGTCGCCGCGCTCGCGGGGAAGAATCCGGTAACTGGCGTGCGACCTGTCTCTTGGCGGCACGACCACTTCGAGCGTAGGAGGAACAGCACGAAGGGCTACCGGCGTTTCATCCGTGACGAAACACCGAACAGCGTTGTCGGCGAAGTTTCGAATGGTCAGCGTTACGTCGCACGGCCGAGCCAGCTCTGGTGCTACCGTCCAGGACCGCCGTGCTTGTAACCCTTCTGGCCTGGGCATTCGAAGCAAGTCTGAAACAAATGCCAGGACAACGACAACATCCCATAGAAACATCGCCGCGATGAGCCTCGGCGACCACCACGCCGGAACCAGCCAAAACAGCCCCAAAAGAAGCATCACGAAAAAGCGCGCCCCGAACCCGAACGGCAGTCTTCCTAGCGGTCGGGCCCGAGCTCCAACTTCTGTCGGAATGAGTGGTTGCACCGGATTCATCGGCGGCACATCACTTCGGCACTTCGACAGCTGCGAGGACTTGCCCGATCACCTGGTCGGTGGTAAGGCCCTCGAGATCCGCTTCCGGCTTGAGCAGAATGCGGTGGCGCAGTACGGGCAACGCGGCGGCTTTCACGTCATCAGGCAGCAAATAGTCGCGGCCTTCCATGCCTGCCATCGCCCGGGCCACAAAGAAAAGACCAACCGCGGCGCGAGGGCTAGCTCCCAGCGAAATAGCCGGCCAGTCGCGCGTCCGTCGAACCAGCGAAACCACATAGGAATGTAGCGTTGGCTCCACGCGCACGCACGCGATTTCCTTTCGCGCTGAAGGAAGCAAGCTCGGCTCTAATGGCGTCAGGGCTATCTCCTCGAAGCGGCGGGGATCGAAGCCCTTTTCGTACTGCGAAAGGATATTCATCTCTTCCTGCGCGGACGGATAGGTCACGCGAATCTTCAGCAGAAAACGGTCGAGTTGCGCCTCCGGGAGAGGGTAGGTGCCTTCAAATTCAATCGGGTTTTGCGTGGCCAGAACCGTAAAATTTTCGGAGAGCGGATAGCGCACGCCGTCGATGGTCAGCTGACGCTCTTCCATCGCTTCCAGTAGCGCGGCCTGCGTCCGAGGAGATGTCCGGTTGATTTCATCCACCAATAAGAGGTCCGTGAACACCGGCCCGCGATGCAGCGAAAAAGTGCTGGTACTCAGGTTAAACACGTTGGTGCCGGTCACGTCCGCCGGCATTAGGTCGGCAGTACACTGCACCCGCTGAAAACCCAGGGCACAAATACGGGCCAGGGACTTCACGGCAAGCGTTTTTGCCAGGCCGGGCACGCCTTCGATAACCGCATGACCGCCGCAAATCAGCACGAGGAGCAACTGGTCGACAAACTCGCGCTGGCCGATCACGGTTTTGGAGAGTTCCTGACGAACTTGCGAGGCAAGTTGCGAGAGATATTGCACGGTTACTTTTTCTCCTTCCGAATCGCCGGGCGTATCGTCAGCTTGGCGGCTTGCCGTTCCAGTTTTTGTACCAGATCCAAAGCTTCGCTGCGCGGCAGCTTCTCTAAATGGCTTGCATTGGCGGCTTGCTGCAGCCAATCGGCGATGCTGGATTCTTTCCAGCCAAGCCGTTCTTCCGCGGCTTGGCCGAGTTCTTGATTCGTCGTATTCCAAGGCAGGCCCAGTTGGCGAGTTAGCAAGGAACGAAACCGTTGATAGGATATTGCCACCGCCGAGGACGCAGCGCCTGCTCTTTCGTACAAGCCACCTAGAGTTTCCACGTATTCCAGCGGAGACAATCGCGAGACTTCCGCGGGAATGTAAATTGGGCCGCTCCTCCTGCTGAATGTGAAGAGCAGCGCGAACGCAATGACCCCAATCTGCGGCAGTCCCCAAACGAGGGAAGTCTTGGCCACATAGCTCCAAAGTGAACTGCGTTGTCCGTGGAAATATTCGTCCCAGTAAATTTCGAAAGCTTCTCTAGAGGAACCGCTCTTCAGACTATCCAGAAAGAAAGGAAGATTGTCGTCTTTCGTGATCCCTGCATTTGTTAACGGCGTGGATCCCGCCCACCAAAGAATCTCTCCTTTGCCGACCTTCCAGCTCACCACAACGGCGGAATCGGGTTCTCCGTAAAGCACAAGCTGGGAAGAGTCGAGAGCGCCCCAGTACGCTTGCGGTTGAATAGTTACGTGGCGCGCGGCAACCGCGAAGCGGCTCGGGATCGAAGGGCTGAAAGTCGCCCAACTGGGGTCCGGCGGGTTATTCGATGCATTGGCGTCAGAAAAAAACATCCGGATGCCTGCCCCGGTAAACAGCACATGCCCGCCGTTATGCACGAAATTCGCCAGTGCTTTTTTTTCCTTCTCAATTGGCGGCTGAAATGGCTCCGCGAGAATTAACAGAACTTTCTTTGGATCTACACCCAACTCTGTCGGAGGGCTTTCCCAGCGCCTCACGGAATAATGGAGTTGTGATAGCAGCAGGTAAGCCGCCTTTGCTCCGCTGGACTGCGCCGAGTAAGTAGAGGGTACCGGCGAATTGAATTCCTCAGCGGGAGGGGTCAAAACCACGCTGGCCGTCAGCATTAAAACGAGAAGCCCGCCGCCAATCAAAAGAATCTTGCGGTCGGAGGGCGCTATTCCGGCAGGCATCCCATGGCCTCCAGGTGGCGAAGCGACTCACGAAAATCCTCGAGTCTTGCGCAACGATTGGCATACCAGATTTTTTCTAGTCCCTTTGTGAGGGCGGTAAGCGGTTCACGGTGAATCTGGTTGGGAGCCAGCTGGCCGTCGGCCGGCTCCGCTAATAGTTGCAGGTATTCGCGCGGGGTCTTCGTGCGGTCTTTGGGGACAACCCCAAGATCTTCGAGGCGAGCGATTCCGGCCCAATACGCCGAATGTACCGCTTCGCGAAAATCCGCTCGGCTTGCCGCCTCGCGAGCCTTGTGAATCCATTCTTGCCACGTCATGGCCGCAGTCACAGACTCGGTTGGTTCCAACGCATTCACACGGTCGCTACCCGCAAGAAAACGAAACACCCACATCGCAACCGCTCCCACGGCCACAACAATGAGAAACCAGAAGAGGATTTGGCCGCCAAGAGGGTGCTGGGATGCCCCGCCCAAAAGCTTGAGCAACATGCGCTCGATCCACACCGCTAGGCGCTGCCGGAACAGGTCCCAAGCACTCGGCGGCTTGACGGCCCCAAACTCCGACCGTGCCATGATATGGTCGAGCTCCGCGCGGGCGTCAGGCGAACCAGGCGCCGATGGCCCGGAGAACCCGACCTCTTGCTCCAAATGATTGACCCATGCTTGCGCTTTCTCGCTCGAAAGCGAGGTCAGCTGATTTCGGAGAGGTTCGGACGAAATCGAGAATGAGCCCTCGGCAGTGGATACCGCCCAGCGCTTGGGAAGGGAGTCGCGCAGCGCCGCGATTTCATTTTTGGAAGGCTTCCTCTTCAGAACTTCCGAAATCCGCCGAAGTTCCGCGGTAAAGGAAGCCCGATCGTAAGCAGGGCTCACCGGGTCCCCCGTTTGAGGCGTGGCAAGCTGCCCCTGGCCAAATGCGGCAGGGGTTACGACAGATGCCAGGAGGATAAGCAAAGGCAAAACGCTGCGACGCATGCGCACCTGAGCAAAGCAGTGGTAGGAATTCTTCTCGCCTGCAATTTCAAGAAAACGTTTTCGCCACGCCCGGAGCCCCCGGCGCAATGGGCCCCATCGGATTCATCATGAATTGTAAATCAAACGCTTCCTTGCGAACCCGCAGGTCATAGTAATACACCGCCGCGGCAATGGTGAGCACAGGGCTAACCAGCGTTTCCGCTATGAAAGCGCCGACTTGCGTGAGAGAAAGCCACACTCGAAGCATCCCCGGATCTTTTTGCGCATTGGCAATTGCGAACAAAAATGGCCACGAAAGCAAGCTACTTGCGGCATACAGCAACACCAGATACAGGACGTAAATCACCAAGGGGCGTAAAACAGTGCCTTTCGTCAAGGAGAAGCTGCGCTCCACGGAGGTCCAGGGCCCTATATTTTCGAGAAGCCCCGCAGGCACGCACACCATGAGCCGGCAAGCAAAATAGAATCCGGGGAAAACCAGAAGGACTAAACCCAACAAAGCCAAGCCGGGCATCCCACCCAATATTCCGGCCGCAAAACAAATCACCGCCGCTGCGAAGACTAGAATACTATTAAAAAAAAGTATGCCAAAAAGATTGCCTAGCTCGCCGCGAAGACGGCCAAACGACTGCGCGATCCCGATTTGACGGCCGAGGTAGAGTTCCGACACTCCATAAACCGTTCCGCCTTGTGAAAACATGTAAGCAAGGATTCGCGCAACCCAAATCACAATAACGAGAGCTCCTCCTGCAAACAGTTGACCATTGAGTGGTGATGTTTGGCGGCCAAAGGCAGGGAGCACCACGGTTTGGGCTAAGGTCAGAACTAAAACGAGAAGGTGGGGGAGGGCAGCAATCCCAACGAAAAGAAGGAAATTCCTTCGATATAGCGAGAACGTCCGGTCCAAGATTTCCCCTAGCGAAAGAGGACGCAAGTCGAGATCCACCATATAACCTCCGCTCAGAGGGTCTCAACGTTCCGGCAGGCTGCACTCTATCAAAAGCACTCTCAAAAGGCGACTCTCAATTCCTCGCAAGGTATGGGCTACCGGGAACGCAACAATAGTCGTTGCAATGACCTCAGCAGTCTGTTCGCTTGCAGGAATTCCATCGTCGTTTGAATCTGGAAGGGATGTCTTTCGAGAAGGCGTTGAAGCCCGGTAAGGTTCGGCCAAGCCGACGGTAGACGAGGCCATGGAGTCCTACGATGAGATGATCTGGCAGATTCAAGAGTCCGCACGATGGCGCAACTGACTCTTTTGCGACAGCTCCGGGCCACAAACAAAAATGGGCAGTGTTTAGAAACCAGACGGGACCGCTTATTGGCTCTTTTCGCGCCTCTTCGACTTGCTCATTTTCGCAACCGTGAATAAAAGAAGATTTCTGTCTTCATCGGTCATGCGGGAGAGGCATTGCTGGAGCTTCCTTAAATACCGGGCGTCTTTTCCAGCCGCGCCCCACAGTTTTTGCCCGGCCTTTCCGCCGGTCATTTGCGGCTTAGGTGGCTCTTCCCCCTCATACAACAGTTCATACATGGGAACTTCCAAAGCACGCGCGAGTTTCTCGAGCGTTTCGACGGCGGGGACGGTGTGCCCGTTTTCCACGCGAGAAATGTAGCAGCGCAAAAGACCTGACCGTTTCTCTATATCGCCTTGAGATAATTCCTTTTGCTCCCGCACCGTGCGCAGCCGTTCCCCTAAAATCATATACACCCTCACTTCTGGCCATCGGCCAGCCCTGTCTGGTATTTTCCCCGGTTCGTCCCTAAACTCTAACTCAACTGAGGGGTAACCGTCGAGGGAATCGTAGTTTGGGACACCTCGCGGCAACCAAACGAGGCGGCGAATTGGAAAACCTCCGGCTGGAATCAGTTTGAACCTGCTCTCGCGGCAGGGAGCCTCCACAGCCGGATCCCCTCCCGTGCCCCTTGAACTACGACCGTGCCGTCAGAGCTAATGGCCAGATTTCCCGGCCATGCATCCGGCGAAGCAAGAACCGCGAAAGGCTTCTGCTGTTGCAGATCGAACAGCTGCGTAGCACCGCCGCCTTTTGCCACCACGAGCACTTTTCCGTCCAACGAAATGTCGGCCCCCGGGATGCCCATCGAGATCAAGGTAATGCCAGATTCCTTCTTCCAGGTGTCGGTATTCCAAACGGCCACAGTAAAAGAAGAAATCATTACCCCTACTTGCCCCTGGACCATCATGGGATTGCTCTCTTGTCCTACGCTAACGAGCCAGCGCCCGTCCCTGCTCCATGACAGCTTAGCGACGGCCAACCGGTGCGCAGGAAAGCTCTGCAGTTTCTGGCCCGTTGTGGTGTCCCAGATCTCTATGTTGCCCATTGGCATTCCGGCAGCTTGCGCAACCAACTTGCCGTCGGGACGAATGGCCATCGCCTGAAAAGATCCCCACAGTGTGTGCGACTCTTCCTCGGTGACCACCTGCAGTGACTGGACATTGCCCATTCGCGGTGGGGCGGACTTTGCGTCACTGAGCGCCAGCCAGAAGGCCGGGAAGCCTTTTTCTTTAGGGACGCTTGCCACTTCCTTCCAAGTGGCTGTGCTCCAGATTTTGACCGCGTAGCCGGCAAACTGTCCCCCAGGGTTAGCCGCCAGCCATTTCCCGTCCGCGCTAAAGACGGCCCGATTTACCGGAGAATCCGTCACGGTGGCGACTTCGGTCCCGCTTGCGACGTCCCACACTCTCAACTCGCCCGAAGTAGCGGCAAGCAGCTTGCCATTTGGAGTGAACGTCACGCTTTGGACTGGGCTCTGTCCGTACAGAGTCACTTTCTCCTTCATGCTGGCCAAATCCCACACCTTGATCTTTCCGAACGAATAAGACCCGGCAGCCAGCCGCTTTCCGTCCGGGCCGTACGCTGCCGTTCCCAGTCCGTAGCCGCCCCCCGGCAATGACTTTGTAATCTCCCCCGAAGAGGTGGAGACAAAGTCGATCGCTTCAGAATCGCCGTGGGTGACCGCCATTTCCTGGCCATCGGGCCGGAAAATCACGTGGCTTGCATTCTTCGAGGTGAGGTCGTAGACGCGTTTCCCGTCGCTCAAATCCCACAAAACCGGATGGTAAGTCCCAGTGCTTTCGAAGCTCGACATCCATCTCCCATCGGGACTGATCGCAGAGACGACAACCGGATATCTCTTCTGGACTTCACCTGAAGCCGAGTCAAAAACCTGCACAGAGCCTGAGGGATCGTCGTCATCGTCCGCTCCGACCGTCCCCGCCGCAATCAACCGCCCATCCCTGGTTGACACGACTGCGGACACAAAGTCCCACGCTGTTGGAATCGTGCGCCGGCTCTTTCCGGTCTCCGCGTCGTAGAAGCCTATCGCCGTCTCTGTCGCGTTGGTCCCGCGCCTCTCGACGGGAACGAGCAACGATTTCCCGTCAGCGCTGTAGGTGATCGGTGCTCCATAGTAATGAACACGGGGCGGATGGATGGTAAAGAGCATCTTTCGAGTCTGTAGATTCCACACTCTCACCGCGCCGGAAACTTCGACCGAAACCAGACGCGTTCCATCCGCGTTGAAAGCCAGGGCGCTGATGGCTTGTTTGTTTAGAGATTGCGACGGAGCGTCAACAGGAACCGGGGGAACGGGAGGTCCGCCCAAGTGAAACTCCTCGCGGCCCGAAGAGAGATTCCACAGGATGATCGATTTGTCGAAGCCGCCGGAAGCCAGCCATCGCCCATCCGGGCTGAATGCTAGTGCTTGTATCGGTTGGGTGTGCCCCACGCGCAAAATCTGGTCCGGTTTTCGCGCATCGGCAGGCAGCGGCTCCTGCTGCGGAAGTTTCCCCATCTGGATTGGCGCTGGCGAAAGTACCACCTGCGCCTCAGCCGGGCGATTCGCCAGGGAGGCTCCTTGCGGATTTCCCTGGGGAATTGGCGCGCAATTCGCGGCGGCCAGCCCCAAAAAGGAAACGAGAATTAGCCCAGCGAAGAGAGTTTTCGGTGTGTCGGCCATGGCGGTATTCCTCATTGCCTTCGGCGAGTCGTGTGTTCTCGGCTATGAATAGGATAGAAGGAGGTTGTCGCAGAACGCGCAAGGAAAGCGGGCGGTGTCGCGAAAACTGTACGCATCGAACCGCAAAAGATGGACAAACGCCGAAAGGGGACTGATCAAGATGGCCCCGTGCTATGCTTCGGCTTGTTCAAGGAGGCTTCGTGGCCCGGATTTTCCGCTGTTTTGCTCTGGTTGTTCTCGCCTTAGGCGCGCCAAATGAGTCGCAAGCGCAATCGTCTGACAGTTCAAGGGAAAAGAAGATCGAAGCGCTCTTTTCCGGCGTGGCTTCCCCGGATTTGCCCGGCCTTGCGGTGCTGGCGCGCCAGAATGGCAAAACCGCTTTCGAGCACGGCTACGGCGTGCGCGATCTTCGCACAAAATCAAAAATCGATGCGTACACGAATTTCCGCCTGGCTTCCTTTACAAAGCAATTCACGGCGATGGCCATCATGCTCCTGGTGCACGACGGCAAACTCCGTTACGACCAAACCCTGACGGAAATCTTTCCTGATTTTCCGGAATATGGCCAGACAATCACGATTCGCAACCTTTTGAACCATGTTTCCGGCCTGCCCGATTATGAAGACCTGATGGAGGCAAAAGAAAAAGCAAATGGCCGAAGCTGGTCGCCCGAAAAGCAGATTCAGGACCCCGAAGTGTTAGAACTGCTAAAAAAAGAAAAAAGCGGAAAATTCCTCCCGGGAACAAGCTGGTCCTACAGCAACTCTGGTTATGTTGTGCTGGGACTTATCGTCGCCAAAACATCCGGAACACCTTACGGCGAGTTTCTGCGCGAGCGCATTTTCGCTCCGCTTAAAATGAATCACACCGTCGTCTACCAAAAAGGAAAAAACGAAGTTTTGAATCGCGCATTCGGCCACTCCAGGGAAAAAGAGGCGCTCAAAGAGACCGACCAGAGTTCAACCTCAGCAACCCTTGGCGACGGCGGCATTTATTCCAACCTGGAAGATCTTGCGAAATGGGACGATGCTCTGCGGCATCAAACGCTGCTGAACGAAAAGGAGATGCAGCCCGCCCTCACGCCCGCGAAGCTCAACGACGGCTCGGAGCCGAACTGGCCCACAGAAGTCAACGACGACAACCTCCATCCCGGCAAGCCCGTTTCCTACGGCTTTGGCTGGTTTCTCGATCCCTGCGATGGCCGCCAGCGCATGTGGCATACCGGAAGTACGATGGGCTTTCGCACGGTGATCGAGCGGTTTCTCGGCGATAATCTCACCGTCATCGTCCTATCCAATCGTACGGACCTCGATCCGGAGAAGCTCTCACTGCAAGTAGCGGACATGCTTTTGTCCGGCAGTCATTGAGCGACGTTGTCGGAGTTAGCAGATTCCCAGGGTCAGGACAATCCCGAGAGTTTGCCGAGGCCTTTCATCTTGCTGTGCGCCATCATTCCGCCGTATTGCTTCATCATGGTGCGCATTTGAAGGTATTGCTTGAGGACCGTGTTGACGTCCTGCACCGTGGTGCCGCTGCCTTTCGCGATGCGCTTGCGGCGCTTACCGTCAATGACGTTATGGTCGCGCCGCTCTTCGTTGGTCATCGAGTTGATAATCGCTTCGACTTGTTTGAGTTTTTTTTCATCCACGCTGGCGTCTTTGGGTAGGTTGGCGAGCGGCCCCATTTTCGGCAACATATCTACGATTTGTTCCAACGGGCCCATTTTTCGTACCTGCCGGAGTTGCTCGCGAAAATCCTCAAGCGTAAATTCGGACTTGCGGAGCTTGCGCTCGAGCTCTTCCGCGGCTTTGCGGTCGACGGCCTGTTCGGCGCGCTCAATCAGCGAAAGAATGTCGCCCATGCCCAAAACGCGCGAAACGATACGCTCCGGATAAAACCCTTCCAGCGAGTCGTATTTTTCGCCGAGGCCGACGAACTTTACAGGCGCGCCCGAAACTTTGGCGATGCTCAGCGCGGCCCCGCCACGCGCGTCACCGTCCAGCTTGGTCAGAATCACTCCCGTAAGGCCCAGTCGCTTGTGAAATTCGCCTGCGGAGCGCACCGCGTCCTGCCCGATCATCGCGTCCGCAATGAACAGGATTTCGCTGGGCTGCAATTCCTTCTTCAGCACGCCCAGCTCGTTCATCAACTCATCGTCAATGTGCAAGCGTCCCGCAGTGTCAACAAGGATTACATCGCTTGCCGAGAGCTTCGCTTCCTTAATTGCGCCTTTCACGATTTCCAGCGGCTTGTCCGTGCCCGCACCGGGCCAGATCGCCGCGCCAATCGCTTTGGCCACTTGGGTGAGCTGTTCGCGTGCGGCGGGCCGGTACACGTCTGTGGAAACGACGATGGGCCGGTGGCCGTGCTGCGAGAGCCATTTCGCCAGTTTTCCGGTCGTCGTGGTTTTGCCGGAGCCTTGCAAGCCAACGATCATCCACACCGAAGGCGGCCGAGAAGCGAAGAGCGGCTTGGCGTGCTTGCCCAGCAGCGCGGTCAGCTCGTCGCGCACCACTTTGACGACTTGCTGATCGGGCGAAAGTTGCAGCATCACCTCGCTGCCAATGGCCTTCTTGCGGATATTGGCAAGCAGCTCGTCGGCAACGCCCACATTGACGTCGCCTTCGAGCAGCGCTTCGCGGATCTCCCCAAGCGCCGCCTCCAGGTGCTCTTCGCTGAGCTTGCCTTGTCCGCGCAGGTTTTTGAAGGCTCGTTGCAGCTTCTCTGTCAGGTTCTCAAACATGTCCCGTAAAAAGCCTCATAAACCGCTTCTCAAGAATACCAGTTCCCACCTGACCGTGCAGGAGCCACCGAAGTCCTCGAATTCTCATCTAAATGCCGCAAGCGTAGAATGGAATGGTTATGCCCACAGAACGCCAAGGAAAGCCTCGGTCGTCTGGCACCCGCGATGAGGCCGAGTCTCGTCCTCAAGAAAGCGCACCGGATCCTGTCGAAGAAGCTTCGATGGAATCCTTTCCCGCCAGTGATCCCCCTGCCTGGAATGCCGGCGTGAGCCACAAACGTCGGTGCGCAAGCGGCAGCCTGATTGCTCTCACGCATTCTTGATCAAAAGGTGAGTTTGAGTCCCAACTGAGCGGCAAAGGGAATACCCACGGTGGTGCCGGGGCCGAAGAAGTCGCCGAGCGCTCCCGCCGGGAAGAGCAACTGGTTGCCGTTGGTTACGGGACGATTCTGCGCGCAGGACGGAGGATCCAGGCACACCGAGGTGACGTTGGCAACGTCGTTCACCGGCGTCGGAATGGCGCTGATGTCGGGAATATAGTTGTTTCCGGGGTTGTTGCGGTTGAAAAGATTGAAGAATTCCACGAAGGGGGAGATTGTCCAGCGTTCTCGAAACTTAATCGCGCGGCTGACGCGCATGTCCATCTGCACGTAAGGCGTGCCGCGAAATTCGTCGAGCGAACTCTCCACACTGTTGATTACCGCGCGATTGCTGGTAGCGGGGGTGATCAAAGTAATCGGCCGCGCGCCTTCCGCTTGCAACAGCCAGGAGACTTCGAATCCCGCGGGCGTGCGCACTGTGCCAATAATCACGCCGCGATGCCGCACGTCTTCGCCAGAAGGCCCATAGTCGCCCGGCGCGAAGGGATTGAAGGGATCGCATACCCCGTTTACGTAATCAAACAGCTCGCCAATCTGGCAGCCCCACGTCTTGGCGCTGGCAAGCGTGTAGTTGGCCACCAGACTCAGCCGTTTCGCCATATTTCCCTGCAAATGAAACATGAGGGCTTTGTAGCTGGAGCGATTGTCGGTCCGGAAGATCGAAACGTTTGGGTAATCGTAGCGCCGGTAGCCGTGCATGCCGGTTTCCAGCGTGTAGTCCGCACTCAGGGTCCAGTTCGCGTTGAAAGCGTGCTGGACGCCGGCGGTTGCATGCAAACCGTAGGGCGTCTTGTAATTCGGATCAATCAGAGAGGGGGGGCTTGTGCCCTGGGCGAGATTGCCTGGATTGACGGCCGTGAACGCCTCCACCCAGCCGTTTTGCGCCAGATCCGCAAAGTAGAGCCCCAGGCCGCCGCGTAGAACGCTTTTTCCGGAGTCGCCCAGCGCGTACGCCACACCCAGCCGAGGTGCGAACGCCTTCCTATAATCGTGCGGTATGCCGGAGATGATTCCATTCCCGGGGAGCGCGGGATTGACACTCTGGGAATGCCCGGAAGCAATGAACAGGCCGTAAGTGGTGTCGTAGCGCAACCCGTAGTTGATCGTGAGCTGTTTCGTGGCGCGCCACGAATCCTGGCCGTAGAGGCCAAGCCTCTGAACATTTTGAGAAAAGCTTCCGTCGCTCGGTCCCGTGGTCACAGCTCCTGACGCCAAGTCCGCTTGGAACTGCCCCTGGTTGGTCAAATAAAACGTCGGGTCCTGCGGAAAGCTGACCACCATTTCCTGGTTTGCCGCAAGCGCGCCGCTCATCACGGGTTCGTGAATGAAGTTCACGCCGAAGCGCGCCGCGTGCTTGCCTGCAACGTGGCTCACGTCATAGCGGAGCTGATATTTCTCTTGATTTCGCAAAATGGGAAACGCGGCAATCCCCGTGACAAACTGCTGGTCGCCAAAAGTCTCGAAACCGGAAATCGTGCTGGTGGTGGTGCTGAAAGGAAAGGCTAGTGCGAAACCAAGATTGGAATTGCGGGACTGCGTCAAGTGGAGGGCACTAGTGCTGAAAAGAAACGAACCAACCCAGGAAGGCCGGTAGGTAAATTGATTGCTGACGACCAGACTCAGATAGTTGTTGTGGGTCGTCGCTCCTGTGGAGGGAAGCGTGGCTTGCTGCACTAGAGCGTTGTGTGTTGTATAAGTGTCGAAAGACAAGCGCAAGAACCAGTTTGAACGCTGTGATTGTGCCCAGTCAAACCGCATCAGGCCAAGATAATCACGGAAAGGTACCGGCGTACTGTTCGGAACTTGAATCGAGCTTACCGTCGTTCCGTTCACGGTGATGAGCCCTTTTTGCGCAAGCTGCGAAAGAGCGTTGAATTCCGTCAGGCTGTTCGGGCTGTAGGCGATGCTGGCATCTTCGTGGACGTATTCTAGAGAGCTGAACACCCAAAGCTTGTCCCGCACGATCGGGCCTCCCAGAGTTCCCACATAATTCTGCCGCGAGAATGGCTGCTTTGGATTCGGCGCCGGGTTGTCGATCGGGAAGCGCGCATTCAGCGAAGCATCGCGTTCGTAGAAAGCTTCATCGCCGTGCCACTCATTGGTGCCGCGCTTCGTGGAAATAACTACTGCCGTTGCCGTGGTTCGCCCAACCTCTGCGCTCTCCTGCGCCGTGGCGACGGAGAATTCCTGAATCGCCTCGGGGGAGTAGTTCTGCAGAAATCCGCCGATCCAATCGTCCGTATTGTCGGCACCGTCCACGGAAAGATCGTTGTTCAAGCCCGAACTGCCCCCGGTGGAAACGGCGGTGGTGCGCGCTTTCGTCGGATCAGAGGGTTCGACGGGCTCGGTTCCCGGGGCCATGTAGGCAATATTGGCAAAGCTGCGCGCGGCAAGTGGAATGGTGTTGAGGTCCTGAGACGTAATGATCGTCTGATGAACCGCGCTGGAAGTGTCGATAACTTGCGTGGTGATGGAAGAAGCCTCGCCTTGAACACTCACGGTTTGCTGAACTGCCTGAGGCTCTAAAACCACAGTGATTTCTCGGACCGAACTGACTGCGATGCTTATTTCCGAACTCGCGTCCGCGAAGCCCTTGCTCTGTACGGTTACACGATAGACTCCAGGGGGCAGGTCTTCCACGCGAAACTCGCCGCCCGAATCCGCCACAGCTTCGCGCTCGGAAGGGGACTCCATCGCTTGCACTGCAACTTTCGCGCTCACCACGCGGCCCCCGCTACTGTCTTGTACAATCCCGCGAAGCGCGCCGCGCGGGTTTTGCGCCCCCACGGCTACCGGGAAGAACGCAAGAATAATTATGAGAACCAGCGCAACCTGGCAGTGCGATAGGAAGCGGGGCAGTTGAATGATCATGATTACAGACAGGCTACGGAATGCAGGCGTCTACTACCACAGGTCGTAGTTCGTTCGCCGGGCGAAAGTCATTTTTGCAACCGCGATTGCGAAGAGCTTGGGCGCTTAATGGAGAAAAAGCTCCAACAAGCGATGAACTGAAGAGAGCGCTGAAGGGACACCCGTCAAAATCAATGCGCAGGCAGCGAAGCACAAGCCGCGAGCGATGCCGCAAAACCGAGTATCCGTTATCTTTCCCATAGGAAGAGGCTCGCAACCCAACAACCGATCCACTCGCGCTGCGAGACCGTCATCCTCAGGAAGCAAAGAAGTGTGGAGGACCGAGAGCTGCGGCCGTCCGCCCATTCGCGCCACTCGCAAAAGGGCCGTGGCGAGAGAAAGGGCACGCTCAGGATCTCCTTGCACCGCTTCATCATCCGCCGCCCATTCAGAAAGTCGGGCCCAAGCTTTTTCAAGTGCGCTGAGACCGCTGGCGAACGGCAAAAACTCCGGGCTCAGAACAAGCAGTAGCCGCTTTAGGTTGTCGCGCGATTCGCGGTGCGCGACTTCGTGCCGAACAGCGACGCCAAGTTGCTCCTTTGACAACTCCGTCAGCACCGCGTGAGAAATGACCACGCGTGACCGGAAGACGCCGCTCAGCACCAGCAGTGGTTCCTTTTTCTGAACGACCGTAACTTTTTCATCCACTGCGGCGCGTGATTCTTCCGCGGTTAACCGCCCATCGCTCCTGGAGTGCTGCCAATCGTTTCTGAGGGATGCCGATACCCTGCAAGCGCGCACTGTCCCCAAAAGGCACCGAGAGCACAATACACCCGCGAGCCCCGCCAGCAGCAGGCAAGCCAAACCCACGCGTTCTGAAGCAATCTGTGGCTCGAGCCACAGGTAACTCGGCACGCAAAGCCCCAGCACCACGGTCAATCCCAGTATCGAAGGAAGCATTCGCACAACAAAAAGAAAGCGCGCGGCGGGCCGCGGCCGCATCCTTTCCGCAATACGTATTGCCGCGCCGGAAAACAGCGCGGCCGCCGCGCCAACAATGCCATTGACCAAAAAGAACGAGGCCAGGCTCAAGCACACCAGCCGAAACATGTAAGCCGCGTTCATGAGCGCTCCCGGCGCCGCATTTCGCGGCGCTTCCTGCGAATCTTTTTCTCCAGTTCGTCCAGGAGTCTGGCGTCATGTTCCCCAACGGCGTCGAGAAACGAAGAGAACAATAACTCGCGGGACGGCCGCGAACCCGCAAGCCATCCGGCAACAACACTCTCTGCCCGCTGGCGCTCCCATTCCTCCTGGGAGAACCGCGCTGAGTATACGAAGGCGCGATCCGGCATTCGGCGGTCGAGAAGACCTTTTTTGTAAAGACGGTCGAGCGTAGTCATCACAGTGGTATAGGCAAGCGGGCGGTCAAGCCGACCGGCGACGTCGCGGACATTGCTTTCGCCCCGCGACCATAGAATCTGCATCAATTCGAGTTCCAGCGGCCCGAGCGTTGCAGCCGCCGCGTTTCCATTGCCGCCAAAAATTCGTTCTTTAAGCAGACGGATCATCTCGAGGTGCCCGAGCCGGAATCCGGGTCTTTGGGGTAATTAATTCTACGCTTTCCAGAGTGCGCCTGGAAATTGTGAATTTCAAAAATTTGTGGCCAGGCAGACCGGATGCTCCAGGGGTAGGAGTCACTCCGCGTCCTGCCTGGCCACTTCGATAAGCAGCCAACACACGCGCTTGGCCATGAGACGCATCTCGCGCGGATCAGGTTTCAGGTAGGCTTTGGAATTCCTCCCACGCACAACGTCGCAAACAACAGGGTCCCAGAAACAAAAAAGGAGAGCCGAAGCTCCCCTTTTTTGTCCGAGATAACCGGGATTAGTTCTTTAGCCCTTCGGAGTCCAGGCCGACTTGACTAGCGCCGCATCGAATGCCGCCGGCACCTGCTTGAAGCAGGCGTAACGGTACAGCGCCGCGTTAAAGATGCCTTGCACCGCCGACATCATTACAGAAAGCATCAGGATGTAGAGGATCAAGAGGGCAAAGCCGGCAAGCATGCCTTTGACGCCGCCAAGCACGATGGCCGCGAACCACAGGCCAAAGCCCGGCAGCATCAGCACGAAAGAGACCAGGCTGAAGCTCAACCCGCCGATGACTTTCTCGCCCCAGGTATCCCGGAAGAGCTTTGAGGAGCGCTTCACCGCGGCCACTGGCGACAGGTCTTCAAACGCCAGCACCGGCACGACAAAGTAGCAGGCCAGCGCCCAGGCAACGCCGATAATGCGCATCACAATGCGACCGAGCAAGCCCATGCGCTCTTCCAGAGTTCGCAGGATCATGCCCACGGTTGCAGCGACGAACGCCCACTGTAAAATCGTGCCCTTGCGCGCCCACGCCAGCTCGATGCCGTCGCGGAACGTCCAGTTGCCGCCCATCAAGCGGCTATTGGCTACGCCCACGAGCGCGACGTTGAAAAACACGATGATGAAGTAGTTCGCCACATACATGGTGAACATGCCCACCAGGAATAGCGGCGAATGGTTCGGCTGAAACCGTTCGCCACCGGCGGCTGCTGTGGCAATCGAAGGCATCATTAGCAGCGTCCCGCCCGTAGCGATCATCGCCGTAACAATCAGGCAGCTGATCGCCGAAAGAATCGGAAACAGCATGAGCTGCTTGTCGGAGCGCAGAATGACAAAGCTCTGCTTGACCAGTTGCCAAGTACGAGAAAACTTACCCATCGCACCCTCCTACAGTGTCCCAAAGCGGGGATTTGGCCTACGGCAAGTTTGGAAGAAGGGTTGGGAGCCACCAATAGTACATCGGATGCACTCCCAAGGAACAGTTAACGCATAGGATAATCAAGGGGTGTCGGCGTGACGCACTCCAACCAGTTGATTCTAAACTGGTTATGAGCTCTTTTTGGAGAGTTCAAACCTCAGGGGTTAAGACGCGTAGCTGACCGGTCACCGCTGCCGATGGGCGACAGCGTCAATCCCTGAGCGGTGCAGCCCGTGCCACGCCTGCTCTTCGCGAAAATCCTCTCTGGCGTCCTCCACGTCAATCTCGGGAGCCCCGGAAGCCCAGCGGAACAATCCGTAAAGCGAAACGACCACCACCGCCGCAATCGGAATCAACACCCACCAGTGCATGCGGACCCACCCAGCGAGGCGCTGCGTTCACCTCGTCGTCAGTGCAGCAGCATCCTCCAATTCCGAAGCAAAAACAATTGGCGAAAACGCTACTATTGCTCAAACACAAATTTTTTGAATCCGAGCCGACGTAGCGACGCGGTCAAAAAAAAGAGGCTGGCCCTTGCGAGCTAGCCTCTAGTTGTTGGTTGTAAGTCTTGGCTTCGCACTCTTTAGAAAGTGAATCGGGCGCCGAACTCGGCCGTGAACGCCCGCGGCAGCAAGCTGCTCGTGGGGTTGATGAACCCAATCGCCTTCCCAAAGGTGGAATCCTGGACCACATTGTCGAAGTTATTTCCATAATTGGCGTGATTGAAGAGGTTGAAGGCCTGCCAAGCGAGCTGAAGCTTGCGGCCCTCCCCCAACCTGATGTTCTTAGCAAGGCGGGCATCCACGTTGACGTAAGGGTCCCCTCGCAGAGAGTTGTAAGGAACGACATGGCAGTTGCCGGAGTAATAGCACTGAACCGTAGCCAACCTGGCTGCCCCGCTCGTCCCTGCCATCGCGGCGAGGTTCGTGGGATCGCTGTTCGGCACAACAAGCGCGCCGCCTGAGCTGCCGCCACTCAGATTGAGCTCATTGAAGGATGACGTCACAAGATAGGGCCTCGCTGAACCTGCCTGCAGGATCGGCGAAAACTCCATTCCCCACGGCAGGTTTACTGTCCCCGCAATAGTGACGTGGTGCCGCTCATCATTGAAGGATGGTCCGAATTCAAACGGGGAAAACGGCTTCCGAGGATCACGCGGATAGTAGCGGAACGAACCGCCGTCTTGATCGTAGCCTACCGCGCGGGACAGCGTGTAATTCGCGATCAAGTCGACTTTATGGAATCCACGCTGGCGATAGCTGATGTTCATGCCATCGTAGCGCGAACGCCCGATCGATTCCTCGTTGCGGACGCTGCCGAGCAACGGCATGCCAGCCGCCAAGAAAGCCGCGTCGAGTGGCCGGTAAAAGCCGCAAGATGACCCCGAACAGAGTGGGACCCCCGTGGTGGCGTCCTCCGTCACGCTACGGGTGGTAATGTTCGCCGGATTGATTGGGATTCTCGGATCAACATTGATGGTCTTGTTCTCATGCAAGCTGAGCACGTGAGTGTATTCTGCCTCGATTACCGACTTCGAGGTGATCGACCAGGTATAGCCTCCGTTCCATTCCTCAGTGACCGGGTTGCGGTAATTCGGATCCATGAGGCGACCCGTCGCGCCTGGTGCCGAGGGTGTCCCACCAGCTAAATCATGTGATGGCGGCGGAATAGTCGGCAGTGGGTCCACACCGTAGCGCCATTGGTCGAGTGGAATGCCCGTGCCCGGCACGATATCGCTGCCGCTGATCGCGAACCCCGTCTGAAAGATGGTCGCGTTGCTCTGCTGCTCCATGAACAAGGGGATGTTCTGGAATGTATTGCCGTAGTACATCCCAAAACCAGCACGGAGGACATGCTTCCCTTGGCCGGTTAGATCGTACGCGAGCCCTACGCGGGGGCTGAAGTTCTTGTTGTAATCGCTCGCCCTTTTGGCAACCAAAGACGCCGCCAGCGGGCTGAAAGGGGCAGCCGCCTGGAGTTCCTGGAAGGTACGGCTGTCGGCAATATCAGATCCACCGATGAAATCGTAATCTTTATCCCAGCGAAGCCCCAGGTTCACGGTCAGTCGCTGAGTCATCTTCCAGTCATCCTGGAAGTACAATCCGAGTTGCTTTGCGTCCTTGATGATGAAGTGCGGATCCCCAACCGCAATGCTCATCCCTCCTCCACTATCGTTACCGGAGATTAGCCCCGCAGTGGCGAACCCATTGGGGAAAGCCGATGGGCCACAACCCGGTGTCGTGGCATCCGGCCCCACACCGAGGACACAGCTCGGGTTTACGCCAAAGTCGATCTCCAAGGTCGGATTGAACTCGAAAAAGCCACCCATAAATGGAGTGAAGATGTAGTCGAAGCCCGTTTTGAAAGTGTGATGCCCAACGGTCTTGCTCAGGTCGTCCTTGAACTGCCATTTGCGCTGGATGGACTCCTGGGGGACGTTGGTGTTAGTGCCGAATTGGGCACTCGGAAAAGTGACAAGCGGAGTCCGCGTCGAGCTGTCAATCAAGTTGTTCCAATACTGCCAACCGGCAGTAAATTGGTTTAACAGGGTAGACGAGAACATCGAGTTCAGCGTGATGTTGGCAATCTGTAAATGATTCTTGGTGAAGTTCCCCTCCGTCAGGTCGAAGGTTCCGTCGCTCTGGTCGTTAAGGCTGTTATTGGCCTGCGTGGCGACCGCCAGATAAACGGTGTGTTTGCTGTTGATGGTCCAATCCGCGCGTCCGGCAATGCGATTCTCAAAGAAAGGCGTAGGGACCGTCGCTGCCGGCTGCGCGCCCAGAGAAGTCACTAGGTTAAGCTGAGTCAGTGCGGTGGGTTGTTCCGCAATGGACGTGTGCTCGCGCTCGCGCTCGATGGCGAAGAATGCGAACACTTTATCTTTCTTGATGGGCCCTCCGACGGAACCGCCAAACCACTGGCGCGAATACGGCGGAGTTTTATAAACAAATGCATTGTTCGCAGGATCGGGAAGTTTCTGTGCCGCGTTGAGCGCCTGATCGCGGAAAAATCCGAAAGCCGAACCGTGATAGCTGTTCGACCCGGATTTTGTTATCACGTTAATGGCCGCGCCTTCGGACCGGCCATTGACCGCTGAGAAGCGCTGCGTGGAGACTTGGAACTCCTGCACAGCTTCGGCGGGAAGCTGCATGACGGGCCCGCCAACCGTGTTGTCCTTATTGTCCACGCCGTTCACGGTCACGTTCACGTTTCGTCCACCCTGCCCATTCACCGACAAGATGGCGTAGCGGTTCTTGGTGGGGTCGTAGGAGTCGGCAGCTTTCACTCCGGGTGAAAGATAGGCAAGGTCGGCTATATCACGGCCAATGAGCGGCAACTCCTGGATCTGCTGGGGCGTGATATTCGTGCTGACATCGGTCTTCTGTAGATCCACCAGAGGCGCAGCGCTTGTAACCTCTATGACCTCGGATACTGCGCCGGGCTTGAGCGTGAAATTCTGTGTGGTCGTCGCGCCAACCTGCAACACAACATCCTTGGCCTCGGCCGTACTGAAACCGGAAGCACCCACCTTGATGCTGTAAGTCCCGGCAGGCAGCAACTCGAACCGGTAAAAACCTGTGTCACTCGTGTCGGCGCTGCGAGTCCAGCCTTGTTCCTGGCTTGTAATCGCCACCTTCGCGCCCTTGACGGCTGCGCCCGACTGATCCGCGATCGTACCCTCGAGGGCAGCGCTGGCCGTGGCCTGACCAAATGTTTTACTGCTTCCCAAACTCAACAACAGAACTCCGAGCAACGAAAAATCGATCAACCTTTTCACTCTCATTTGTGTCTTCCCCCCATCGCGGCTGAGCCGCGTTCTCTCCCTCTCAATACGTGTCCAGGTCATTACCGAGCGCCTGAACACGATCATTCCGGTCAGGGACGAACTCGGAGCGAAACCTCAACTTCACCTGGCGAATCACCTGACAAGATTGTTTCAGCTCTTACTGAGGATGTCCCGAGCCAACCACCGATACATTCCGCTCAATTTACCTGGAATTGAGCCATTAAGCGGGCAACGCCCTTGGTACGATGGCAATTCATTTGCCATTGAGATAAATATGTAACTGTATGGATGAAAAAGACTTATGCAACTCTGCGTTTTGACGAGTTACTGGGAATACAGAAACACGTATCAAAAGATATACAAAAACTCATAGACGGCTCGGGCTTTGCCCGTCCATCTCCTTCTAGCGGCTTCGCGCCTGGATGGCATCCTTTCCGAACTGGATATTTCCAGAGTGGATTTTTTGAAATTGGACGCGGAAGGCGCGGAACTATCGGTTCTGTATGGCGCCATGAAGCTTCTGGAGTCGCCACCCGGCCGGCGATGCTCGTGGACGTGCGAGACATTCGCACCAAACCATGGGCTATGCGGCGCGGGAGAGTCTGCAATTGCTGATTCGCATGGATTGCCAGTGGTTCGCGATTGCCGCAAAGGGTGCTGTTGCCGATTCCCTGCAACCTGGATACGTACGACGCGAACCTGGTCGCGCTTCCGATCGAGCGCACCGAAGAATTTCTAGGCCTGCTCGGGCAAAAGCAAGGGAAATTCGAAGAATCTGAAAGGGGAATCAGAGGAGGGATTCAGCTCGCGCGCGTAACAAGGCGGCTTTGGCAGGATTAAGAAAATATCGAACTGCTGCTATCCTCCTTTGCGGGAGAAACGCAACGTGAAGGTACTTGTTACCGGGAGTAGCGGTTTGATCGGCTCGGAAGCCGTGGAACATTTTGACCGGCAGGGTCATGACGTCACTGGCCTGGACAACAACATGCGGCGCGAATTCTTTGGGCCTCAAGGCGACACGCTGTGGAATCTGGAAAGGTTGAAGCGAGCAACGAAGCGTTTCAGGCACTTCGCGGCCGATATTCGCGACCGCGCCGCAATTGAAGAGCTGTTTCAAGCGCGGCGCTTCGATTTGATCGTGCACTGCGCTGCGCAGCCTTCGCACGACAAGGCCCGGGAAATTCCTCTCCTGGATTTCGAGGTGAACGCCCTAGGGACGGTGAACTTACTCGAAGCCACGCAGCAGCATTCGCCGGAAGCAGTTTTTGTGTATATGAGCACGAACAAGGTGTACGGCGACGCGCCCAACGAAATTCCGCTGAAGGAACTCGAAAGGCGCTATGACTACGCGCGGCCGGAAGATTATCACGGTATCGATGAGAACTTCCGGATCGATCGCACGCTGCATTCGCTTTTTGGAGCGTCCAAAGCCGCCGCGGACCTCGTCGCGCAAGAATACGGACGTTATTTCAAGATGAACGTGGGCGTTTTTCGCGGCGGATGTTTGACCGGGCCCGCGCATTCCGGAGTCGAGCTTCACGGATTTCTGTCGTATCTCGTCAAGGTCACGCTAAGCGGCGGAACGTACTCCGTCTTTGGCTACAAAGGGAAGCAAGTACGCGACAACATTCACAGCCATGACGTGGTGCGGGCCATCGAAGAGTTTGCGGTGAACCCTCGACCCGGCGAAGTCTACAACCTCGGCGGCGGCCGCGAGAACAGCATCTCCATCCTGGAAGCCATCGAGCGCATCGAGCAGATGAGTGGCAAGAAATTGGCGTGGCGGTATGTCGAGGAAGCGCGGAAGGGCGATCACATCTGCTACATCTCGCACGTGGGGAAGTTGAAGAGGGATTATCCCAATTGGAAGATTACGCGCGGGCTGGATACGATTCTCGACGAAATCATCGCTTCGCAGCGGGAGCAGTTGAAGTAGAGGGAATTGGAAGAGGTAGCCGGTGACCAGACGGGAAGCCGCAGGTCGAGCGACCACGACTGCGTGCAAAGCGGCAGGGAACAAAGTTCAGGCAAACAAGCGCAACCAAGCAAGGTGCAGGCAAGAAATGCCCAGGTTTCTTCACCACAGCGAAACCCCTCCGCGGACGTAACGGAATCATCCACAGGAATGCGCTGAAAAGCTGGACGCTGTTGCATCCCGACGCGGAAGTTATTTGTTTTGGGGACAGGAAGGCGCGGCGGAAGCCGCAAACGAGCTAGCTGGATTTGCGCCTGCGCATCCTCGGTTCGAATCAGCTTCCTTGCCAGCCCCTGGCTAGGACCATCACGATTTTGGCGAGTGCGTCGAGATCGCGCGTGTCAATGACTTCGCCCGGGGAATGCGAATAGCGAAGCGGCCAGCCGAGAGGGATGTTCACGGAGCCATAGCGCGTGAAGACGGCGCCATCGTTGCCCCCACCGGTCACTCCGAACTGTACGGGAATGCCATTTTCTCGTGCGAGCTGGACGACGCGGTCGACGTATTCGCGCGGAGTGATGTTGGAATTGTCTACCGCACGAATGACAAAGCCCTTGCCGATTTCTGCGTCGGCAAAGCGCTTCGATTCGAGCGGCGAATCGGAACTGACAAAAGTATCGATGGCAAAAACGAAATTCGGCGTGCGGCCTTCTTTGGCCATCCGCTCCGCGGCCGCCGCGGCACCTTTCAGTCCGACTTCTTCTTCCGTGGACCAGATAAACGTGACGTCGCGGCCGGGCAGGTCGGGACCAAGGGCATTCACGGCTTCGACAAGGGCGGCGCAGCCGACGCGATCATCAAAGCTGCGCGCGTTTGCGCGCTTGCCGAGCAATGGACGGTATTCTTTGGGAATGGTGATCCAATCGCCGGCTTTGATTCCTAATTCTTGAGTTTCCTCCGGAGAACGCGTCCCCACATAGACGTGGACTGACTCGTCAAGCGAGCGTGGGCCGTGCGGCCATTCGAAGCCTGACTGGTCCCAACCATTGGGTAGTTCCAGAACGCCGGTGAGTCTCGTTCCGTCTGATTTGTGAACCAAGACCACATGACCCAAAAAATATTCAGGAAACCCGCCGCCTAGAACCGCAACAAGAAGTCGACCGTCATCTTCGATCTTCTTCACCTCATATCCGATCTCGTCCATGTGCGCGACAAAAACAATGCTTGGCTTCGTCCCGGATTTTGCGTCACCCAAATGCAAAATCATGTTTCCAGCGGAATCGGTCTCCGTCTTCGCCCAGCGCGGAAGCAACACTTTCACGCGTTCGCGGACCAGGTTTTCGTGCCCGCTTGGTCCATAGGATTCGACCAAGTCGGCGAGGGTAGAGCCCTTGATGCCCTCACCTTGAGAAACGGCAAAGCCACTTTTTTGCGGAGAAATCTTCAGAAAAGATTCGAGCAGAGTACCCAGGTTGCCCAGCTCCATCAAGGAAATCGTCTCTGCCGGGGTCACCGGCCAGCGCGTGGCAATGCCCAACTGCGCAAAGCGAAGTGGCAATGGCGTTGGCGATATGTACCCGCCCATGCGTGGCGGAGTGGCCGTCACCACCGCTAACGGAAGCTGCGCTGCATCGGCGAGTGATTTAAGTTCAGCGGCGAATTCGGGAAGTGGCGCATTCGCGTCAGCGACTCCTAGAAGAATCCCCGATCTCTGGCCTTGGGGAAGATTGGAAGAGGCGCCTGCAGACACCACGCGCAGTCTCCCGATCAGAACCATTTCATCGGGGCGGATTTCATTGAGCAATCGTTCGAGGCCGCGGCCTCCCGTCCATTGCTGTGTGACAAAGGCAAGTGTCGTGGTTCCCGAAACCTTCGATTCGTTCAAGCGTGTGGCAAGACCAAGTAGCACAGCAGTTCCGAAACGATCTCCTGTCGCAGGTCCCGAGAGAATGGCAGGTTCAAACATCAAATTCCGAGTGAAGGGCAAACCCGAGCGATTCAACGCAATGGGATCAAGAAGCTCCACGCCCGCCGCGCGAACGTCGCCAGCGCTGCTCGCGCCGATGTCCACGTACATTTCGTCGGGATGATTCATCTTCGGGGGGTACACGCGGGCAGGCTGAAGATGAACGCTGAGGCCGGCGAAAACTCCGGGGACTTTCTTTCCGGAACGCGTCATGACCCAAATGGGTTGGGCAAAATGAAGCGTGTCAAATACCGGATTGGGCGCGGCTTGCGGCAAGCGTTGCACGCGCAGAAAACCATCGGGCGTAATGTCGCTGACAACATATCCCGGCTCGTCGACGGATGTCACCAGCAGACGATGCGGCGAACCGCTGCCGAAGCTGACCCATAGATTGCCGAGATTGTCGGTTTTGCGAGAGAAACTGTGAAGCTGGCTGCGCAGCTCCTCGATGAGCGGCTGCTCGTAGCCGGACACCGCGGGGATTTGCCCGAGCCGGGAAACGGCCATGGGCGTCTGAGCGCTTGAGCAACAAGCGAGCGCCAAAAGCACAACCGCGGAACTGAGTGTGAGCGTCCGAACGCGTTGCCTCATAAGCGATTCTCCTGTTGGAAAAAATGAACTTGGACTGCGTCACCGGCACAGGGCTTCGATCAATGTTTCTTTTTTCTTTTCAGCGACGCGCGACAACGCATCCAGCGAACTAAAATAGCCGCCTACCCCTGCGGCCGCAAGCAAGGTAAACGCTTCCGCGGGAAACCAGCGGTTTCCCATCAAGCGCCCACCGAATAGAATAGCTGCCGAAACGCCCCCGAACAGGACCTGCGCGCCAAAAGCGATCAGGACAGCCATGCCAGACTGGCGCTGTCCGCGCATATGGCCAAATTCCAATTTTCGCGGAAAGTTGAGCGAAGACCAGTTGGCCAGACTCAGCTGCCCAATTACAGCGAACACGATGGCGGATAGCGTGGCCACAAAAACCGGCGGTGAAGGCAAGCCGAGTTGCCAGGCGAGGGCAGCCAGCGCCAAACACATTTCCACCGCGAGCACTGACAAGAGCAGCAGATTCTTCCCCAGGAAAACCTCGCGAAAACGCACCGGCGCCATGAAGTAGGCCTGAATGCCACGGCCCTCGAAAGCAAAGCAGTTGTAGGCGGGCGCCATCAGAATCAGAACGATGTAAGCCATGATGCCTGGGAAGAGCATCTCCGGGGAAACCGGATGTTGGGTTGTCGGGTGTCTTCCAGAAAACATCGAGCTGAAGAGAAAAACCACAATCAGTGGCATGATCAGCGTAAGAAAGGCAAAGCTGTTGCGGGTGAGATAGCGCAATTCTTTGCGGACCACCGCCGCCACTTGCGGCGACAGCGCGCTCAGAGGATCCGGAGCATCATCTACTTTCGAAACAGTACGGGCTGCGAGAGGCGAGGGCGCAGCCGTCTCGCTCAATTCTTCGCCACGATATTGCCTGGCATAGCGCACCCAAAGGAACCCGCTGAACACCCCGGCATAAAGCAGAAGCTCTGCAGAAGCAAGAACAACCCCGCCAAAATGACCCTGCTCGGCGGAGGCAATCGCTTTGCCTGCAAGCGAAGGCGGGAACCATGAAAGATAAGGAAGCAGCCGCTGCGCCAGCGGCCGAAGAACCGCGCCATAACGGCGCGTGATGGGCTCGACAAGGTTCAGAGAAACCATCGAAAGGATAAACAGCACGAAAAAGAGTTCGCGCGTTCTACGGCGTGACAATAGTCGCTCGAGCCACGAACCGACCAGACGCTCCAAAGTCACGTTGAGCAAAACGAACAACGTCACGACGACCAGCATCGCCGGTAAAACTCTGGGTTTTGCCGCGCCGGCGCCAAAGGTCATGGAGACAAGCCAACAGAGGGACGCGAGAGCAGAGAAATCCGCCAGCCCGTAGGCCAGGCTAATGATGTAAAACGAAGGGAGATTCAGCGGAAAACGCAACAACGTGCGGAACTCGAAGCCGGCCCCGAACCCCGCGGCGAACATGGGAAAAAGCTGCCAGAAACCAAAAATGCCCCAGAACAACAAAGTCATCCAACCGGAACGGCCCAAGGAAAGAAAGTTATAGGCTCCGGCGAAAAACGCGAAAGACAACCCGACCACAAAAAAAGCGCTGAAAATACCAACGAAAATGAGGCCGATAAGATCAAGGCGATTGCTTTTCTTGCGTAGACCGTTGCGAAGCATGCGCCAGCGAAGGCCGGCCACCAGGCAAACCTGCGTGAGAATCCCGACACGGCCGGCTACATTAGCCATGAGAGTTCTTCCAGGTGGGGGCGTTCCGTGCCGTCCTGGCCGACGATGGAGAGGAAAATTTCCTCGAGCGTTGTCTTGCTGCCGGTTTCTCGCGAAATTCCCGTGCGCAATTCTTCGAGCGAACCTTGAGCCACTAGCTTGCCTTTGTGAATGATGGAGACGTGGCTGCAAAGGCGTTCGACAATTTCGAGAACGTGAGAAGTCAGGAAAATGGTCGTTCCGCGTTCGGTCATGCGGCCGAGAAGCGCTTTGAGCGCGCCCGCGGCGAGGGCGTCCACACCTTCGAACGGCTCGTCCAGGAATAAAATGCGCGGCCCGTGAATGACGGCGGCGGCGAGCGCCAGCTTCTTCTGCATTCCGTGCGAGTAATCCGCGATCAGAGTTTTCGGGCGATCGGCAAGCTGCATAAAATCGAGCAGTTCGGCCGCGCGCCTTTGCGTGGTAGCACGATCCAATCCATACATGCGGCCGACGAACTGCAAATACTCTGAACCCGTGAGTCTTTCGAGAAGCCCCATCCCTTCCGGCACCACGCCGATCTGGCGTTTTACTTCGATGGGATGCGCCGCAAAGTCCATTCCGAGCAATTCAACGCTTCCGGATGTCGGCGCAAGCAAGCCGGTAAGCACCTTGATGGTCGTGGATTTTCCAGCGCCGTTAGGACCGAGGAAGCCGAAGAATTGCCCAGCAGCCACTTTGAGATCTATGCCGTCAACGGCGGTGAGGTTCCCAAATCGGCGGGACAACTTTTGCGTGCTAATCGCAATTTCCGGCATTCCGACTCTCCCAGGGCATGCCTCGAGATAAAAAAACTCTAACACGAGTTGCGCGCGGCTCAATCAAGGTGCATGCAGGAGGGAAGAGGGGCTTCGCGCTAGGCGGGCTTGCGCGGGCTCGCTCCTTGCGTGGTGAGCTGTTGCAGTTCCCTGGCGGGAAACGCCGCGAGGACGGCAGGCAATTCGACGCGAAAAACCGCGCCGCCTTCCTGGCGGTTATAGCAAAGAATTTTTCCGCTGTGTTCCTGGACGATTCCGAAACAGATGCTCAGGCCGAGGCCGGTGCCTTTGCCGACGGGTTTGGTGGTGTAAAAAGGATCGAAAACGCGATGCGGCTCCTTGATGCCGGGACCGGTGTCGGAAAACAAGACGACTACGTTGCCGCGGTCACGCATGGTTTTGATCGTCAGGATGCCGCCTTGGTGCGACTCCATGGCATCAACGGCGTTGCTGATTAGGTTGAAAAACACCTGCATGAGGTGGTTGCCGTCGCCGCGCACTCCGGGGAGCACGGACTCGAGCTGCAACTCAATGCGCGTTGTGGAAGAGCGAAGATCGAGCGCGCGTAGCTGCACGGCATTGGTGACCACGGTATTGATATCAAGGAGAGTGCGCTCCGCGGGGACCTGCCTTGCAAAGCTGAGCAAATTCCCGACCAGCGTTTTTGTCCGCCGCGCCTGTTCGCGGATTTTTGACGCCGTCGCACGCGCCTTGACAGGCAGAGCTTCGTCATCAGCCAAAAGATCCGAAAACCCGAGAATAGCGGCAAGGGGATTATTGATTTCATGCGCCGCGCCGGCCGCAAGTTGCCCCAGCGATACGAGTTTTTCGGTTTGGACAAGCTGCGCTTGAAGACGCTTTAGATTTTCCAGTGCTTGCTCCGACTGGACAAGCAGCCGACCACGGTCTGCGTCTGCGAAGTGGCTGCGTACGAAAATCAGCCCTGCCAAGGGCAATGCCGCCACCATCGTCGTCGTCAGCCTAAAATCACGAACATCCGGTTCCGCACGGTCGGCACGCAAACTATACAAGGCAAGCAGAGGCAGGGAAATCACAGCAGCCATCGCCAAACGGCTAGACCAGCCGTGGACATTTTGTGAGGAATCCCCCAAGGAGTTAAACGACTCCTCCGCTTGAGCAGCATCCAATTGAGCGCGATTTGAATAGGCAATCAAGCCCGCGAGCGCAAACCAGAAAAATGCAGAAATGAGCCACAGATCGTACAAACTCCCGGTGTAATAAACGCCAACGTCGCTCTGCACGTCCACGACCAACGAGGCCAGCATGTAAGCCACGGAAGCGCCCAATAAATGGAAATACACTTTCTTCCACGCGCCCTTACTGCGCAGCCACAAAAAGATGAGCCAGAAAACGATCACGCCGTTTTGCGTGTCGGTGATGATGTTGAAATTGTGATTGTATCGGGGGGACGAAGGCGTGGCGTAAATCCATGGCAACACAAAGAAAACATAAACGTAGGTCCACCAGGTCAGCAACAGGCTGAAATCGAGATATCCCAAACGAGCGTGGACTTCACCGCTCTTGCGGTGCGGTTGAAGGGTGAGTGCAGCCATGAGGGGGACGCCGCGCAGGAAGAACAGAAAGTCACCCGGATACAGCCCAGGAACGGGCCGATGAAGATAAACCTCATAATACGTCCACTGAAACTGCCCGATCATCCACAGCGTGCAGCTCAGCGCGATGAGCATCCAGAAGATATTGCGCCGCCAGTATGGGGTACCGGCGTTGAGGAGCAGCCCAGCATTGGCCATCAGCGGCACGATACACTGGACAACGTCTCCAAAGACAACGAGAGTCTGCGAACCGCGATGAAGCGACAGGGAGGCGCCCGCGTAGAGGGCCAGGACGACCAGCCATACGCCTACGGCCCATGTGATGGCACGGGAAGCAATCATACGCTCATTAATTCCAGTATAGACTTTCAGCAAGCATCCGGCGTTTCGAAAATCTCGGGATTAGTTGGAATATTAACTATTACTGGAGAGACTCGCCGGCGGGTAGGCTAGAAGCGTTGCGTGAGCGACCTGGAGGAAAATCGGGTGATTGCGCCCTGGCTGGCTGGTAAGTTGATGAAAACTAAAGACGCCGTTCGGCTCGCTCTGGACGGTTTGGGATAAAGCTTTGGGCCACCAGTTGCGAGTTCTTTCACACGTGGTTTTGGCACGCGTTCTATCGGGCTAAGCACATATTTGTTTGTTCGTCGCGCCTGCCTATCACGCAGGAGGCCGCGGGTTCGAGTTCCGTCCCGCCAATTCCACTCCCTTGACCCTTCTGTCGACCCCCTAGAAAACCATTGCAGCCGAGAGCCGCTTCTCCGAAAACCGCGCTTTTCACCCAAGTGTGTCTCAGGTACCAGAACCTACTTTCCGATAATCTCGTCACTCGGAACCCAAGCCGGGCCCATCCCCCTGAACCCCAGCGAAGGTTTGTGTTAGGTCGCCGCCAGGTGTATACACGTTCCAAAGAAACCTCAGGAGGATGAATGACTATCAGGTCCTGCGTCCTTTCGCCTTTTGTGGCACTCCTGGTTTTGGTTTGCAACGGCGTGCCTACATCTCCCACAAGTGCATCCGTTGTTCCCGAGAAGGCTCAAATTACCGTGCTTTACGATGCTTTTGGCAAAGATCCGGCAATGCAAAAAGACTGGGGCTATGCTGCTTTTATCGAATATGGCGGCAAGCAAATTTTGTTTGATACCGGAAACAACCCGGATATTCTTGCGCGGAACGCCAGGGCAAAAGGGATCGACTTCTCCAGACTGGATTTCGTGGTCATGTCGCACCGCCATGGGGACCACATGGGGGGGATGACCTACCTCTTACGCGTCAATCCCAAAGTGCCTATCTATGCGCCAAAAGAAGGCTTCGGCGTCTATGGTGCAGATTTGCCTGGCACCTTCTATCGCAAAGATCCCTCTCTCGCGCCCGAACAGCGCTACTACAACGGTACGGCACCGGAGATCATGCGGTTTGCCTCGGCTTGGCCTGGCGCTAATTTCCAACTGGTGGACAAGAACACGGATATCGCACCGGATATTCATCTGCTCACTCTCGTGTCTGATAAGCCCGGCACACTTGAACTACGCGAATTGTCCCTGGCCCTCAACACGCCCGAAGGACTGGTCATTGTCGTAGGTTGTTCGCATCCCGGTCTGGACAAAATCGTCGAATTGGCAACCTCGATAAACCCGCGCATTCACCTCATCGTCGGAGGCTTTCATCTGGTTGTTGCGCCCGATCCGGATATCGAGAAGATCGTCACCGCGCTGCACGATCGTTTCAAAGTCGAATATGTTGCCCCAGGCCACTGCACCGGAGAGCCGGCGTTCACCGCTCTAAAGAGAACCTTCGCTGATCACTACGTTTACCCCGGATTAGGCACCACACTGACGCTGAATGCACCTCCGCGCCAGTCCGCGCAGATGCCCTAGCAGTGCGTTCGTGGGCTTTTCAAACGCATGGTGGGAATGTTGTCGGCAACTCTTCATTATCTGGTTCCGGAAGAGTTGCCGTCACTCGGGCACACTCAAGCACCCGAATCGCATTATGACTGGAGCGGTTTGACTGGTGCTGGTCGCCGTCGTAGCCTTCCTGATGCAACTCCTCTGAGGGGGGACCATTGGCATTATGCGGCGTTGGTCCGCACTGCCGCGACCTTTCCTGGCTACACTTGCGGGGGTACTTGCCTTCGTCGCCGTTCTCTATGGGTGCCTCTGGATGTACGCCGTGCGTTATCCGGGTCCGGTTGTAGAGCTCGGTTTCAATCAGGTCCACAACCCTCACTATGACTCGAAAACGCACTCGCTTTCAGTTGATGATGTGATAGAAGGAAGCCCTGCGGCACAAGCTGGACTGCGTGCGGGTGACCGGATCACCGCCGTCAATGGGCGACCGCTTGAGACCGACATTGGATCTGATGAATCCTACGTCCGTGGCCGCCCCGGCGATACCGTGAAGCTAACCGTAGAGCGCGCAGGTGAGCCTGAGCCGTTGGTTCTGCATGCAGTCTTTCGGGCAAAGCCTTCGCCAAACAGAGCTGGCGAAAGCCTTGCGAGGTCTTCCGCACTGCAAGTCATCGGATTGTTTCCCATTCCCTTTCTTCTAGTCGGCTTCGGCGTCCTGTTCTTGAGGCTACAAGAGCCA
>Ga0126369_10000110_pt1 | contig 48451 bp, 39 predicted proteins | sample PanSoiMetaPlot_1_FD_109646 | JGI IMG/M metagenome (GOLD analysis project Ga0126369, IMG submission 109646) | Tropical forest soil microbial communities from Panama - MetaG Plot_1 | ecosystem: Environmental > Terrestrial > Soil > Tropical forest > Bulk soil | place: Panama | collected 2016-02-17
CCTCGATCTTCTTCGGCAGCTCGCGAATCACTTCTTCGGGTTTCTTGTCCTCTCGCAACCCTTGAAAAGAAGGGTGACGCAACCTTCCGTCGCGGGTCCATTCCCCGAACGCGACTTCTGCCACATACTTCGGCTTCACCCAAATGGCACCACGTTCGCGGGGTGGATCAACGATCGCCGGATTCTCAATCCGTTCCCTCTCGAGCTTCCCCCTCAGTTCCTGTCGCACCACATGGGTAAAACCCGTGCCTACCTTCCCGGCGAAGCGATACTGCTCGCCGTCGCGAATGCCCACGAGCAGAGCTCCGATCTCGTTGCTGCCAGTCGAGATCGGCGTGTAACCAACGATCACCACTTCCTGCGCCTGGAAGACCTTGATCTTCAGCCAATCGCTTGACCTGGCGCCCGTGTAGGCGGACCCGCGGCGCTTGGCCATGACTCCTTCGAGGCCAAGGCGTTTGACCTCCTTCAGTACATCGTTCAGCGCGTAATCCAGCCGTTGGGAGAGCTGGATTGGACCGGTGACTCCCGCAAGCACGCTTTCCAGTAAGTCGCGTCGCTCCTCGATGGGGCGCTTTCGAAGCTCCTCCCCGTCGAGCCAGAGGAGATCAAAGACGATGTAGTGATGCTCCACGCCGGGGGTCATCAATTGCTGAAACCGGGCGACCCCCTTCGGGTCAAACGCCACGACTTCGCCGTCGAGCACGACTTCGGCAGTTCGAAGCTGCGACAACGCGCGGGCGACGTCCGGAAACCGGCCCGATAAGTCCAGTTTGTTTCGAGTCTGGAACGCGAGGCGGCCCGCGGAGAGGGCGGCGACCCCCCGGTACCCATCGTATTTCACCTCGAGCCAGTACTCGTCTTCGCGGATCGGTGGTTGAGCGAGCGTGGCGAGCATCGGTGGCCAAACTTTCTCGAGGAGACTTTCAGGTGGGGGATGCGGCCTCGCCCAGGATGACTTCGTTACCGGTCCGCGGGTGGCGCGCCTTCCAGAGAGAACCGATTCTGGGCGCTGCGCGACGACGTCGATGTCCGGCGCTTCGAGCCCATCCTTGGCCTTGAAGAAGAGCCACTGCTCCTTGCCGCCCAGCGGCCGCGTCCGGACCAGGTGCCAACCTCCCTTGAGCTTTTCTCCCTGGAGCTCAATCAACATCCGCCCCTTTTTGCGTTGCTGCTCGGCTTGTCCGGGCGGCACCGTGTCGTAGGTCCCGCGATCCCAAATCAGCGAGTCCCCGGCGCCGTACTCGCCGTCGGGAATGCGGCCTTCGAAATTCCCATACTCGAGCGGGTGGTCTTCCGTTTGTACCGCAAGTCGTTTCTGCCCTGGGTCGTACGACGGTCCCTTGGGTATCGCCCAGCTCGCCAGGACGCCGCCCATTTCGAGCCGCAGATCGTAGTGCAGCCGAGTGGCATCGTGCTTGTGCACCATGAAAGTGAGCGGCTCAGCCCCGGACCGCGGGCGCGGCTCGGACGGAGGCGGTTCGGGAGTGATTTGGAAATCCCGTTTCGCCTTATATTTCGCCAGACGCTGCCGGACCGAGCTCACGCCCGCGAATGTGCATCGAGCGCCGATCCGGAGCAATGCCGACGGTGCGCCGTGCGCGGCGCGGGTTGGCTGGTGTTGCCTAACTATCGATTACTGGGTGAACCTTCTACTGTGCTTCCTGTGATGGATGGCCCGGGTGGGGTGGTTTTGTGGGCGGTTAAGCTTTGCCTGCTCGGCAGGCGTGAGCGAACTGCCGTTCGCCGATCGATCCGTTTTGATCTCCCGTCGTTCCAGCCCCGCGGCTTGTCCCGCAGTCGGCGAACCATTTCTGGCGCCTGGTGCGATTCGTTCCTGCTGCCGACCGGCGCGCCGATCCACTTCGGCGGCAGCAGTCGGCAACGAGAGCAACAAACCTAGAACTGCGGCACTGAACTTCAAAACTGCAGCGTTCATGAACGGGACTCCGGTGAGGATTTCGAGATCGTACCAGAGCGATTAACTCCAAGACCTCCGATCCGTTTCGCCTACACCGAATGGACGTACTCTCCACCATATCGGGTGCGCTCCTGCTCAAAGGTGGGTACTGTGGGTGCCAAGGATCGACAGGGTTGGGGCCTGTGGTAAGCCAGCGCCATGCCGAGGTCGATGTACGCGCCTCAGTGGCTGCTCTTCGAGGGCGAACTGCGCGAAGGCTGGACTCTGGAAGTCTCTGAGGATGGCCGCGTGTCGGGCGCGCGAGCGGGTCCCGTACCGCCCGCCGCGATTCGCTTTCCCAACTGCGTGATGCTGCCTGGCCTGGTGAATGCTCACTCACACGCGTTCCAACGACTGCTACGGGGGCGCGCCGAATTTCTGCAGTCCGGACATGCCGCGGATGACTTCTGGAGCTGGCGCGAGCTGATGTACCAAGTGGCGGCGGTACTCGATCCCGAACAGCTCTATGTGGCATCCCGGCAAGCCTTTCTCGAAATGGCGCTTGCCGGGATCACCGCCGTGGGTGAGTTCCACTACCTCAATCGAGATCCCTCAGGTTTGCTCTATGCAGATCCCAACGAGCTTCCGAAGCAAGTGATTCGAGCGGCGCGGGATGTGGGCCTTCGGATCCTGCTGCTGCGGGTGGCGTATGAGCGGTCTGGCCATCGAAAGCCGCTGGGCGCGGCACAACGTCGCTTCGCCGACGAAAGTCCAGATGGCTTTTTGGAAGCGGTCGACTCCCTTCGCAGTGAAACTCAAGCTGATTTAACGGTTTCGGTCGGCATTGCACCTCACAGCCTGCGAGCCGTTTCCAGAACCTGGCTCGAAAAGATTCGTCAACAAAGCGCGGGTGTCATCCACATGCACGTGGCCGAGCAGTCGCAGGACGTCACCGCGTGCGTCGAGGAATACCAGCGCCGGCCACTGGAGCTGCTCGATGAAATCGGCTTGCTCGGGCCAACCTTCACCGCCGTTCACGCCATCCATGTGAGTAGGGAGGAAGTGGAGAAGCTTGGACGTTCCGGAGCAAGCGTCTGCGTGTGCCCAAGCGCCGAGAAGGATCTCGCGGATGGCGTGGCTCCAGCCGACTGGTTCTCTGGGGCGCGAGTGCCGATGTGCGTCGGATCCGACAGTCAGGCACAAGTGGACCTGCTCGCGGAAGCCCGAGATCTCGAGGGACATCTGCGACTCGTTCGCGGTCGCCGCGCGGTCTTGGACCAAGGTTCCGGCCGGCCGAGTGGACTTGCCGAGCGGCTGCTCACGGCGGCAACCACTCACGGCGCGCGTTCACTGGGCCTCGCGACCGGCGAGTTGCGGGTGGGGATCCCCGCCGATTTTTTCACCATCGATCTGACTCATCCGTCGGTGGCGGGAGCATCCGCGGACAACCTGCTGGCGTCGGTCGTCTTCGGAGCGGAAAAGGCAGCCATCCGCGATGTGGCGGTAAGCGGCCGGTTCATTGTCCGCCAGGGCAAACATCCCCTCGCGGAACGAAGCATCGAAGAATTCGCAAGGCTGACCCGAACGTTGGGCTCGGTTACAGCTTAGCGCGAGTTACATCCGCCGAGGACCGCGCGCATGATTTTGAAAAAGACGTCGGTGTTTGTCTGGACGCCGACGAACTGCTCGTAGGCCTGGCTTCCACTGCTGAATGATGAAATCGGAATGTCCGACGCCGTGTGGACCGCCTGTCCCCCGGCCGCTCCGTCGGCCTGGCCGCGGATGAAGTAGCCCTTATCCGCTTCTGGATGGCGTTGAAACGGCAACCTCGCGTAGCCCTTGTCGTCCAGCTCGCCCTTGATGTCGTTCGGCAGGAGGCTGTCGATCACCGGCATTGGTTTCACCAGCCAGCCCTCATAGCGGTCTGCGTTGGCGCCATAGCCAACGAGCAGCTTGCCGTCGATATCGAAGGTTTCCGGGTACCCGTCGGCGAGGATGTTGTAGCGCGGAAAGCCCGCGGCGTCGTAGGTTCCAACGACGGCTTGCCGCGAGGGCACCTCGCTCGGCAGAAACTTCATGTTGTCGGAATCGAGACCTCGCAGGTGATCGATGCCGCCAGTGAGCGCGCCGATCAAGCTGAAGCCGGAGCACTCGTGATCGGCCAAAACGACGATCAGCGTATCCGGGACTTGGTCCGCGAATCGGCGAGCCACGGCAACTGCGTTGTCGAACTCGATGGTTTCGTCGATCACCCGCTCTGCATCCATATAGTGCGACTGCTTGTCGATGTGCGCTCCTTCGACCATCAGCACGAAGCCGTTCTGGTTTTGGCTGAGGACCTGGAGCGCGGCGTCAGTCATCTCGTCGAGCATCGGCTGATCCGGCGCGTGGTAATCGTCGACCGCAAAGCCGTCATAGCCTGGAATCGGTACGCCGCGGCGCTTGGCGATCCGATCCAGGGTGACGTTCATGTTTCCGTAGCCGAAAAGCCCCAGCAATTTGTCTGGGGTTGACTGGCCAAGAATGTTGTTGAGGGTGGTTGCCGAATCTGCGTAAGCGAAGCCCGCGTTCTCGAAATCGGTAATCAGATCTCGATCGGGATCGACGGCCCCCGCGACCGGCAGATTCCAAGTCGCCAACAAATCCTCCGGCAAGGGGCCATAGTCGGTGGCGGCGCTACGGCTGGAGCCGAATTGTCCAAGCGGGAGAAACCAGCGCCGGCCGCCGCCCATGAGCACCCGAAGCCCGCTTCCGTAGAGTTGGGTGTTGTCCGGGTCGCTCTCGTCGAGGTACTGGTCACAAACGCCGGTCCCTGCATTTCGATCTCCGGTGTGAACGGCATTCGCCGCCGGGGTGGCATCTTCGATGTCCGCGTTCGTCACGATGCCGAGGGTCGCGCCGCGCGTGCGGTGGAGGTATTCCGCCATGTACTCAATTCGCGGCGCGTAGAAGGGGCTGGTCATGTTTCCAGGGTAGACGCCCTCTTGGCCGTTGTTGGTGTGGCTGCCGGACGCGTAGCAGGCCATCCCAGGTGCCGAGTCGGTGATGATGCTGTTGAGCGAGTGAGTGGTGACCAATCCCAGCCCGGGCATCTGGTCCATCGCCAGGTAGCCGTTCGGGTTCCCCCTCGTCACACCGTATTTGACGATGCGGGCTGCGGTGCGATGCGCGACGCCCATGCCGTCGCCGAGCATGATGATGACGTTCTTGATCGCCCGATTGCCCCCGCTGAGGTTGAGGATCTCGAAGCTCGACGAGGTATTCACCGTCCCGCTTGAATCGGTGAAAGACGCGGTAATCGTGTGCCGCCCCGGCGAGCTGTTGGAATACCCGCGCAGGTTGAAGCCGCCGTATCCTGCCGCGGTGATTCCGTCCGTGGTGGTGGTTCCCTGCGCGCCAGAGGTGAACGTCAGAGTCTCGTCATCAATGGCAATGGTGGCGAAATAAGGACCGGCTCCCTGGCCTTGGACACGCAGGTCAAACTTCTGACCGACCAAGAAGCGCGCGCCGTCAGCCGGTGCAATAGAAACGTTGGTGGGATCAGCGAATGCGGCGCCCGCCAAAGCGAGGGACGCGACACAATTTGCGAACACCCTAACCGCATGGAACCGCTTCATTTTTCCCCCTTTGTGCTGATGGTTGTTTTTGGCAGTGTTTTCTTGGCCCTTTTCGCAGTCGGCTTTGCCTGCTCAGTGTCCAGCGTCAGCCGAATCGCGGAGACCCGACCGTCCTCTTCGGCTCGATTGCCGACTTCGAGGATTCCAGTGACTTCCAGCGGCCTGGGTATGAAGGCGAGTTCCTTGCCTCTCGCCGAGCGCACCAGAACCAGAACGTTTTCAACCGGAAGGTCCGAGGTCCCCCCACCCTCTTCGTCACAGATCACCGGATGAGGCACCAGGTAGAACGCACCAAGCACTTGTCGTTCCATCCTCGCCATGTATCCGGTGATGCGAACCCTCTTGCCGTTGAGACTGAGGAGCTTCCCCGAGGGCTTGAGCTCCCGAGGCGATGTCTCGAAGAACTCCTTGAAGGAGAGCGGCACCACCGAGTCAGGCCGGGTACTCGATTGCGGTGCCGCCGCCTTCGGGCTTACGGCGACCGCGCCTATCAAGGTAAGAGCAGCAGCTAGGTTCATTCGCTAAGCGGAGAGACCCCCCTTGGGTCCAACGACTCCCGCTTAGCGCCTCGCGCCGACTGCCTACGTGAACTCTCGGTTAAAAATGCGTTTCGCCGCTGTTTCCGCTGATCTGGGCGAGGTCCATCAGTCCTGCTCGTATTTGAGCGTACCTAATACGCTTGGTTGCTACCAGAATCGCGGAATTGAGCAATTTAGAGGGGCAAGTCGTAAGGTTCGTGTGTGAGTTCCCTGGGTGCCCTCCGATCCACGCTGGCGGATCTCGTGGCGATCGACTCGACTTCGAGCCGGCCGAACGCGGCAATCATCGAGTACTTGGAATCCCGGTTGAACTCGTTGGCATTCGATTGCCGTCGCATTGCGTATCTGGATGAGTCGGGCGTCGAGAAGGTGAACCTAATAGGGGTGATTGGCGGACGGCCCTCGTCCCGCCCCGAGCTGGCGCTGGTCGCGCATACGGATTGCGTGCCATTCGATCCGGAGTGGAAAGAGGCGCTGACGCTGGTCGAGAGGGACGATCGTTTCTACGGCCGCGGCGCATGCGATACCAAGGCGTTCATCTCAGCCGCGTTGGTTGCGGTGGGTTCGACGCCGCCGTCGAAGCTCGCATCACCGCTGATGCTTATCTTCACCGCTGATGAAGAGCTGGGTTGTGTCGGTGCGAAGCAGCTGGTGGACAAAAAAGTTCCGGGCGCGAACTTTGCGATCGTGGGAGAGCCCACATCCCTGACACCGATTCGGGGAAACAAGGGTTACTGCCTGGCGCAAGTCGAGATCCTCGGCAAGGAGGGACATTCCGCGTACCCGGAGACTGGCCGCTCTGCCATTTTCGGCGCGGCGCGATTTCTTTCAGCGCTGGAGCAGATGGCGCTGGGCGAGCTTCGACAGGAACAGGACCTGGGCTTCCAACCTCCGTTCACCACGCTCAACGTAGGAATAATCTCCGGCGGCAAGGCCAGGAACGTCATCCCTGGAAGCTGCCGGTTCTGGGTCGAATGGCGACCCATTCCCGGCCAGAACCCCGACCGGGGTCTGCGGCTGTTGGACAAGCTCAAGAAGCGATTCGAGAGCGAAGCGCCGGGCTTCGAGGTGCGTATCCGAGCGTTGCGGTCTGATGCCGGCACGCAAGTGCCCGCCGACTCCGAGGTGGTCCGGTTCATCGCCGAGCAGACCGGCAAAACTCCGGGAACCGTCGCTTTCGGGACCGAGGCTCCGCAGCTCAGTCAGATGGGCTCAGAGGCGGTCGTTTTCGGACCGGGCGACATTCGCCACGCGCACCAAACCGGTGAATTCGTCCCCATCGAGGAATTGCTTCGCTGTGAGGAAATCCTCCGCAGAGCGATCGCCTGGTTCTGTCAACGCGGTGCGAGCGCGGGCGGTTGAGTCGGGGACTGCTGCGCGTCGACCTACTCCCGAGCGGCTTTGCCCAAGTCGCGGAGGATCTTCTTCGCCTCTTGCAGCAGATTGAGCCCTTTGAGGCCCTCGGGCACCTTCGCAACCAGCCTCATTTCTGGCGTTAGCCGATACGTGCCCTTGGCTCGCTGGAGCAATTTGGCGAGCTTGGCAGGCTCTAGGCGAGGATCCTGGCCCAGGGATATCACCAGCCGCCCGGGCCCGGCCTCGATCGCCCGAAGCTGCAGCTCGCGCATTTCCGCTTTGAGCAGCATCAGTTCCGATAAGTTATCGACTTCGTCCGGAAGCTCGCCGTAGCGGTCCACCAATTCAGCGCGAAGGTCGGCGAGCTCGTCGGGGTTCGCGATCAGCGAGAAGCGCTTGTAGAACATCAGCCGCTGGTGAACGTCGGGAACGTAGTCGTCGGGAATGAGGGCGGTCAGCGGAAGCTGCACGTCGGGATCGACCTCCGTCCGAGGCGGCTCGCCCCGCATCTCTCGAACCGCCTCATCGAGAAGTTGTGTGTAAAGGTCAAAGCCGATCGCCGCGATCGAGCCGGATTGGTCCGGGCCCAGAAGATTGCCAGCGCCCCGGATCTCCAGGTCGTGCGAGGCGATCGAGAATCCTGCGCCCAGCTCGTTGAAAGTTTGCAGAACCTCCAGACGTCGCTGAGCGTCTCGAGTCACGGCGCGGCCGGCGGGAACGAGTAGGTACGCATAGGCCCGTTCCCGGGAGCGACCGACGCGTCCGCGCAGCTGGTACAGCTGAGCGAGCCCGAAGGCATCGGCTCGGTTGACGATCATGGTGTTCGCGGAAGGGATGTCGATGCCGCTTTCGATGATCGACGTACACAAGAGCATCTGAAACTTCTTGTCCACGAACTCGGCCATGACCTTCTCGAGCTGGCCTTCGCCCATCTGTCCGTGGGCCACGCCGATGCTCACTTCGGGTACCAGCTCGCGCAGAAATCGCTCCATCGAGCGAATCGACTGCACCCGGTTATGCACAAAGAACACCTGTCCGCCTCGTTGAATCTCTCGCAGGATCGCCTCCCGGATCTGCGGCGGGTCGAACTTGATGACGAAGGTTCGGATCGCCCGGCGATCCTGCGGGGGCGTGGCCATAATGCTCATGTCCCGCAGCCCCGAGAGCGACATGTTGAGGGTTCGCGGTATCGGGGTCGCGGTAAGCGTCAGTACATCCACTTGGCTGCGCAGCTTTTTGATCTTCTCCTTGTGCTTCACACCGAAACGCTGTTCCTCGTCAACCACCAGAAGGCCCAGATCCTTGAACGAGACGTCGGCGCCCAGAAGCTTGTGGGTTCCGATCAGGATGTCGACCTTGCCGTTGCGGGTTCGGTGCAGAGCATCGCGCACGTCCTGCGCTTTTCGCAGGCGGGAAACCACTTCGACGTTTACGGGATAGTCGGCGAAGCGTTTTCTGAAAGTATGGAAATGTTGTTGAGCCAGCACCGTGGTAGGTACCAGCACCGCGACTTGCTTTCGATCCAGCGTTGCCTTGAAGGCGGCTCGCATCGCCACTTCGGTCTTGCCGTAGCCCACGTCGCCGCAAACCAGCCGGTCCATCGGTTCCGGCTTCATCATGTCGTTGAGTACGTCCTCGATCGCTTTGGCTTGATCTGGGGTCTCATCGAACTCGAAATCAGCCTCGAACTGATGGAAGTATTCGTCGGGGGGATTGTAGTTGAAACCGGGATGGGCCTTGCGGGCGGCGTAAATCTGCAGCAGCTCGGCGGCCATCTTGAGCAGGTTCTCCTTGACCCGCTTCTTGGTTTTTTCCCAGGAGCCCGAACCGAGTTTGTCGAGCGTGACCTGGCTGGGATCGGCTCCGGTGAACTTCTGGATCAGGCGCATCCGGCTGACGGGTAAATAGACTTTGTCGCGGCCGGCGTACTCGAGGACCAAGAAGTCTCCGGCGACGCCCTGTACCTGCATCTTCGTAAGACCGGCATAACGGCCGATCCCGAAGTCAGTATGGACGATCAGATCTCCTTCCTTGAGCTCGCGAAACGCGGCGGCGAACGGAAGATCGGCGCGCTTTTGGCGGGCTCTTCGCCGTGCTCTCGCGCCGAAGATCTCTTCGTCGGAAACGACCGCGAGCCCGCCCGAGGTGTCCACGAACCCCTGGGAAACTTCTCCAGTAAACAGATGAGCGTAGATCGCCGGGTCGTAGAGAGCTTGCGGATCGCCCAGCGGCTCGGAGTGCATCCGAACCATCACGTTTCGGTCCAGCAGCAGTCGCTTGAGCCGATCCGCCTGTCCCAACGAACCGCAGGCGACGACGCCCGCAACTCTTTGGTCGCGCCACTGGGCGAGGCGATCCACCAGTGGAGACAAGGCGCCCTCCTCACCGTGATGGGCGAGGATCGCTTGTCGGATTTCTTGAGTTCCTGCGAAGTTGAAAAGCACCGGCGCGCGGGCCGCGCCCGTCAGCGCCAGTCCTCCGCCTTGCATCATTCGATACGGCTGAAGACGCTCGCGGCCCTGTTCGAGCGAGACATAGTGCTGCTCGGGCGGCAGGGTAAGATCTCCTCTGGCCTCGGCGGCCTCGAAGGTCCGCGCCAGCTCGGTCCATAGCTCGTCGCCCGTCCGTTCCAGCGCCACCGGGTCGTCCCAATAGACGATCGGCTCCTTTGACCAATACGGGAGGTAATCGAAAACCGTGCTCAACCCTCCCTCGAAAAAGCCAGGCAACAAGGGCTCCATGCCGAAAGCAGGAATGCTCTGGCGGATCTGCTCCACTCGGTCGCGCACTCTCGAGGTTGGTGTGGTCACCCGTTCCGCCGCAGCCCGCACCGCGGCTTCGGCGGATCGGCGGGTGGCTTCGGTGAAGAGCAGCTCCCGGATGGGGATGAGGTACAGCTCTTGGAGCTGCTCAACCGTCCGTTGCGTGTCCGGATCAAATGCTCGGATCGATTCGATGCGATCCCCGAAGAAATCAATTCGAGTTGGCCTGGGGTACAGGGGAGAGAAGACGTCAACGATGCCGCCTCGAATCGAAAACGTGCCCACATCCTCGACGAGCGGCGAGGATTGATAGCCCATGTCAGACAGCCTTCGGACGAGCGCGTCGCGATCGAACTCCTGACCAACGCCGACGAGCTCGGACAGCTCGTTCAGCACCGAGGGTGGCAGGACTGTGCGGTGCAACGCCCGGAACGACAGGACTAAGGCGGGGAAGCGGGAACCCTGCCGCAAATGGAACAGCGCGGCGAGGCGCTCGGTGGTGACTGTTGGCTCCGGAGAGAGGTCGTCATACGGAAGGACCTCATCGCTGGGCAGTCGTAGGACGCGTGGCTCGAGAAGCGAGCCGCTCCCGCCGAGGAAAAAGGCCAAGTCCGCCGCCAGATGATCCGCGGCGTCTTCGTCGGAAGCCACGCACAGGAGGGGTGCGGAAAGCTGCCGCGATAACCGCGAGAGCACATAGCCGCGCGCCGCGCCCTTGAGGCCCTGAGTGAGCACCCGACGTTCGCTCTTCAGGCCCTCCAGCAGGCGGAGAAACGGTTCGCGCTCGGCGCGCCCTTCCGTGGAAGCGCGTGGAGGCTCGGGATGTAGGGATGAAGTGGAAACGGGCATCGAGGGACTTCAGGGTAAATAAGTGCCCCTCTGCTGTCGGTCAACCACGCCCGGCTCGAGGCTCTGGGATGGTCAGGTGCCGAGGTTCCGGACGAACGTCACCATCGAATCGATTTCCTCCGGGGTGAGCTTGTCCTTGAACGGCTTCATCTTCGGGTTGTCCTCAGATCCGTTGGTGATGGTGTCCTTGATCTGGGCGTCAGTGTGCTTGGACTTCCACTTCGATGAGGTGAGGTCGGGGATTTTCTCTTTTTTTCCGACCTTGGTTTTTCCTCGCCCGTCGCTGCCGTGGCACTCGAAGCACTTTCCCTTTCCCTTCCAGATTTCCTCCGCCGAATCCGCCCATGCGGTTGCCGCGAAAGACAACGTCAGTAGTGCAATGATGTGGGTCCTCAATATCAAGTCATAACCTCCCAGCGCATTCGGCTCCCGATCTCATCTATATATGAGCCGCGACAAACGTGATGAGAAATCCAAGCCGATTCGACAGCGGGCCCGCTGGGCACAGCGCTGGGGAATTCGCCGCTAAGCGGCGTTCTCTGCTGCTGCTTGTCATGGAGCAGGCTCGCACGTTTTCGTTTCCGTTGGCATCGCAAGCTGAGGTGATCGTCGGAAGCGGCCCGGGCGCGCAGCTTGAGCTTCGGGATTCCCAGGTGGCCAGACGCCAGCTCAAGCTGCGCGTGATGCCCGGCGACTGGGTGCAGGTGGAAAGTCTGGAGAGGTCCTCTCGAGCGTTCATCAACGACGTTCAGCTTTCGGTACCATCGCGGGTACGCGTGGGAGATATGATCAGCTTGGGTCAGAGCCACCTGTTGCTGCTTGCCAGCACCATCGTTCCGGCTCGCTACCACCTCCAGATGCTCCCCCGCTGGCAATTCGAGGACGCGGTCGCAGCGGAATGGCGGCGCGCCCGCTCGCACCAGCGTTGCTTCTCCGTCTGCGTGATGCGATTGGCCGCGCGAAGGATGTACCAGCGCGAAGAGCTGCTGGCCTCCATTGGGCGCCACGTGGGGGACCTGGCGATTCTCGGAGAACTGGGGCCTGAATATGTTGAGCTGCTTTGTCCCGAAGTCTCCCGCCCAGAATGCCTCGAGCTGACGGCGCGGCTCGCGCCCGCTTTGGGGGCTGTGAACGAGGGCTTCGCGATCGGATACGCGTCCTTCCCGGAGGACGGAAACACCACGGACGCGGTAGTCCAGAGTGCGCTGGCCAGGCTTTGGGGGCGCGACCCTCACCGGCTGGCGACACCCGAGGAATTGCTCTTCTTGGATCCGGCAATGGTGCGTCTATCCTCCTTGGTGGAGCAGATCGCGAAGGGCGGTGCGCCGGTCCTCTTCCGAGGCGAGCCGGGCGTAGGAAAGAGCGCGCTGGCTCGAGCCCTCCATCATTACAGCCCGCGAAGAGACGGGCCGTTCCTCCGATTCTCTTCCGCCGATCGGGACGCGGAGAATGAACAGGGAGCTCTGTTCGCCTCACCCGGTGCCACATTGCTGGTGAGCCAGATTGATACCCTGCCGCCGCCGCTGCAGGCGAAGCTGTCTCGGGTCCTTCAGAACGCGGAGCACCCACCGTCCGGCGCGCGGTGCATCGGTACCCAGGACGAGAGCCTCGTCGATGAGGGTCAACGCACCATGGGTTTGCAAAGCGGCTTTCCATGGGTAATTCCGGTTCCCGCGCTGCGCGATCGGCCTTCGGAAATTTTGCCGCTGGCCGACCTCTTCTTGGCCCGATGTCAAAAACTGCTGGGAAGGCGCCAACTCACCCTCAGCCATCAAGTGCAGAGTGCTTTCACCGACTACCGCTGGCCGGGGAACCTCCGCGAGCTGAAGAACGTCGTGGAGCGTGCCGCGCTCGCCTCGGTCGCGGACGAGATTACCGGCGAGGCGATTCTTCTTCGCATCATGAGGCCCAGCGGGACCGGGAAAGACCTGGTGGCGAGGCCACACGGGGGTCTGCGCGTGACCTTACGCGCCGCGGAGAAGGAAGTGCTGCTCAAGACTTTGGCTTACACCCATTGGAATGTTACCCAGGCGGCGAAGCGGCTGGGCTTACCACGGCGAACGGTGATTTATCGGATGAGCAAGCTTGGATTACGCCGTCCGTCGTGACCGCGCGGGCGTGGAAACCGGTATCTCCGTAATTCCGGTTCCCGACCAATGCCCAAATGATGTGATGTCCAGTTTGGGCCACTGAAGCTCCCGCCAAATTGCGAGCATGTTCCAAAGCCGAATGTCGTCGAACACCACGATGGGCGGCCGCGCGTAAGAGAGAGAACCCAGGTTCTCAATCAATCGCTGCTCCAGAATTCCATCTTTAGCTGCATCGATGAAGAACAGGTCCGTGCTTTCGAGGAGCTTCCTGTGTCGGTCAACGGTGGCCGGATTGCCAAGGTCTGCAATCATCTGTTCGAGCCGCCCATCCGAGAAGTCGCCATCGTCGAGGCAGCGGTTTGGGTAATCGCGCCACGGGATGAGGTCGAAGGTCACTACCTTCCCTGCCTGGGGCAGGTGACGCTTCAACGCCAAGGCAGAGATCCCCTCCGCAGTGCCGATTTCCACAACGTGCTTTGGTACCAAGACTTCGACCAGCCCTGCAAGAAGCTTGTAGTGCTCGCCAGGCCAGGTACTGACGATGCTGTCGGGAAAGCGAAAGCGTCCTTTCAGTCGAGCCTGGACCGAGCTCAAGTCCTGCTTGCGCGCGGCTTCGATAGCCCGAAGGGAAAGGTCCACCAGCTGCTCGTTCGAATTGCCGGGCGCATCATCCGCCGAAAACAGCATCGAGTACTCGGCATGCCGAGCCATGACTGGAGCCGGGAGTAGTACCACCTGAGCCAAGCGCTTGAGCTTTCTCGGCAGAAAGTTTGAGAATGTCTGAAGCGGAGCGTTCACCTAGAGCGCACTCGGACCGCGTTCGCCAGTGCGAATTCGAATCGCCTCGTCCACCGGCAACACGAAAATCTTACCGTCGCCGACTTTGCCAGATTTCGCGGCCCGCTCGATAGCTTCCACAACCCGAGCAACTTGGCTGTCCTCGACGACGACCTCAACTTTCACCTTGGGAAGAAAGTCGACAACGTACTCGGCGCCTTTGTACAGCTCGGTGTGCCCGCGCTGACGGCCGAACCCTTTGACCTCCACCGCAGTCAAGCCCTGTACTCCGACGTCGCTCAGGGCTTCCTTCACGTCGTCCAGTTTGAATGGCTTGATGATGGCTTCGATCTTCTTCATTGACGGCTTTCTTTCTTAGCATCTTTTCAGGGCTTCACCTAAATTCACCGGCGATTTCAGGCCGTAGAGCGCCAGGGCTGTTGCACCAATGGATCAATCAACTGGCGCCACGCCAAAGTAAATCTCTCGACGGTGAACTGTTTGGCAAAGGCAAACCCCCGCCGACCGATTGCCTTTCGATGGAGTGGATTGGCCAGCAGAGATGAAACCTGAGGCGCCAATTCGTCGAAGGTTTCGCACACCACTTGCTCGCCGCCTCTGAGAAGCTCGCCCATTCCGCCTCGGCCGGACCCGACAACCGGTGTTTCGCAGAGCATCGCTTCGTGAGTGCTGCGACACCAACCCTCATCGAAGGTGGACATCGTCACTGCCAAGTCACTTGCTTTGAGCAGTAATTGATAGTCTCGCGCTTGAAAATACTCGGTTCGGAGACCATCAAGGCGCCCCACGTTTTTGCCGGTGGCGACGAAATGAGCGTCGATCCCACGAAGCGCGCGGTAGGCCTGCTCGACTCCCTTTCCTATAGCATGGTTGCCCAGGTAGAGGATTGGCTTTCCGAGTAATCCGAATCGACGCTTGAAGGTCTCGACCTGATCGTCGGAGAACAAGAATTCTTTCACCGGAAACGGGTTGTAAATCAGCTCGACGCCGGCGACTCCCCGATCTTCAAGGTACCGCTTCCAGAAACTGGAGACGGTCACCACTTTCGCAGCATTTCGAAGGCAATGCAGAATATAGGGTCCCAATTGGCGATAGATTCTCGCGTGCCGGTTCGCGGAAAAATCGAGGTGATGGACGATCACCCACGTTTCGGTGCGGGTGCGCCCGCGCAGGAGGGCCGCGTCGAGGGTGTCAATCACCAGTTTGTATTCCAACGACGAGGTTTGGCGTATCGAGCGATGCAGGCCGATGAGCGCGGTGGGTGTTCGAAGCCACCTTGGCCAGCCGACGGGGCTTTGTATTGGATGCGCGTCAGTTGGCCAAAGGCCTCGCAGGCAGAGATGCAGCTGGTGCTCGTATGCCGTACCGCCGCTTCCATTGGCGTAGTAGACGAGTGCGAGGCGATCGCGCGACTTGTTGAACTCTTTCTTCAATTGTACCGAGCACCAAAAATCAGTTCGCGTGCCCCAGCCAAATCCGAGTTAGCGACATACAGCGTGTCGCCGTAGAATGAAGTTGGAACCGGGCGACGCTCATCTACCGGCAAGAGGCGGTCAGAATCGATCAGGCACACCGGCGAGTAGCCGTGGTCCGTCATCCTCTCAACAATCTCGCATGCGGTTCGGCCGAAGCTGCGCAAACGGTGGCGTTCGGTCTCGATCAGGAAGAACTGAGCCGATTGCTGAGTCAGGATCTGATCCGCGCCCAACAGCGCGTCTGCTTCGCCGCCCTCGATGTCGAGCTTGAGGAGCCTTAAGGAGCGAATGCCTTGGCGTTGAACGAACTCGTCCAGCGTTATTGCTGGAACGTCGACTGCCGTTGCGGTCGTAAAGGTGTCGTTGGCCACCGTCGATGACCATCCAGAGACCGTAGCAATGTGAAACTGCAGCCGACCTGAGGACTTCGAGATAGCAAAGTGATACGGACGAATTCGACAAGCGCCCTCGATACTGCCGACGCTGTGCAATCGTTCTACGAGAGTTGGGTTGGCCTCGATGGCGTACACGTTTCCCGACTTTCCAAGAAAGCGGCCGCAGGTGGCGCTGAAGTGGCCGACATTGGCTCCAACATCAAGGACACAGTCACCAGGACGAAGTATCCGCGATAGCAGGCGCGTGTATCCCCAGCCAGCCAACGAGAAGTAATAGAGCCGGTCGTTTTGGTCGCCCGGGTCCAACGCCAGTCGATAGGGACCAACAGCCTTTTCCTTCAGGTAGCCATACGGCCTAATCGACAACAGCGAAGAAAGGAGATCCAGCCATCGGCCGCGCCCTCTGCGAAACATCCACTGGGGCGCCAAGAGCTCATAGAGCTCTCTTGTTACGGTCATAGAGTTCGCTCTGGATTACGTCCAACGCCGCTCCAACGCTCGCGTTGCACATCGACGAGTTGAAAGTCAGCAGTTCGTAAAAGCGATTTACCTCAAAATAGGTGCTTCACAAAGTGCTGTGAGTGGAGGCGTCTGTATGTCCAATACACACTGCGCGCTTTAGGGAGCGGCGACGAAGTACTGAGGCAGGATGGTTGTTTCGGAGAGACGTGGTGCCTCAGCGTCTTTTTTCGAAAGCAGCGGATGCTGTGCTGGCCAACGGATTCCGATGTCCGGATCGTTCCAAACAATGCTCCGGTCGGCATCCTGGCGGTAAAAATCGGTGCACTTGTACAGGACCTCTGCCGATTCGGAGAGGACACAAAAGCCGTGCGCGTACCCCGGTGGAACCCAGAGTTGTTTGTGATTGCCCGAGGACAGTTCGACCCCATGCCAGGTCTTGAATGTTGGCGAACCGCGTCGAATATCCACAACCACGTCGAAGATGCTCCCGGACAGAGCAAGGACCAGCTTGCCTTGCGCGTTGGGCTCCTGAAAGTGCAAGCCTCGCAGGGTATCGCGAACGGAGGTGGAGTAATTGTCTTGAACGAAGGCCCGTGAAATGCCCGCGTCCGCGTAGCGCCTGGCGTGGAAAATCTCCATGAAAGAGCCGCGCTTGTCTGAAAAGACCTGCGGTTCGAGGATCAGAACCCCAGGAAGGGGTGTTTTAATCACGTTCACGAGGGCAGTCCGCCTTCCAGAACCTGAAACAGATATTGTCCGTAAGCGTTGTTCCGCATCGTTTCGGCAAGGCGACGCAGTTGCGGGCCGTCGATGTAGCCCTTGCGAAACGCGATTTCCTCAGGGCATGCCACCTTGAGTCCCTGTCGCTGTTCAAGTGTGTCTATGAACTGAGAGGCCTGCATCAAGGATTCGTGGGTACCTGTATCCAGCCATGCGTAGCCGCGGCCGAGGTATTCAACCCGCAACTCGCGGCGCTCGAGGTACCAATTGTTGACATCGGAGATTTCAAGCTCGCCGCGAGCAGATGGCTTTAATTCCTTGGCGACGTCCAAGACGCGGTTGTCATAAAGGTACAGGCCGGTCACCGCGTAGTGCGATTGAGGCTGTTTGGGTTTTTCCACGATGCGCAAAGGCTGGCGTTCGTGGTCCAACTCCAATACTCCGTAGCGCTCTGGGTCCTTGACGTAATAGGCAAAGATCGTTGCTCCGGACTTCTGTGCGGCGGCTCGCTCCACCTTTTCCGGGAGTCCGTGGCCGTAGAAAATGTTGTCGCCGAGAATCAGCGCTACGTCGTCGGAGCCTACGAATTCACGGCCGATGATGAACGCCTGAGCCAACCCTTCCGGGCGCGGCTGCTTGGCGAAAGCGAATCGCAGCCCCCATTGCCGCCCGTCGCCGAGCAATTCCTCGAAGCGGGGAGTGTCGCTGGGAGTGGAAATGATGAGAATCTCTCGAATCCCTCCCAGCATCAGAGTGGTGATTGGGTAATACACCATCGGCTTATCGTAGACGGGAAGCAGCTGTTTGCTCACCACCCGGGTAAGCGGGTGGAGACGGGTTCCGCTTCCGCCGGCCAGCACGATTCCCTTCATCGTCGCCCCTCGTTGGTGTTTTCTCGAAGCCACTCGGCGTGGAACTTTTGCAGAGCCACCGGCAGCGCCAGCGGCTGATGCGCCAATTCCTGCTGAGCCTTGTCGGTCTTCAGACCGGAATGGATCGGTCGCGGCGCGCTCAGCTTGGCGTCCCGCAGTCGGGTGGGAATCAGCAGCGTTTTGTCGAAGCCGAAGACTTCACAAAGCAGCTTACCGAATTCAACCCGGTTGGTTACCGTCGCCCCACAGACGTTCCAGATGCCGGTCAGCCTGCGCTCGGCGAGCTCGACAAGCATCTCTGCGACGTTGGCTGCAAGACTTGGCGACACAAACTGGTCCTCGAAGAGTCGGACCTGCTGTCGCTGCGAAAGTGAAGTCACCAGCCAACTTCCGAAGTTGGGTCTCCCTGCTGGAGGCCATCCATAGACCACCGCGGTTCTGGCGATGGCCCAAGTCGACGCCAAGGTGCGGACCACCTGTTCGGCGATGTATTTGGTGCTTGAGTACACCCCACGGGGGATCGGGACGACCTCCTCCGAATAGGGCCCCGCTGTGCCGTCGAAAACGTAGTCGGTGGACACGCAGATGACTTGGGCGCGCAGATTCCGAGCGTTGATGGCGACATGAGCTGCCGTCTCGACGTTCGAGGCGTAGGCGGCGACTGGGTCCCGCTCGCATGCGTCTACGTCGGTCATCGAGGCGCAGTGGATTACCACTTCGGGCTGAGCAGCCTCGAACAGCTGGCGAACCTCGCGGCCGCTCGACAACTCACAGCTGCAATAGGCGAAGCTCTGAAGCGCCTGAGGAGAACCGCGCCATGCGCTGCGGGAGCAACCACTCACCTGGTGGCCACGTTGGGCAAGCAGCACGGAGAGCCTGCTTCCCACCAGTCCATTGGCCCCCGTCACAACGACGCGCATGGAGTTTAGCCCAGCGCGGCCTGCAAGCGGGTTCGATACTGAGCTTCGTAATATTGGCGGTACGCCCCACTCATTACCCGCGCCCACCAGGTCTGATTGTCGACATACCACTGGACGGTTTCTTCCAGGCCCCGCTCGAAAGTGTGCGCCGGCGTCCAGTTCAGCTCTTGGCGAATCTTCCCGGCATTCATCGCGTAGCGGCGATCGTGGCCGGGGCGGTCGGCGACGAATCGGATCAGTTTGTCGGACTTGCCAAGCAGGTTGAGAATGGACTTGACGATGTCGATGTTCCGTCGCTCGGCCTCCCCGCCAATGTTGTAGACCGCGCCGGGGTGCCCTTTCTCCAGGGCCAGGAGAAGAGCTTGGCAATGATCGTCCACGTTGAGCCAATCCCGCACGTTCAGCCCATCGCCGTAAACCGGGAGGGGTTGGTTCCGCAGCGCGTTCACGATCATCAATGGGATGAGCTTTTCAGGGAACTGGTAGCGACCATAGTTGTTCGAGCAACGGGTGACCACCACGTCGAGTCCGAATGTATGGTGGTAAGCAAGCGCGAAGAGATCCGAGGCTGCCTTGGATGCCGAGTACGGGCTCGAAGGCACCAGCGGCGACGATTCGGAAAAGGTACCGGTTGGGCCGAGCGAGCCGTACACCTCGTCCGTTGAGACCATCAGGAAGCGAGCGACCTTGGCTTGCGAAGCGACGTCCAGCAACACCTGAGTTCCCAGGACGTTGGTCTGGGTAAAAATCTCCGGACCGAGGATTGAGCGATCCACGTGACTTTCTGCCGCCAAGTGCATGACCGCCTCGATGGAGTGCTTGCGAATGAGCTGCTCCACCAGAGTTCGGTCGGCAATATCGCCTCGAACGAAGATGTGCCGGGGATCCTGCTCGAGGTCGGCGAGCGTCTCGAGGTTCCCCGCGTAGGTGAGCTTGTCGAGATTCACCACCGTCCAGTCTGGTCGGGTCCGACGCAGGTACTTAACCAAGTTCGACCCGATAAACCCACATCCTCCTGTCACCAACACTCTCATGTGCGCAGATCTATACCGGAGTAGCTGATCCCTCATTCCTTTCGCGGACGGTACAATGTCAAGCGAAGCACCCCCTTGGCAAGGAAGGCGAGAATCCAAACGTGATGGATACCCATGCCTTGGCGTTGCGCATCCGGCGCCACGCGGTGCAAATGACCCACCTGGGCAAAAGCTCCCATCTCGGCGCGGTGCTCTCGATGGCGGACATCGTCGCCGTCCTCTATGGAGCGGTACTGGCCAAGCGACCGGATCAGCCGAAGTGGCCGGATCGCGATCGCTTTGTCCTTAGCAAGGGGCATGCGGGGGCCGGGGTTTACGCAGCTTTGGCAGAAACCGGGTTCTTTCCCGTCGAGCGACTGCGCGGTCATTGCGCGAACGGAAGCGCTCTGTGCGGGCATCTTTCGCATATTGATGTTCCCGGGACGGAGTTCTCCACGGGTTCTCTTGGACACGGGCTGCCGGTCGCGACTGGGATGGCTTTGGCGGCGAAGCGAGATGGAAAGAATCATCGCGTCTTCGTTCTCCTGAGCGATGGAGAATGTGACGAGGGCTCCAATTGGGAAGCGATCCTGTTCGCCGCACACCATCGACTCTCGAATTTGGTGGCAATCATCGACTACAACAAAATCCAAAGCCTGGCCTCGGTCGCGGAAACGCTGGCCTTGGAGCCACTGGCCGGGAAGCTCAAGTGCTTTGGATGGAAAGTCGCGGAAGTCGACGGACACAATCACGATCAGCTGACATCAGCGCTTTCGATTCAGCCCCAGGGCGGTGATCAACCGAGGTGCGTGATCGCTCACACCACCAAGGGCAAAGGCGTTTCGTTCATGGAGAACACTGTCTTATGGCACTACCGAAGTCCGCAGGGCGAGGAGTACCTGCGAGCGCTCAACGAGCTGGAGGGGAAGTCGCTTGAGAGATGAGTTCGTCCGCACGCTGACGGAGATTGCCAGGACGGATCCGCGCGTGACGTTGATCACCGGAGATTTGGGCTTCGGCGTCCTGGACAAGTTTGCTCAGGAGTTTCCCTCCCAGTACATCAACGCCGGCGTCGCCGAACAGAACATGACCGGGCTCGCCGTCGGGTTAGCGCTCGAAGGGAAAATTGTGTTCACGTATTCGATTGCGAATTTTCCGACTCTGCGGTGCTTGGAACAGATCCGGAACGACGCTTGCTACCACCACGCAAACGTCAAGATCGTCGCGGTCGGTGGTGGGTTCGCCTATGGGCCGCTCGGTATCAGCCATCACGCCACGGAGGATCTCGCGGTGATGCGCGCCCTCCCGCAAATCACGGTCCTTGCCCCCGGCGATCCCATGGAGGTCCGGGCAGCGACTCAGGCGATCTACGAAACCTCGGGCACTTGTTATCTGCGCCTCGGAAGAGGCGGTGAGCCGGCGGTGCACAGTGTGCAACCGAAGCTTGAAGTCGGCCAAGCAATCCGACTTCTCAGTGGCAGCGGGGTCGCAGTCTTGGCGACTGGAGCAATTCTCAAGAACGCATTCGATGCCTGTAAGGCTCTTCAGGCAAAAGGGAAGCGACCGGCCCTTTACAGTGTGCATACGCTCAAACCCCTTGATGTGGAGTTGCTGGAGCATCTTGCGAGGCAGTTTGAGGTGGTCATCACGGTTGAGGAGCACAGCGTGATCGGCGGACTGGGAAGCGCAGTTGCCGAGGCGTTGTCGCAGATGGAGCAACCTCGAGCGCGCCTGAAGATGCTCGGCCTTCGCAGCGGATTCTCATCGGTGGTCGGAGACCAGAATTACTTGCGAGAGGTGTACGGCCTCTCTGCCAAGCAAATCGAAAACGCTGTCTGGGAGGGCTACGCGAAACAAGCAGGCAGCGAACTCAAGGCGGTCTGACGAGCAAGGTGAGCTCGTTGAGCGCTAGCGGAGCTTGTACCTCTGAATTTTTCCGGTCGCGGTCTTCGGCAACGACTCAAGGAACTGAACCCATCTTGGGTACTTGTGCGGCGCGAGCCGGCTTTTCACGAACTGCTTCAGCTCTTCGGCAAGCGTTGACGACGACTGATGTCCTTGCTTGAGAACGACGAAGGCCTGCGGCTTGATGAGCTGGTTCTCGTCGGCTTTTCCAACCACCGCCGCTTCCAAGACTTGCGGGTGTGCGATCAAGGCGGACTCAATCTCGATCGGCGAGACCCACTGGCCACTCACCTTTAACATGTCGTCAGAGCGCCCCGAGTAAACGAAATAACCCTGCTCGTCCTGCAGGTACTTGTCGCCGGTGAAGGTCCACTCACCTCGGAAAGTAGCTCTGCTCTTTGAGCGGTTGTTCCAGTAGGCCATCGCGCTAGAGGGTCCCCGAACCTTGAGCTCACCCAATTGCCCTGCCGGCACTGGACGATCGTCCTCATCCACAATGGACAGCTCGTATCCGGGCACCGGTTTTCCACTGGTGCCGTAGCGTATGTCGTCCGGACGTAGGCTCAGGAAGATGTGGAGCATCTCGGTCGAACCCAGGCCATCGAGAATGTCCACGCCGAACCGCTCGCGCCAACGCTCGCCGATTCCTTTTGGAAGTGCCTCTCCGGCTGAAACGCACAGCCGAAGTCGTGATGAGCCGCGGCTTCGGTCGTTGGCCGAATCCCCAAGGATCGCCGCAAACAGAGTGGGAACTCCGAAGAAGAGCGTTGGCTGGTACTCCTGCAGCACTTTCATCACGCTTGTGGGAGTCGGACGGTCGGACATCAGCACTGTGGTTGCCCCTACCGAGTAGGGGAAGGTCATCGAATTTCCCAACCCATACGCGAAGAACAGCTTGGCCGCGGAGAAAACGACGTCGTCAGGCCGGATTCCCAGGACCTGTTGTCCATAGAGATCCGCGGTGTATCGAAGGTGACTGTGTAGATGGATCGCCCCTTTGGGCATTCCGGTAGAGCCACTCGAGTAGAGCCAAAAGGCGACATCGTCGCAGCACGTTGCGGCTGCTTTCAGTTCCGTCGAAGAAGAGCGTAGGAGGGAATCCAGGTGTTGGTATTGGCTGTCTTCGCCGGGCGACGCCTCAGCGACGATCACGTGCTTGAGGAACGGCTGATCGGGGAGAATTGGCTCAAACTTTGGCAGCAGGGCTTTGCTCACAACCAGTGTCCGGGCGCGACTGTCGCGCAACAGGTAGTCGTACTCCTTCGTGCTCAGTAGGGTGTTCACGGGTATCGCCACTACGCCGGCTTTGATCGCCCCCCAGAAAACCGCGGGGAAGTCGGGCCCATCGAGCACACAGAGCATGACCCTTTGTTCCATCTCCATTCCCAGTTGGAACAAGGCGTTGCCCGCTTGATTCATTCGGGCAGCAAGCTGCCCGTACGTTTGTTCCCCCCAGATCCCGCGAATCGCGACTTTGGCACCTCGTCCCTCTCGAAGGTTTCGCTCGATCAGATCGGTGCTTGCGTTGTAGTCCCTCGGCAGTGGTTCCATCGCTTTACCTCCATGCGTTGGACTAGGACGGTATTGATGCTCCTTCGCATACTCGCGCGGAATTTTCATCCCTCTTTCGCGAACCTGCTCTCGGGGACGTCGTTAGGCGCGGGCGCCAGCCTTCTGCTCAGTCCGCTGGGCTGATTTTGTCTTACTGCCCATCAATGCAACGGTATCCCAAAGGATCTTCAGGTCGACGCTTAGGCTCCGTTCCTGGACGTACTTCAGCTGGAGACGCAGTTTTTCGGGGCGAATCAATTCCAGGTAGGCTTTGTCGGGATCTGCGTATCCGGAGTTGGCAATGATCTCCCCTTCATTGTGAAATTTGATCGACGACCAATCGGTGATTCCCGGTGGGACGTTCAGAATCGCCTCTTCTTCCGGGCTGTACAGGTCGACGAATGTCTGCACTTCAGGTCGCGGACCCACCAAACTCATCTGGCCGAGCAGAACGTTAAAAAGCTGTGGTAGCTCATCGAACTTGTACCGCCGGATGAATTGCCCGACGCGCGTGATCCGATCGTCATGAAGGCTGGTGCTGTCCGGCCCCCCTTGATGTAATCGCATGCTGCGAAATTTAAGGATTCGAAACCGCTTTCCTTGAAGGCCTACCCGCTCGCCTCGGTAGAAGACTGGCCCGGTACTGTCCATCTTGATCGCGATTGCCACTGCGGCCATCGGTAGCGCCAGAAGTCCCAGCCCAGTAGCAGCCACGCCTACATCGAGCGTACGCTTTACAATTCGGTAGAAGACGTCGCCCGATGACGGCATGCGCGCAAAGATATCACGTATGTGCATGCTAAGATTGCTCCGCCGCGAGGGCGGAATTTACTTCCCAGAAAGAGAACCCAAATTGGCTTACCGCGTTCCTTTTGTAGATCCGAGGGAGCATTACCGTCGGTATGGAGAGGGCATCGATAGCGCTATCCGAGAATGTTTGAGTCAGGGCGACCTGATCATGCGAAGGCAGCTCAAGGCATTCGAGGAAAATTTCGCGCGCTTCATCGGTACGAAATACGCAGTGGGGCTCAACAGCGGTTATCACGCGCTAGCGTTTTCAATGGTGGCCGCTGGCTTGGGTCGGGGCGACGAGGTGATTACCGTCGCCCACACCTTCGCTGCCACCGTTTCGGCAATTGTGCACTCCGGTGCGACTCCGAAGCTGATTGACGTCGGCCCGGACTACAACATGGAGATGGATGCTCTGGAGCGCGCGATTACTCCAAGGACACGAGCCATTGTGCCAGTGCATCTCAATGGGCGGGTTTGCGACATGGAGCGCCTCACCGCGATTGCAAAGAGGCACGATCTCTTGGTCATTGAGGACGCGGCGCAGGCGGTCGGTGCTACCTTTCGCGGGCAGAAGGCAGGCTCGTTCGGCCTTACCGGCTGTTTCAGCTTTTATCCTTTCAAGCTCCTCGGTGGCTTCGGAGATGGCGGCGCGATCACCACCAACGATCCCAAGGTGGCCCGCGCAGTTACGTTGATGCGCTACAACGGAGAGGATCGCGAGACCGGCGATTTTCACTACCATGGTCAGACAGCACTGCTGGACAACGTTCAGGCCGCGGTGCTGGATTTCAAGCTCACGCAGGTTCCGAGCTGGATTGCTCATCGGAGAGACATCGCCACCCGCTACCGAAAGGGGTTGCAGGATATTGTCGAGGTTTCCCTTCCGCACTTTGCCGGCAAGGACTACGAAGACGTGTTCCAGAACTACGTGATCCGAACTCAACGGCGGGACGAGCTAAGGGCGCACCTCAAGGAAAATGGCATCGAAACGCTGGTCAGCTGGCCAAAGCCGATGTGGCACCATCGTGGATTGAAGCTGGGCGACTACCACCTGCCGGAGACCGAGGCGATCTGTCGGGAAGTGATCTCCCTGCCGATGAGCGCGGAGACCACCTACCAACATGTCGAGGAGACGGTAGCTTGCATTCGACGCTTTTTCGGACGATGAGAGAGTCGGGAAGACCATGACTCTCAAGCTCAGCCAACGAGCAGACATCATTTCTCAATCCGAGATCCGGATCATGTCGGTGGAGTGCGAACGCGTGGGAGGAGTCAACCTCTCCCAGGGGGTTTGCGACACCGAGATTCCCCTCGCGGTTCGGCGCACCGCTCAGGAAGCGATTGAAACGGGCATCAACACCTATACCCGGCTCGAAGGTCTGATCGAGCTGCGTACTGCCATCGCCAATAAGCTGGCTCGCTACAATGGCCTTAGGTACGACCCGGAAACTGAGATCATTGTCAGCGCCGGTGCGACCGGCGGCTTTTACTGCGCCTGCCTCGCCCTCTTGAATCCCGGTGACGAGGTGATCCTGTTCGAGCCCTACTATGGCTACCACCTGAACACACTCCTTGCGATGTCGGCCGTTCCCGCGTACGTGACCTTGAAGCCGCCGGATTGGACGTTCCCAGCCAAGGATCTTGAGGCTGCGGTGACTTCACGGACTCGGGGCATAGTGATCAACACGCCCGCGAACCCCTCCGGCAAAGTCTTCACTCGAACCGAGCTCGAGATGATCGCGGACTTCGCCAACCGACATGACCTGTTTGTCTTCACCGACGAAATTTACGAGCACTTCCTTTTCGACCGCCGCCAACACGTCAGCCCGGCCTGCTTGCCAGGAATGCACCAGAGGACGATCACTGTTTCCGGCGCATCGAAAACCTTCAGCATCACGGGGTGGCGAATCGGGTGGAGCGCCTGTAGCAAGCGATGGACTCCGCTCATGGGCGCCCTGAGCGATCTGGTCTACGTCTGTGCGCCGGCTCCTCTACAAGCGGGTGTCGCAGCAGGGCTGGAGAAGTTAGGTCCGGATTATTACGAGTCGCTGATCCGGGAATACTCGCTCAAAAGAGACAAAATCTGTGGAGCCTTAAGTAAGGTAAAGCTAACCCCGTTCATTCCACAGGGCGCTTACTATGTGCTCGCCGACGTCTCTCGCGTTCCGGGAAAAAATAGCAAGCAGCGCGCGATGTACCTGCTGGAGCAAACCGGGGTTGCCAGCGTCCCGGGCTCAGCCTTTTACCACGCCTCGGACGGAGAGGAGCTGGTGCGGTTCTGCTTTGCCAAGAAGGATGAGGATCTCGATAGCGCCTGTCGCCAGTTGGAGAAGTTGAAGCTCTAATGGGCGCAGCGCAAGCGGTTGCGGATTACTCGCAGGTCACCGAGCTCTCTGGCGTTCGTGGTAGTAGGGCTCAGTTGGCGAGGATGTGCCAGCGTTACTACTTTGCCGGCCAATACTGTGAGGGCAAAGAGGTTCTTGAGATTGCCTGTGGTGCGGGCCAGGGCCTTGGCTATCTGGCGCGCCGCGCTCGACGCGTGGTTGGCGTCGACATCGATGAACGCGTGCTGTCATTGGCCCGTTCGCACTACGGGTCGCGCATCGAAATCCGACAGATGGATGGGCAGGGGCTTGACTTCCCGGATCAAAGCTTTGACGTGGTGGTCCACTTTGAGGCGATTTACTACCTGCAGCGACCAGATCAGTTCGCATCCGAAGTGCGGCGTGTCTTGCGCTCGGGTGGCGTGCTTGTGGTCTGCAGCGCCAACAAGGACCTGCCTGACTTCAATCCGAGTCCTTTCTCGCACCAGTACTTTGGTCCACCTGAGCTGGTTGCTCTGCTACGCCCGCACGGGTTTGCGGTTGAATGCTTCGGAGCCGATGCCGTTGGCCCGTTGAGCTTGCGCGGCCATGCTCTGCGGATGCTCAAGCGCGCCGCCGTTCAACTCGACCTGATTCCCAAGACGATGAGGGGCAAGGAACTGCTGAAACGAGTTGTCTTTGGATCCTTGGTGGAATTGCCAAACGAGATCCCCGACGCTCAACCCATGGATCGTCCCGAGCCGATTCCCGCGGTGCGCCCAGACACAGAGCACCGCGTCCTGTTCGCGGTCGCCCGCCGAATCGATTAGGGCGTCACACGCGTTCCGTGGGTGTCTCTTTGCGAAAAACGCCCTTAGGAAGAATCCGTTCGAGCACCAAGCAGAGTCCTGCGTAGGCAGTCCCAATGCCGTGAATGGAGTGAAGCAGGAAGAACGCGGGAGGAAGCGTGAAGACGTACTCGATCTTCCGCTCGATTGCGGCCACGTGGACTGCCGCCGCCAAAGCGGCGCAGGCATATGCCGCAGCGCCAGAGAGAAGGGCGATTCGCGACCAGAGGAACCACGGCGACAACAACGCTGTTGCCAAAAGCCACGCGACAAACGCAAAGGGGACCAAGTGCCTGGGTCGGAACGCTGCTACTCCAAACTTCAAGGGAAAGAGCACCCAAAAGCCGTTTGAGAAGTAATGCGAGATGATTCTTCGAATCCCGGAGCGCGCCTGATAACGGCTCCTAATCTGAGGGACCCAGAGAATCTTCCCGCCTCCCTTCCGCAGGCGAATGTTGAATTCTATGTCCTGACTGCGAGCCATGTCTTCCCGAAAGCTGCCAACGCGCTCGAAGAGCTCCTTTCGGAAACATCCAAAGGCAACGGTGTCGACGTAGCGCGGCTCGGCGGACTGGGCAGTTTTGTGATGCGCATCACCGCTTCCGAATGGATGTGCGATCGAACGAGCCACAGCGCGATCGACTAGCTTATCCTCCGTCGGCTCGACGACACAGGTGCCGCCCACGTTGTCCGCACCTGAGCGCTCCAGCCATTCAACGCACTGGGCGATGTAGTCTCTTTCATAATACGCGTGAGCATCGAGGCGAACGATGATCTCGCCACGCGCGGCTCGAATCCCCATGTTCATCGAGCTTGGGACGACTTGCTTGGGATTGTCCAAGACACGGAGCAGCTCGGGATGCTTCCCCTCGTACTCGGCGAGTATCTCGCGAGTGCCGTCGTCGCTGATCCCGTCAACGACGATGATTTCCATACCACCTGTGGGCACATCGCTCGAGAGCACCGAGTCCACAACCGAGCGGATGTACCGAGCTTCGTTGCGACAAGGAATGACGATTGACACTTTTGTGGGCCGCATCGCCAAGCGGCAGAGTATCGCAGTTGGAACTTTGTCGCCTTCGCGCGAAGGGTCGAAAGATGACGACAACGTTAGGCGCCGCTTTTCCTACCTTCACCTAGGGTGCCGCGCACATGGGTGCCTAGATAAAGAGTGCAATCAGCGTTGTTGTGCCTGCAGCTCGCCATGAAACTGCGGTGCACTCCGGTCGTTGCATGCGAGCGCTAGGCGCTGAACTGCCCTCGTTCAAGACACCCTTTACCGGACGGTTACGCTTGAATAGCTACTTCGCCACCCGGTCCAATCCTCAAAGCTTTTAGGATTGCAGCGAGAGCAACTCTTCCTCGAAAGTACGTGAATTGTATTTCGGGCGTTGTTTCGTCGGGGGCCATGTATCACGTACCATCTCGAGTAACAGCGCGGCGATCTTGTCGGTAAACGCAGAGGAACCGCTCGCGTTCGGCCGTCTTAAGGCCCCCGTATCGTCAATCGGTTCCCCACCGCCTGACGCCGCGGATCAGCGGCATTACGGCACCTCGCATAAGATCTCTTAGCACGCGGCGATCCTCAAAGAGTTGCAAGTACATTTCTGCGGTGACAGACGGGACTCTTGTAAACTCCACCGGCTTGTAGGAAGGATCGACGCTATACCACGAAAGCCGCATGTTGTTTTTCAGAAAGACGAAGGGAGTTCGACCCTCGTAGCGAAGGTTCGTCCTCAAGTGCGTCGGGAGGTCCTTTCGCACCGCCCCAAAAGATTCTGTGACTAAAGCAATTCCCCCTGGGCGCAACATTTCTCGCAGATCCCCTATGATTTTGGGTGGCTCAGGCACGTGCTCGAGAACCTCGAAGCAAATTACCACGTCATAGGTTCCGCCCAAGCAATCCACATAATTGGCTACCAGGCGTATGCGATCGTTGAGAAGGTGGCGGTGTCCAAATCGTCTGACCGCAAATTCATACGTTTTGCTGCCAGGAAAATCAAAATAGTCCACGCACAACCCGTGCTTTGCGAGAAACAGTGAGTCATTGCCCGCGCCGTCTCCCAGCATCAGGATTCGAGGTGAAGGACATTCCGTGCGAGCCTGGAATTTGCGGAGCCGCTCTAGCGCCTGCTCAATCCATTTGCGCCGACCGGGAGTCGCCCAACTGACGAGGGTTTCAAAAATAAAGCCATCACCTTGGCGATACAGCTCCTCCATTCGGTCATTAAATTGGTGGGGCGTTACTTCGAAACGCACGACGTCGTTTCTGACATTGGACCCGAAATCGATGGCTTCCTGCCAGGTGCGGTCCTCTACGACCGATTGCGGCAAGCCGCTGAAGCGCGTAATTTCGTCGACTATCTCGTGAAATTGCACTGGAATGGTGATGTCTGACGGCGAGCTGAGCGTCATCTTGCTTTTATCGATGCGATCTCGGTGATCACCTGTGCTAATCGCCGTACCTCGCGAGCGCCTATTGCAACCACTGCAAGGGGATAGGACAGTAACATGGTGAGAGTGCTGAGCGCGATGATCAGCGTGAAGCCATGAAGAACTCTCCCGGTGGCTGCAGCGAGAAGCGCCAACGGGAGCAGCGCTGCCAATGCGGCGAGAAAGTGTCGGTACACCTGGGTCCGTGAAGTCTGGAGGAACGGCGAGACGACCAAAGGTGCAACGGCCAGACCCAACGCGAGATCACTCAGCAATCCCCCCGTGACAGCTCCAAAAACTCCATACGATGGAACCAGCAGTGCTGACAGCAACAGCGATGTCAGGCTGTTGGCAACTAACCAACCGAGGAGCTTCTGATGGTTATTGGAGGCAAGCAGCCCCCAGGTCGAGGTTCGCAAACCTGCCGAGAGGGTCGCCTGAATCAGCAGCACGGCAAGCACTGGACGATCGAGAGTTATCGCACCCCGTGTCCACAACGGGTACAGCGTAGGGGACGAGAACCAGAGGAAAATCGCGAGACCGCCGGTAACCAGCACCACGGCTCGAATCGCCATCATGGCAGCTCGGTTCAAATCCTCGACGCGCTTTCGAGCCCAGAGAAAGCTGAACTCCGGAGTAACCGGAGCTTGAACCAAAGCCCGCGTGTAATCGGGGATGCTGGCGATGGTTCGATGCGTCGAATAGATGGCGACCGCACCGGGGCCTCCCAGCGACGCCAGGACAATCACCACTCCCTCCTGACGCAGAGTATTTGCCAGGTTCATCAACCAAAATTGGGCTGAACCCTTGAGGTAGACCGTAGCTCTCTTCGCAGCAGAAATCGAAAGACGGATACCGCGACAGCCGGGAATCGTTTGGCGAGAATCCCACCAGAGAGCGGCGGTGCTCAACATTGAAACGGCCAGGGTTCCGAAGGCGAACACAAGGGGGCGAACGCGGAGCAAGAGCAGAGCAAGCGAGACCAAAATGCTGGCGGTTCGCTGAGCATTGCCGATCATCGCTGCCCGAATGTATCGGCCGGTTGCTGCATACGCAGTGGCGTAAACGCCGAGCGGAACAGCAAAGAGCAACATGTTGACGGCGAGCAAGAATGCGACTCCTGCCTGCCATGGTTGAAGCGCCAGCGTCATCCGTGCCGGCAAATTAATGCTGACGCACAATGCGAGGCTAAACATTGCCAAAGCCCCGGCGCCGACGAAAACGAAGAAGGACATTGCCTCTGAAAGGTGCTTGCGAAAGCCTTCATCGTCACTGCGACCGAAGGCTAGGGCAAGCAGGTTGCCAACATAGGTTTGTCCGCCCAGATCGATCAGCGCTAGGTAGGAGACCAACGCGCTGATCGTGAGCCAACGCCCGTAGTCTGTGGCATCCCAAGCGCGTAAAAAGAACGGGACCAAAATGACCGACTGCACGCCGAGCAACGCCTGGTTCAGCCCAGACACGACTACGCCTCGAACGGTTCGAGTAAGCACGGAGCTCGCGGCTAACGTCATCTTGGCGGCCTAAACGCCCGAGTATCGCGCCTGTGCGAGGTTCAGCGGGATGTTGGGCTTCACGGGCAGGTTGGAATGTGGGGCCCGTAAAGGTAGTGGGTCATCTGCGGTGATTTTGCAAGCGTGGAACTCTAACTGGCAAGTGTTGAAAGCGTCCAACCTGACGGACCGAGTAAAAATCCATTACTGCTGCTCGTGTAAGAGGGTTGCCTTCATATTGAACATCTTTCGATTGGCAGCGGCAAAGCGGGAGGCTTTCAAGACCGCAATCCGGAAATAAGCTTCATTCGTGCGCAAGTCATCCGGACGTGAGGCAGGCGGGATGTGGTGGTGTCGCTGATCGCTGGATGTTCGATTGCCGATGGGCTTACAGCTCCTCCCACTTCCCTACCGAGTGGTGGCCGTTCTTTCGCAGAATCAATTAGAGGCTTCAAACGCGTTGCGTGGGCGTCTCGTTGCGAAAAACGCCCTTCGGCAGGATCCGTTCGAGTACCAGGCAGAGTCCCGCGTAGGCAGTCCCAATGCCGTGGGTGGCGTGGAGCAGGAAAAACGCAGCAGGAAGCGTAAAGACGTACTCGATTTTCCGCTCGGCGGCGGCTACGTGGATCGCCACCGCCGAGGCTGCACAGGCATATGCCGCGGCGCCGGAGAGAAAAGCGATTCGCGACCACGGGAACCACGGCGACAGAAGCGCCGTTACCAAAAGCCATGCGACAAACGCGAAAGGAACCAAGTGCCTCGGTCGGAACGCCGCTACTCCACACTTCAAGGGAAAGAGGACCCAAAAGCCGTTTGAAAAGTAATACGGGATGATTCTTCGAAGCCCAGAGCGTGTCTGATAACGACTCCTAATCTGAGGGACCCATAGAATTTTTCCGCCTCTCTTTCGCAGGCGAATGTTGAATTCCATGTCCTCGCTGCGAGCCATGTCTTCCCGAAAGTAGTCCATGCGCTCGAAGAGCTCCTTTCGGAAACATCCGAAGGCAACGGTATCGACGTAGCGCGGCTCGGCGGACTGGCTGGTTTTGTGATGGGCGTTACCACTTCCGAACGGATGTGCGATCGAGCGAGCCAGTGCGCGATCGATCAGCGTGTCCTCCGTCGGCTCGACGAGACAGGTGCCGCCGACGTTGTCCGCGCCCGACCGCTCTAGCCATTCCACACATTGCGCAATGTAGTCCCTTTCATAATATGCGTGTGCATCGAGACGAACGATGATTTCGCCATGAGCCTCTCGGATTCCAATGTTCATCGAGCTCGGGACGACATGCTTCGGATTGTCAAATACGCGGAGAAGCTCGGGATATTTCCTCTCGTACTCGGCAAGGATTTCGCGGGTGCCGTCGTCGCTGATTCCATCAACGACAATGATTTCCATCCCTCCTTTTGGTGGATCGCTTGAGAGTACCGAGTCCACGACAGAGCGGATGTACTGAGCTTCGTTCCGACAGGGAATTACAATGGAAACTCTAGGCGAGCCCAATGGTTGAAAGCATTCTTTCGATTCGATGCTCATAAGTGTGCTCCTGGATCGCCCGGGTATAGCCGGCCGCCGAGATGGAGCGTCTCTCGAGGTCGTTGTCGAGATAGTACCGAATCCTCTGAGCGGCCTCCTCAAGGCTTTCAAAGGTGACCACTTCTCTGCCCGGGGTCGCCAAGGCGGGAATGCTGGGTCTTGCATCACACAACAGAAAGCCACCACTCCCCAGCGCCTCAAAGAAACGACAGTTTACCCCCTGGTATTCGCCCCAGTGCATGTTATCGAGGACGATTCTCGCTCCATAAAAGGCCTTCGCCTTACGCTCGCCAGTAACCACCTCACGCCGGTGGTACCTCCACAGCGGCGTTTGCGCCCACGAGCGCGTCTCGCCATAAAGCGCGAGGGTAATTCTCCGCTCGAGTACCTCCAGCAGCTGCTCGAGGAAACGAATCCGGTAGGGGTAGAGCGTGCCGGCAACCACCACGTCGACATTCGCTTCCTCCTCATGACGGGCCTTATCCCCAGCAGGCCTGCGGTGCACCCGCGGATTGAAGCTTTCCGGGAGGTAATGCGCGTTGAGCCGGAGTTTCTTCCTCATCAGATCGACCAAAACAGGCTCTTTTGAGAAATAGGCATCGTAAGAGCTGGTGAAGATGTAGCCGCGGTGCAGATTGGAAATTGCGTCCGGGTTAATTTGCACAATGGGAGTATTCGGCAACTGGCGCTTCAGCGAGCGGATCAGGTCTGGAATGACATGGCGGTACGCCACCACAATCAGATCTGCAGAATAGTCGAGCAAACGTCGCTCCAACTTTTGATAGGCCCATCGGGCGCAGTTCGAATTGATGTCCAGCAGCATTGCAATTGCCCGCCGAGCCTGGCCGCCGAAAGGAATGAGGTCGCGCTCTCCGAAAATTCTGGCTTCGTGGCCCAGATGGGTGAAGGTCTCCCAGAGGTTGTATTCGAGGCTGTCGAACGCACTCGAACCTACGATTGCGGTACGCACTCCGAGCCTCCCGCGGAGTAGGTTGTTGAATCAGTTCCGCTGGATCCACGGACGGCCGCAGCCGTATGCGGTGCGGGATGGATTGAATTTCGCGGAGCCACCGAAGCCGTCCGGTGTCCTCGTCGACGGTTGAGCACGATCAAATAAGCCGCCAACAGAACGTAGGCGAGCACGAACGAGTTGTATACAAAAAATAGACCACCCACCACCATTACATGCGGGTAAAACATCGTCATCACCGGGAGCCATCGGATATCTCCAGATTCAATTCTGGAATAGGAAACGCCCGCAATCACACCGGCCACCAAAAATGATATGAAGGAACCAAGCAACCCGAAGTCTTCAATTGGCGGCCTGAATAGCGTGTAGACATTGCTCTCTACTCCCGAGTCCAGCGTAAAATTCTCGAATGGAGCTCTCTGCGCGATTCCAAGGAGATCCAGAGGTCCGGCGAACACGTACGCACCCAGTCGTGGTGTGGGTGGAAAGTCAATGGTTCGATTCAAATAGTAGGAGAACGAGTAGGGATGGCCGAAGACGGAACCGCGAAAAGCTTCCAAGTCCCTTCCGAGATCGGCTTGGTGCAAGACGTCGCCGTAAGATGCCAGGCGCTCATCGAGAGGAAGGTGGCCGACATCGCGAAGTCTACCGAGGACCGCGCCGACGACGTAGGCGAAGATCAGAAACAGGACGCCAAGCGCCGCCATCTGGAAACTGAGTAACCGAACCTTGCCATGTGAGCGGTAGGTACGCGTTCCCCAGTAGGCCGCAGCCCAGAAGAAAATCCCGAGTACCAGTTGACTGCGGCCCAGAGATGCGACCGCGTAAAACATCGCCGGTAGCAGCGAGAACAGTGCGATCGCTCGAGCACGCCAAGAAGTCTGATCGGCGAAGAGAATTCCTCCGAACAAAGGGGCGGCGTAAAGCACGCCGAGGAAGATCTGGTACCAACTCGGAGGCTTGTCCAGCAAGTCGGGTGCGTATCGTTCTCGAAAGAGAATGTAGATGATACCTACCACCGAGCAAATCACGGTCACCCGTTGAAGGTGAGGTAAGTCGAGAGGGACACGCTCGCCCTGCGGCGCGGAGAGGGACTTCCTCCTCAGTTTCCCCCCGAGGCTACCGAGGTAGAAGAGCAACAGAGAAAAGTTGATCCACCACAGTGCCGGAGCCCACATCGGGTAATATTGGTTGGCGCCGAGGCAGAGAAGAAACAAGCCCGTCCAAAACAAGGGGAAGAACGCGCCCGGGGCCAGCCAACTGCCGAGAGTCGCCCGGGCAATCGCCGCGAGGGCAGCGAGAAAGAGAACCGGGAAGAGCAGCTCAACGCCGATTGCTACCACGACAGAAGCACCCTGCGGAGCAGCGACTTTGCTCCGGAACGAATCAGTCGCAGGCGGTTGAGCAAGTGCTCTTGTCTAGCCGCCAACGCCAAGAGCGCGTCGACATTGCCACTTCGCTCGTGAACGGAGGCGTAGGTTTTAAGCAGCCTGGTCGTCGAAAACTTTCGAGCGGGAGCGCCCTGCTGCGGAGAGCTCGCGATCTTGCCCAAAAGTTCTCTAAGCCTAACTTCGAGTGAATGCTGAGCAAGCACTTCAGCATGTCCGGCTTGAGCAATTGCTGTCCGCTCCTTTTCATGAGCCAGGTAGTAGCGAACTTTGTCTAGCAAGTCCGCCTCGCTGTCATAGGTGACACAATGGCGACCGGATCGAAAAAGTAGATCCTGGCCATCGGCTTTGGCAGTCAGCAGCATTGCTCCACAGGACATCGCCTCGAACACTCTCGCATTGAGGTCATTTCCGATCGGGATGTTGATGACGATCTTCGCGCGCGAGTAGGTTCCTGGAATCTCGGATTGAAGGTAGCTGCGCTGCTCGTTGATTTTTACCATCGTTGCGAGTTTGGACAGAACTCGCCGCCTGGTGCTCTTCGCGCCAAACAGTTGCCCGATGAACGCGACGTCAATGTTGCGGGGTAACCCGAGATCCGTGAATACAGTGAGGTCGCAGGACCAAGGCCACCAGTGGAGATTGGCGGCGGAATGCTCGGTGAATTTGTCTATATAGCTACGTTGATAAAGAAAAACATTATCAAAGAGCAATGAGAGCGTCTGGCGCGCGGCGAGGTTTCGATGGACGTCTGAGATGACGCATGCAGTTGGGATCGGCGAGCAATGCAGTCCATAAGGGATCAGCGCCAGCGGCTCCACGTAGAGAAAGAGATCGGCTCCACCCACCTGGCGAAGCACCTTGTTCAGATCGACCTCCGGTCGGAAGCCAAGGGGCATTTGAGCGGAGCCGAGGGAGCTACCTGAGTGGGACGAGTTGCTTACGCTGGTGACTTGATGACCCAGCCGCCTCAGAACGCGGTCGAAATGAACTCCCTCGCCTTTATCGAATTCGACTGCGTAGCTAAGTATGATTTTCACAGCGCTCCAGCTGACGCCCGTGAACTACCTTGCGTGCGAGATGCCGAACAATGCGCAAGCCATTGAGAACCGATGCGGCGAAGGGAGTGGGCAACCATGCAAGGAACCGAAGGGCCAGCATCCCCGCTGTTGTTCCCCTGCGCCGAACGAAGTCGAGGATGCCAGGGACCAGAGTCCGTTGACGATGGTCGAGAGCGCTGCTCATTGCAGCGAGTCCGGTGAGGTCCACGTCGGTCTTCCAACGTTGGGTGATCCGACGACGTTCAGCGGGATCCGCGATCGCGTCCAGATAGGACTCCTTCGCTGTGAGCACGTAGTCGCTGAGCTCATGAAGTCTTTGGAAGTAGAGGCTTGCTGAATCCCGTTCGCGTAAGCTCAGAAGTGGGCAAGGCGTATAGGCGACGTCGCCAGCAAGGCACAGCCTCATCCAGAGCTCAACATCCGCACAGCCGGCATAGCGCGGATCGAGAAATTCGCCGTTGATCGCAGAACGTCGCACCATCGAAATGGCTGTCACTGGCGAAGCAATTCCTCGAAGAAGATGGCGCCTCAAGAATTCTCGGCCCGTGGTCAATTCCGCATAATCGTAGATGAAGCGCATCCTTTCGAAGGTGCCAGTGGGATCGAGGATCACCACTCCGCTATGGGCATAGGTGGCGGAAGGATATCGGTCCAGCAGGTCGGCAAGCGTCCCCAGAAACTCCGGATGATAGCGGTCATGATCGTGGCAAACGATGACATACTCACCGGGTGACGACTCAAAGCCGGCATTGATGATCGCAGGAATACCCAAATGTTCACAACGGAGGTAACGCAGCCTTGCGTCGCGAAACTGCTGTATCACGTCGCCAGTCTCGTCTGTCGAGCCATCGTCCATGACGCTCAGCGTGAGGTTTGCCAGCGATTGCGAGAGTAGCGCCTCGATCGCCTCGGGAAGAACGCGAGCGCGTTGGTACGTAGGAAGGATGATCGAGACTTTCGGCTTCACCATCAGGAGGCGGCCTCGTCCTGAGCGGCGTAATAGGAGCCGTATTGGCCGTAGTAGTAATAGCCGTCGGTACGGTTCTGAACGTCCAAGTCGTTGAGAATGGCGCCAAAGATTCTGGCATTGACATTCCGTAGGATCCGGATCGTCCTAAGTGCGTGCTCTCGGCTGGTTTTGCCGGCGCGCATTACCACAATCGAGCCATCTACCTGGGCGCCGATCACTGCCGCGTCCGCGACCACGCCGACAGGCGGTGAATCAATGATGATCCGTTCGTAGCGCTTCTCCAGCTCCCGAAGTAGCGCCCTGAATGCATCCGCGTGGAGCAACTCGGCTGGATTCGGAGGGATCGGGCCCGAAACCAAGATCGACAATCCAGGGATGTGTGTCGACTTGATTGCGTCGTCTAACTTGGCAGCGCCGACGATCACAGAACTGAGGCCAAGCTGGTGCCCGGTCCTAAAGATCCGTTGGGTTCGTGGGCGCCGCATGTCGGCATCCAGGAGCAGGACCCGACCGCCGTTGTCTGCCATTGCAATCGCCATGTTGGCGGCAATGGTCGTCTTACCTTCCTGGGGCGCACTCGAGGTAACCAAAATCGAATGCAACTGCCTGTCCGGGGACATGAATAACAGGTTGGTACGTATCGACCGGCAGCATTCAGCGATCGACGATTTTGGCCTCTCGTGAAATGCGAGTTCCGGCGTTGGCACTTCCTTGCCGATATTGGGAACTATTCCCAGGAAAGTCAGCCCAAGTTGTTCAATGTGCTCGTGCGCACTCACATTGGTGTTGAAGTACTCCAAGCCAAAAACCGCCAAAATGCCCAACAGAATGCCCAACAGCGCACCAAAGAGTAAATTGAGCAGTACATTTGGCCGCACCGGGATGTCGATTGAACGGGCGCGATCGACGATCCGAACATTGCTCATCTGCACCAATCCTGAAAGGCTGGCATCCTTCAGTCGTTTTAACACCACATCATATAGCCTCTGATTGTTGTCCATCGCCCGCTTGAGACGTTGGTAATCCTCCTCGTTCTGATTTAGCTTGAATGCCTCGTCCCTGGCTTGGTTATAGAGTCCTATCAAATTCCGCTCGGTTTCCGAGACCTCTCGGTATTCGCGGTTTTGGGCTTCCAACCGGCTGTCGAGTTCCTGCTTCAGCCTTGCCCGCACCTCCCGCACGCGTTCTTCACAGGAAAGGATTTTCGGGTGGCCCGGCAAATATTTGCTTCGGTAATCGGCGCACTCGTTTTGCAGATCCACAAGTCGAAGCTTCATTCCCTGGATCGCCTGTTGATTCGCGATCTGCTCCAACAGATCCGCGGGCCCGAATTCGGAATCGGAAGTAGCGCGAAAGTTGCGCAACGCCTCCATGCGGGCCTGCAACTGGGCCCGCTGAATCCGTGTTTTGGTAAGCGCATCATTGAGGGCAACCAAGCGCTGGGAAACCATGCTCTGCTTGTCCTCAAAGGAGGTGGAGACGATATCCTTCTCTTTCTTGAAGCGAAAGAGCTCTTTGCTGCTCTGATCGAGCTTTGCCTCGAGATCGCGCAGCTGGCCCTCGAGCCACTCGGAGGCAGTTTGTGTCGCCGAGAATTTTACCGAAAGGTTCTCGGCGATGTATGACTCGGCGAAAGTGTTTGCCAGGAGTGCCGCCTGCCTGGGGTCGGGATACTCAACACGAAGCGTTACCATTCGCGATTCTTTGACGGGATCGACTCGCAACAGCAGTTGCGCGCGAGCAATTGGATCGATCTTGCCCCGCTTGCGCTCGCGGGTAGCCGGATCGTCAATTCGGTCGAGCCCGAGGAACAGCGGGTCATCCGCAAGATGAAGCTTGTCAACAACCCTGGCGGCAACGGCGCGACTGGCAATCAGTTTGTACTGCGTTTCGTAATACTCACGCGTATACCAATAGCTGCCCGGGCCACTGTCAACGACGTCCTGAACCTGCTGGCTGTCGAGAACCCGGGGTGCCGCGAGATCAATGATTAAGGTACAGGTGGCGCTGTAAAGCTTGCGCTGTTTAAGTGTGTAGAGAGTCATTGCGGTCAGCGAGGCGATAAAGACCGCAAACAGCAACCACCGGCGGTGCAACAATATCCGCCAACACTTCTTGAGGATTATCAGCGGCGTTTCGGGCAGAGCGTGGGCCGGTGGCGCGGGAAGCTGTTGCGCGGACATCCGATATCCTGGATTGTGGTAAAAAGAGGTGGAAAGGGGAGCAGCCGGAGTCTAGTCGAGGGGCTCGGAGGAGGAAACTAAGTAATTCCCCATCGGTGAACTCAGGTGGCTGATACAAACCAGACAGTCGGGGAGCTCGCTAGATTTCGCACATTGGGCGGAAGCGGTGGCCCATTGGCGCTTGTTTGCCTACTTTTGTGTTCATGTCCGATGATGCGCGGTGGGGCCGATTGGTGGGCGCAGTTGGCGGCTGGGAGCCTCGCCGCCGGGGCGCTGTTATGGGCGGGGATTTCTGGCCCTGCGCCAATCCCTACCTGGGTGAGCGCTCTTTGGGTCGTAACCGTCTGGATTGGGGTCCAGCTGCTGCCGCTTCCCGGCGGAATTCTTAAAGTGGTGTCGCCAACCGGTGATACTTTAAGCCAAGCCTCGCTATCGCCGTTGGGATTGTACCTGCGGGCGCGGCCGGTCTCGTTGGATTCTGCCGCGGGGCTGGTGGAGCTTGCCAAGGCAATGACCTGTACCGTGGCCGCGCTGGCGACAGTCTTAGTCATTCGAAGGCGAGGCGCTCGACGTGTGATCTGGAGAGCGTTGGCGCTGAGTGGTACCGCCGCGGCGATGATTGGACTGGGTAGCACCGCCGTCAGGTACGGAGACGGCGCGATTGCGACTGGACCCTTCGTGAATCCCAATCACCAGGCTGGCTTTCTGAATCTGTGCGGCTGGCCTGCATTAGGATTGGCCTTGGACTCTTCGGGGCCGAAGCGCGGCTTTTGGCTGACCTGTTATGTGGTGATTGGGTTGGGAATTTTCTTGACCCTCTCTCGCGGGGGCATTGGAGGCTGGATTGCGGCCTTGATGATCTTTGCGATCCTACATGCCACCCGTGGAAGAGCGCAGCGCGGCAAGCACTGGATCTGGGTCGCGGGGGGTGTGAGCGCGGTCGTGTTCGTGGTTGGAATTGCCGGACTTGACCGCGTTCTGGGGAAATTGGCGTCCGTGCCTTTGAGCCGGCTTTCCACTGTGGACAAGATCGCAGCCTGGCCTAGCTTATTGAAGTTGATTGCCCGTTTTCCGCTCGTTGGGATCGGTCGGGGTGCCTTTGCAACAACCTTTCCCGCGTTCAAGGCTCACGCTGACCGATTTACCTGGACTCACGCGGAGAACGAGTGGCTTCAGATTCCCATCGAGATCGGCGTGCCCGCCGCGATTCTGCTGATCGTTAGCTTTGGTTGGATTTGGCTACGGGCCTCCCAGGGTCGTGAGCTTTCCAACGCGACCATTGGAGTGCTGTCGGGGATGGCGGGGCTGGTACTACACAACGTTGTCGACTTTTCACTCGAGATGCTTGGGGTTGCGCTTCCGTTTGCCGTAGCAGCGGCCTCTCTTTCCAGGTCCGAACCGGGCTTTCGCGTCTCTCGCGTGCCGATCATCGCTGGTGCGTCGGCGTGTGGTTTATTGTCCGTAGCTTGTCTTATCTTGGCACGCCCGCATTCACTTGAAAGCGAAGCTGCGTCACTCAGCCACTTGCAGGAGATACCCAAATTAGAAGACGCCGCGAAGCGTGCACTTGCTTGGCATCCCGTGGATTATCTGCCACATCTGATCGTGGGCTCGCGACTCGCGACCGTCAATGACTGCGCTGGTGCCAAGAACTGGCTTTCCCGAGCGATACTGCTGAATCCTACGGCACCCGAGGCCCATCTCTATTTGGGGAAGTGCCTGGCAAGGCAGGGAGCCGAGAGAACGGCGCTGCGCGAGTTTCGCATGGCTTACCTTTTCGGCAGAGAAGACGCGCTCACCGTAGCGATGGAGCACTACAAATCGGTCGATGCACTACTTACCATAGTCCCTGCACTGCCGGATTCGCTGAACGATCTCGCGGCTCGGCTTGCAGATCAGCGACGCCTGAATGAGGCCCACGCTCTCTTCGAACGAGTCTGGGTCAGTTACGGAGATCTCATCGCATTGGCGAGATTAGGAGACGTCAGTTTGGAACTTGGTCGGCCAGAAGATGCCTTGAAGTGGACCCGCCTGCTGCACGAACGAGACCGACGATGGTTATCGGGTTACCTCGTGGGGAGCAAGGCGCTAAGGCTCCTGGGTGACTCGGATAAAGCCCGAGCTGAGCTCCTGGATGGTTTGCAACAGCTTCCTGGGAATCCCGATCTGGCGCTGGCGTATGGTGGCCTGTTGATCCAGGATCGACAGTTCGCTGAGGCCAGGAGGGTTCTCGGCGGGACGGCGACTTCAAATCCAGCGGAAGCGGCCCGTCTCCATCAAATGATTTCACACTCGCTCGAACGCGAAGGACGCGTCTCCGAAGCACTTCGTGAGATGATTTCAGCTCGAGACTCTGACCCGGGAAATGCTCAAGTGCGTACCGACTTGGCCCGACTGATGGCGGCTAACGGCCAGTAGCCACACGAATGGCATTCATCCACTCTCGAAGCTCCCTAAGTTGCACCTCGAGCGGCGGGCAAGGCCAGGAAGGTTTCAGGCTTCGGTCGACGGGACAACCTGGTGCCGCATCGACGACGCGAACGTCGCGATCGAAGGTAGATGCGAGCAGGCGGAGGACTTCCGCCTTCGTATAGATCCGTTCCGTTCCAGCCTGGATTAGGGCCACGGGCATTTCCTTGCGAATCGCCAAGGCGCGAGCCAAAACGTTGCACCACTCCAAGGTGGTAATTCCGTTCCAACGATGGTGCGTGTAGCCTTCTATTTGCGAGCCGTCCGGATGCGAGAGGAACCATGCCAGCAGACCGTAATGTCCCGACAACTCCGGGCCAATGATGGAGCTGCGGATCAGCAAAGTGTTTGGATAATCAACCACCGCTTCGCCCAGAACTTTGCTGATTCCATAGTTGTCGGTGGCGTTCGGGAGTTCATTGATCTCATAAGAGCCGCGGTCGCCGGCAAAGACGCAGTCGGTGCTGGGTTGAACGAGCAGCACCTGAGGCGGAAGATGCAGCCGCAAGAGCAGAGGAAACACGGCGTTCAAAGAAAGTAGGTCGCTTAAGCTGGAGTTCTTTTGCTTAATAAGGCCGATGCAGTTGATCACCACGTCGGGCTCAAGCGAATTTATTGCAGCCCAGAATGGCGCATCGTCACCCTCGCGATAACGAGCTTCGATGGTACTCGCTGCCAACCCATGGTTCCTCAAATAGCGAAGCACCACGTGGCCGAGCATGCCGCGATGCCCGAGTACCAGTGCCTTCCGAAACTCCTGGGACATTTCGCTTGGCGTCTAGGATTAGAACTTGGCGAATTCTCCGCCTACCAGCTCCATCTTCTTGAAGTCTGCGTCAGCTTGCGCGATCAACTTTCTTACTTCATCGCGCGAGACGAGATGATCCATTGAGTTGAATTCTCGATCGAGCTCGTGAGGTCGCTCTTTGCTCCACCAAGGATGGACTTTAAGGTAGTTGCCGCAATCCTCTACGCGAGCCAATTCCTCTTCGGATACGAGAACCTCATTCAGCTTTTCGCCCGGCAGCATCCCGATCACTTCGTAGTTCAAGGACCGTCCAAATTCCTCGCTGATCACGCTGGCCACGTCCAAGATTCGGGCCGCAGGCGCCTTTCGCACGAAGATTTCGCCGCCCTGCGCGTGGGCAATGGCGTAGAGAACGAGGTCGATCGCGTCGTTCAGCGTCAGTAAAAACCGAGTCATCCGCTCATCGGTCACGGTTACTCTCTGGCCAAGGCTGAGCTGGCGTCGAAAAAAGGGAATAACGGAGCCCCTCGACCGCAGCACATTCCCATACCGCACGCACGCAAGGCGTGTACCCCTATTACAGCGAGATGAGTTGGCGGCGAGAACTAGGCGCTCTTGGAGTGCCTTGGTCATTCCCATCACATTAACGGGCTTCACTGCCTTGTCGGTACTCAGGCCAATGAACACTTCCACACCTCGGTCCAGAGCGGCGGCGATAAGGTTGTGCACGCCGAGGACATTGGTTTGCACTGCTTCCATCGGAAAGGATTCGCAGGATGGTACTTGCTTGAGCGCTGCAGCTTGGAAGACCACCTGAATGCCCTGCATTGCCTCGGCTACTGTCTGCCGGTCTCGAAGATCACCAATTACAAATGTAAGGTTCGTGCGACCACGATAAAAGCACTTCATATCGTGTTGCTTTTTTTCGTCTCGACTCAGGACACGGACTTCCCTGGCTCCCAACTCGAGAAGTCGATGCACGATGAAGTTGCCAAAGGACCCAGTGCCGCCGGTGACCAGTATGGCTTTCTCTTTAATTGATACGCTCACTCATCCCCCGTCGAGCCCTAGGCCTTGACAATCTTCTCTCGATGCCGCGTCACTTTTCGGGTGGCGTTGCGGGTATCGAGGACCAGACGCGCATGCTGCACCACCGCCGAATAGTCGATCGTAGAATGGTCAGTAAGGATCAGTACGCTGTCGTATTCACCAAGCGAAGACATCGAAAGCGGCGTGGAGGACATCTCAAAATCAATTCCATGCTCTCGTTCGAGCTTGGCGACGAACGGGTCGTGGTAAGACACGTTAGCTCCGCGTTCCTTGAGCAGCGATATGACCTTCAGGGCGGGACTTTCCCGCGGGTCGTCGACGTCTTTCTTGTAGGAAGCGCCGAGAACCAGAAGCTTTGAGCCGTTGATGCTCTTGCGATGCCGGTTGAGTGCTTCCATCATCCGCTGGACCACGTAAAAAGGCATCTGGGTGTTCACTTCGCCGGCCAGCTCGATGAACTTGGTCTGGAACTGATACTCGCGTGCCTTCCAGGTCAAATAGAAAGGATCGATCGGAATGCAGTGACCGCCGAGACCTGGACCCGGTGAAAAGGGCATGAACCCAAATGGCTTGGTGGAGGCCGCCTGGATCACCTCCCAGACGTCGAGCTCCATGCGATCGCAAAGCATCTTGAGCTCGTTCACCAGCGCGATGTTCACACTGCGAAAGATGTTTTCGAGAAGCTTGGCTAGCTCGGCGACTCGGGTCGAAGACACCGCCACGGTTTGTGAGAGCGCGGTCCCGTAGAGGACCTGGGCGACCTCGAGGCAGCGAGGCGTTAATCCACCCACGATTTTGGGAATGTCTTTGGTGCTGAATCTCTTATTACCCGGATCTTCGCGCTCGGGGCTATACGCGAGATGAAAGTCGACACCAGCTTTGAGACCACTGCGTTCAAGAACCGGTTTGAGGACCTCCTCGGTGGTGCCGGGATAGCTCGTTGATTCCAGTACGAACAGCTGACCAACCCGAACCGCCGGTACCAGTGCCTCGGCGCTTCGAACGATGTAGCTGACGTCCGGCTCGCGAGCCCGGGTGAGCGGTGTGGGAACACAGATGATCAAACAATCCATTCCACGGGCTTTGGAGAAGTCCATGGTTGCCCTCAGCTTGCCGGAAACCGTCAGCGCTTCGAGCGCGTCGTTTGGAATGTGTTTGATGTAGCTTTCGCCGTTCTGGAGACTCTGCACTTTGCGCTCATCGACGTCGAAAGCAGTGACTGCGAACCCGGCTTCGGCGAACGTCATCCCAAGCGGCAATCCGACATAGCCCAGTCCGATGATGCCGATGTTTGCTTCGCGAGCCTCAATCTTCTCCAAGAGAGAAGCGATTTCGTTCATAAGCTCGCAATTATCGTATACTAATTGCGTGAGGCTTTTCGGGTTGTAGTTTGCTGCGGTGTTTGTCGCACTTTGACGTCGTGAGTGAGTGCTTCAGACCGCTGGCCTACGTTCCGACTTCGTTTTGATGACCGATGGTCCCGCCATCATTCGGTTGACCCGCGCGCTGCCTAGCTCGGCGAGCGAGGTGGCTGTGGCACTGGCTGGTGTCGATTGGAATTGGTTAGCAGTCGACGCGGGCCGGCACGGCCTCTCCGGAGTTCTGAGCCGGCTGGTGGCGGATGGGTTGTCGGTACCCTCGAGAGTGGCGGCGCGTGTTCGTGCCGACAGTTTAGCGTTAGCCGCCTCATCTCTGCGCGCCAAGGCTCTGTTGTTCCGCGCGCTCGAGGCCATGGCGCGCCGTGGGGTTCGGCCGATTCTGCTCAAGGGCTACGGGTTGGCGGCACGGTTGTATCCCGATCCCCTGATGCGCCCGAGCTCGGATGTGGATCTTCTGGCTTGCCGCGACGAGTACGCGGAAGCAGAGCAGGCGCTGCTGGACATCGGCCTGCAGCCGACTCGCCTCGAACCCAGCGAGGAGGCCAAGAAGGATCACCACATTCCGAATTTTTGGGGTCACGAGAAGTGGTTCAATGGAGATGCGGGCCTGGTCGAGCTCCATTGGCGTCCACTCTCGGGGTTTGGCACCGCAATCGGCGTGGCAGGGCCATTCGCCCGCTGGCGTGAAAGTGAGCTGGAAGGCCGGCGCGTCTACTACTTGAGCGCCGAGGACGAGCTGGTTTATCTCGCCGCCCACGCCGCCAAGCACCTGCTTGGCCGGTTGAGCTGGCTGTACGACATCAAGCTTTTCCTGCACCAACAACCACACATTGACTTTGAGGAAGTGCGGCGAATCGCAGCAGAGAGCGAGATGAATGCCCCGGTTTACTTCGCGCTCGAGGCTGTCCAGCGGTTGGGAGCTCAATTACCTCCGACGTTCCTGCGAGCATTAGATGTCAGCGCATGGCAGCGCATGCTCGCAGCGAGGCTGTTTTCAGACGAGGAGCTGGCTCGCTCTCCGTACGCGGATCGAAAGTACGCCACCTATCTGCTGCGCCTTCTGATGACCAGCAATTTGAAGACGCGCACACTCGCCAGCTGGAGCTTGTTCGATCAGGCGCGACAGCGGACGATGAACCACCATTTGCCACAGTTGATGCAACGGATGAGACAATCGCATCGCGGGGAGCAGTGTGGTTGAACGCGCCGGTCTGGCACTCGTTGCGGTGTTTCACACCGATGTATCGATGAAGCCCGTGCGCTAGGCTGTCGCCGCCGTGAGCGATCCCTCCGCTACCGCCGGCAATCCTCCTTCGGGTGGGGCACTTGTAACTCTTCGCCACGCGGCGATCCTCGGCCTGGATGCGGCGTTCGTCGTCTGCGGTCTGTTCACCGCGCTGCTGCTTCGGTTCGAGGGGACCATCCCCGTCGAGCAACTCGCGAACTTCTGCATCGCGCTTCCAGTGCTGGTTGGAATCCGCCTGCTGTTGGACGTGATGGTGGGCCTGCACCGCTGGTCCTTCAGGATGTCGGGGTTGAACGAGGCCGCACGCCTGGTGCTGACTACGCTGTTCGGTACCCTCTGCTTTGTGACCGTGTTCTTCATCGGTCAAACCAGCCATCTGCCCCGAACGGTGGTGGCGCTCGAGTTCTTCTTCACCACCAGCCTGCTCGGAGCGATGCGATTTCTGCCCCGCTTGCTTAGCAGCTGGTACGTGCAACGGCGAATTTCCACTCATGCGGACGCCAAGCGGACGCTCATCGTCGGGGCGGGCAGCGCCGGGGACCTGCTGCTCAGAGATTTGCTCCGCTCGCACGAGCACAGTTACCAGGTCGTTGGTTTCGTCGATGACGATCTCAACAAGGTAGGGCACTCGATCGGCGGCAAACCGGTCCTTGGCACGATCAGCGCGCTTCCCTCACTGGTAGAACGTCACCACGTCACCAAGGTCCTGCTTGCGATTTCTCGGCTCCCCTCCGACAGGCTTCGCTACATTCTGAAGCTCTGTGCCCATCTCAAGGTCAGCTTCAAGATCATCCCCGCCTCGTTCGCATACCTCCACAAGCGCATCACTGCGGCGATGTTGCACGACCTCAGCCCCGAGGATCTGCTCCCTCGCAACCCCGTGGCCTTCGATCCGGTCGAGATTCGCGATCTTGTGGTTGGCCGCCGAGTGCTCGTGAGCGGGGCGGCGGGATCGATCGGATCGGAAATTGCGCGTCAGGTCGCCGAGCAGGGCCCCGAAGAGTTAACGCTGATCGATATCAATGAGAACGGGCTGTATCTCCTCGCCCGCCGCTTGCAGGCCGCGCACACCTCGCTCAAGGTCCAAGCCGAGGTGGCTGACATTCGCGAAGCGGATCGTTTGATGCGCATCGGCCACGCGCGACGTCCGCACTACGTTTTCCACGCCGCGGCCCACAAGCACGTCCCCCTGCTGGAGGATGCGCCGGAAGAGGCGATCAAGAACAACGTCGTCGGAACGCTTCACATGGCTCGAATGGCGGACGCCTGCCGCGCGGAACGATTCGTGCTGATCTCTACGGACAAGGCGGTCCGCCCCTCTTCCATCATGGGTGCGTCCAAGCGGGTGGCGGAGCAGGTGGTCCGGGAGATCGCCCGACACTCGCGCACCGCGTTCACCGCGGTCCGTTTTGGCAACGTCCTCGGTTCGGCCGGGAGCGTGGTTCCGATCTTCAAGGAACAGATCGAGCGCGGTGGACCAGTCACTGTGACCCACCCCGAGTGCACGCGGTATTTCATGACCATCCCCGAGGCAGTGGGACTGGTTTTGCTGGCCGGCTTGGGCGGATACGGCGAGCTGTGCACTCTGGACATGGGCGAGCCAATTCGGATCGCTGACCTCGCGGCGCACATGATCACCATGGCCGGCTTGGTACCGGGGACCGACATCCGGATTGTTTTCACCGGTCTGCGGCCTGGCGAAAAGCTCGCGGAGACCTTGTTCACCGAGGAAGAGGAGCGTACCCAAGAGGTTCGGAACAAGATCTACGTTGCCAAGAGCCCTCCTCCCTCTGCCGATTTCACGGAAAGACTCGAGCTGCTGTGCCGAGCGGCCGCGAGTGGGGATCGCGACGCGCTGACGCTCGCTTTGCGCCGAATCGTACCGAGTTACTCCGCTCCACCGCTCCAGTTGGTGCGCGAGGGCGACGATTCAGGGGAAAGCGTGGCGGACGTTACGCCACTGTTACCCGAAGTCGCCGCGGCTTCTTAGCCGAGCCGCCTCCGCCGTTATCTCCACACGCCGCGTGGTAGGGTCCGTGCGCGATGGCGGCGACACTCCTCGATACCTTCCGGGCGTTGAGCTCGTTCAATCCGAAACCTGAGGATATCGCCGGAGCTCCCTGGGAAAGTTACGTGGACTCGGCCATCGCTCAGGGCCTGGCTCCACTCGGCGCCTACAATCTCGAGTATCGCTTGGCTGCCGCGGATGTCCCGGACTGGGCGCGGGATCGATTGCTGTCGGTTTATCAGGGCTCGCTCAATGACAACGTGATGAAGCTCGTCAGCTTCAAGCGAGCGATTGACGAGCTTGAGCGCTCCAGGGTGCTTTTGCTAGGAGCCGCTTCTTTCGCCGAATC
>Ga0126369_10000112_pt1 | contig 47952 bp, 60 predicted proteins | sample PanSoiMetaPlot_1_FD_109646 | JGI IMG/M metagenome (GOLD analysis project Ga0126369, IMG submission 109646) | Tropical forest soil microbial communities from Panama - MetaG Plot_1 | ecosystem: Environmental > Terrestrial > Soil > Tropical forest > Bulk soil | place: Panama | collected 2016-02-17
CGCCGCTAAGTCCCAGCTGCTCAGTGAGGACATCTCCGACACCACCGATCTCACCGCCAACCAGGCCGTGAGCGGCACCTTCGGCCTCAACGCCGAGGACCAGGCCGCCCTCCAGGCCCGGTCCCAGCGACGGGGGGCACAGCTTGCCGGTGGCGGTGGTGGTATGTTGAACGAAACGGGAGTCCTTTCCCACAGGGAGGCCATCTGATGGGTGAACCCAACATCACCGATCTTCCCCCGACGAGTGCTGGTCCCGGCAACCACGCCCGCGACGACAAGGCTATGTCCGTCATGACCGTGCCGCGCATGGGCGAGCAGGTCAACCCGTGGAACGTGTCTGGTGCCGACGTGCCCAACAAGTACCCGTACGGTCCCGAAGACATCATGTACGCCGCAGGCATGCGCTAAGGAGAACCGATGGCAGAAGCAGGTTCGCAGACCTACGAAGGCCCGATCACCGTGTCGGCCACCACGGGCGGCACCACCGCCCACGTCCCCCATTCGGGGAACAACGACCTGGCTCCGGACTCGGCCACCAACGGCTACAACTCCGACAGTCGGGGCGGCTGCACCATGACGTGACAGCACGGGAGGGAGCATCCCTCACGTGAGAGACCCGTGAACTGGGCGCAGGAGGGCCAGGGCCTAGCTCTGGCCCTCCTGCGTCCCCCCGATGGGGGCGTCCACTTCGAAGACCTGGATCCAGGTCGAGCAGGTGACGCTGCTGTCGAACACCTCACAGTGCCAATTGCCGTTGTACTGGAACCAACCGTTGGGATGATCCTTGGTGAGGTGTAGTACCCACTTGGCTTCGACTGCTGTTACGGCTTTCTCCAAACTGGAGTAGATGCCGAAGGGACCGGCGTCATGGTAGGTGTAATCCTTCATCACCACGTAGGCCTTTGACATGGTGACCCTCTCTCTGATTTGATTCGCAAGGTATCAGGAGTGTTGGCCGTGGTGAGCCGTATTCGGCCCATGGAGCTGGCCCTGGCCGCGGGTGGTCCCCGTACGCCCGTGTCGATGGCAAACGCGGGAGCACGGCCAGGAAACGGAGTTCCTCCATGTCCAACACCGAGAACTACGACGACGTCGACGACGCAACCATCGGCAAGCTCCGTGCCCGTGCTGACCAAGCGGCACTGCTGGAGCGTGAGGTGGCCGTGCAGAAGGCTGAGTTGGCCGTCCTGAAGGCCGGTATCCCTACCGGCACCAAGGTGGGCCAGGCCTTCCTGCGTGACCTCGCCAGTGCCGAGGGCGTCGACCTCAACGACTCCACCTCCATCCGCAAGGCGGCTGAGGAGTGGGGTCTGTGGCAGCCCGAGGGTAGCCCCGCCCGTGATGTCCAGCAGTTCGAAGACCAGAGCAACCTGGCCCAGGCCCGTGACGGCCTGGTCGGGGGGACGGCGCCCGATGCCGCTCCGCCCCCGTCCCCAGATCCTGTGGACGAGGGTTGGGCCAACTTCAAGCGCCGGGTCTACGAAGAGGGGTCACGTCGTGAGGACGCGTTCGGAGAGGTGTTCGACCGTATCGTGACCGGTGCGGTCAAGGGCGACGAGCGGTGTGTGATCAAGACCACGCCCGGACCTACGGGTGCCATCCAGCGCACCTGGCGGGAGCGGGCCATCCCCTACGTCCCGGGCAAGTCGTGACCGTCTGTGCCATCTCCGGCTGCACCGTGCACTACGGGTGCATCCTGAAGCGCAAGGGCATCTACCTGTCCGCCGACGCCGTGCCCAACCGCACGAACATGCGCCCGTCGGTCATGAACGAACCGTCGTGGGAGAAGGGGATCTTGACCGAGGATCGGGCCGGGTACAAGGTGCCCGTCCTGAACGCCGACCTGTCAGGCCCGGTGGGACTGAAGGAGTACTCCGAGAATCGCCACGCCATTGACGCAGCGCGCCAGCGCCAGATCGAGATCGGAGCCTGATAGATGTCCACCATTGTCGGGACCTCGACCTCCTACGACCTGACCACCGGGGTCAAGGTCAACATGGACGAGGTCATCTACACCCTCGACCCCATCGACACACCGCTGCTCGGCGGCGTGGGGGCCGACGGTCTGTCCACCATCACCACCTACCCCACCGACGAGACCGAGTTCTTCTGGATGCACGAGAACATCCTGCTTCCGAAGAGCATCAACCAGGCCACCCTCACCGCTGGTGACACGGTGGTCACCCTGGCCACGGGCGACCGGGCCAAGTTCTCGACTGGTGACGTCCTGGTCTTCAACCGCACGGGTGGCCAGGTCACCCGAGAGCTGGTGCAGGTGGCGTCGTATGGGACCACCGCCGACACCCTCGTCATCACCCGAGGCTTCGGTGGCACCTCCGCCGCCGGTCGCAACCAGGGTGAAGTCATCCAGAACCTGGGACCGGCCCTGCCCGAAGGTTCCGATCCCCAGAACGCCCGCCAGAAGGACCGCAACGCGCTGTCCAACTACACCCAGATCTTCGGTCCCACCAAGGTGTCGATGTCGGGCACCGAGCAGGTGGTGTCGAAGTACGGTGTGGCCAACGAGTTCAACCGCCAGATGTTCAACCGGACGAACGAGAACGCCATCGAGCGTGAGCAGGCCTTCATCTACGGCGTGAAGTACCAGTCCACGACGACCAAGGTCCGCACCACGGGTGGCCTCGACTTCCACATCACCACCAACGTGGACACGCTGTCGACGCAGCTGACGGTGGCCAAGATCCAGTCCATCCAGCAGCTGTGCTACGGCCAGGGCGGACTGCCGGACCGGCTCATCGCCAACCCCGGTGCCCTCGGGGACCTCAACGACATCTCCAACTCCTCGATCGTGCGCCAGACCATCATGGACTCCACCCGAGGCCGGGTGCCCGTGATGGAGGCGTGGACGGAGTTCGGACCCATCTCGGTGATCCGTCACCGCTGGTTGCACGCCTCCATGGCGTTCCTCATCAAGCGGGACGGGGTGGTTCGTCGTGTGATCCGGCCCTTCCAGATGGAGCGACTCGCCAAGACGGGTGACTCCGACCATGCCCAGATCCTCATCGAGGAGGGCCTGGAGGTGAAGGGCCAACAGCACATGGCCAAGTTCGTCCTGCTCGGTTACGCCACACCGTAAGCGAGACAGGGACGGGGAGGTGCCTGCCGACACAGGCACCTCCCTCTACACTCCGGCCATGGGCATGCGCGAGCTGGTACAAGGGGCCACCATCAGGGTGATGCCCAAGATGCACGATGCCTCGGGAATCACCGTGGCATGGTGCTCACCAGGCATCACCGACAACCGGTTCACCGAGTCGCTGTCGGCCATGCACGTGTTCGACAAGTTCTACGGTGGGAACCGGATCTGGTCCACGATCTCCATCGAGGGCGGTCCCCGCATCGTGGAGACCAGGACCCAGATCATCGAGAACTTCATCAACAAGCTGGACCTCAGCCATCCCGTGTCATGCGAGGCTCCCACCTGGCTCGCCACCGTCGATGCCGACATGGGATTCGAAGGAGACGCCATACACCGTCTGGTCACCATCGCCGAGGAGGGCGACCCCAACACGGGAGACCCCATCCACATCATCGGGGGGCTGTGCTTTGCGGGTGGTCGGACGCATATGACACCAACGATCTATCGGGAGTACGTGGACGAGGACGGGAAGGCCCTGTGCGAGCCGCTACGTGAATACCCGAAGAACGCGCTGCTCAAAGTGGCAGCCACAGGCGCCGCCTTCATGGTCGTGCATCGAGACGTGCTCATAAAGATGTACGAAGCGTTCAAGACGGCGCCGGATGGATATCCGCACCCCCATCCCTGGTACGTGGAAGGCCAGTACAAGGGGAAGCAGTTCGGCGAGGACATCGCCTTCTGTCGGCGGGCCGCTGCTATCGGGTACCCAACCTGGGTGCACACTGGAGTCAAAACGGACCACATGAAGCGGTTCGCACTCAACGAGGACCTCTATGACGACATTCGGTGACCTCGTCGACCGCACCTTGGAAGGGTGGTTGGAACCCAACCGCCGCCACTCCATGTCGAAGCTGTCCGCTGCCATCGGTGTCTCTGACGTGGCGCTCACCCTCTCCTACCCGCTCAGTGTTTCACGTGGAACACGTCTGTCCCTCGACGACGAGGACATCCTGGTGTGGGCCTACGACACCAAGTCGTCCCAGGTGACGGACATGACCCGGGGCTACGGCCTCACCGACGCCTCGGCGCACAACCCCGGCACCATCGTGGAGATGGACAGCCGTTTCCCCCGCGGCCGGGTGCTGCGAGCACTGCGCGAGGAGGTCAACTCCTGGGGCACCGACATCTACGGCATCGAGATCTTCGACCTGATGGCCTCCACCAACATGTCGTGGCTGGACCTGGCCGGGTTCACGGGCGACGCCAACTCCCTGCTCGGCATCGTGGACGCCCGCATCCGTCGCTCTGGTGTCGATGTGGCCATGAACCCCTCGACGTACGACCGCTGGCCCCGGCTCGACCATGTCGCTCTGCACCGCAACATGCCGACCGACCAGTTCCCCTCCGGGATCGCCATCAAGTTGGGTGAGATCAGCCAGGGTGTCTCAGCCGTACGGGTGCACATGGCCACCAGCTTCAACGCCAGTAGTGCCACCGAAACGACCGACGTCACCGTCACCGGCCTGATCGAACCCCAGTGCGAGGTGGCGTGCGTGGGTGCGGCGGTACGGCTGATGTACGGCATGGAGCAGGACCGTTCCGACCGCACTTCGGCCGGTGAGGCCCGCCGTGCCCAGGAGACCCAGGTGGGCCAGACGGCATCGCAGGCATCGTTGCTCCAGCGCGCCTACGACCGGCGCCTGGACCTGGAGAAGGCGAGGTTGACCAGCCTCTATCCGATTCGGGTCACCTGATGCCGGTCGTCAGCTGGCCTCTGGAAGGCGATGTCTACCCGAACCTCGTCTGGACCGGGCCGTATGGCTCCGTCCCCGACAGCGATGTCCCTGCTCTCATGGGCGTGTCGATCGGTGGCATCGACCTCAAGGTCGAGGTAAACCAGGTCCGGCGCAAGACGATCGACGCACTCCGCGCTGCGTCGTTCCAAGGCGCCACCCCGTCCGAAGCCAGTCTGTCCACCGAGGCAGCCTGGCTTCGGACACAGCGCACGTGGCGCTACGGCTCGGGCCTGGTCATCGCCGATTCCCAAGACGACGGGTTGGACAACATCATCCTGGGCCAGCGCTACGACGACGGCTTCCACGCCGGGCCGACCCAGCACGCCGACGGCCTGTCGCTGTTGCGCCGGGCGTCGGGGAACCTGGTGGGTCCCAACACGCTTCAGACGGCGGGCAAGGCGGTGGCGGCGGGGTCTTACACCTTCGCCCTCCTCACCAATGGCGTGCATCGCATCGACGCCGCCAGTGACGTACTGTGCACCGGCTTCGGGACCGACACGCCTCGGGCCATCGCCAGCGATGGTTACACGATCTGGGTCCTGTGCTCCGTGGACGCCACGCACGTGCGCATGTACAGCCTCACGGTGGTGGCGGGCACGGCCTTCACCGCCATGACCGCCGGTTCCCAGCTGCTGCCCACCTCGGGAGCCACGAACTATCTGATGTACGCCAACGGCTTCTTGCTGGCGTTCGCCAACACGACCATGTACTCGGTGTCGCCCACGGGGTCGTTCTCGGCTGCCATCGACACCATCTCGACTGTCTCCACATTGACCGGTCCTTACGTCATCGTGGGCACGGCATCGCCCACCTTCTTCTACTTCTCCATCGGTGCCAGCAATGCCTTGCCGTACGCCATCTTCAAGATCTCGGTGGACTCCACCGGGATCTTCGGCAAGTTCTCGGCGGCGGCGCCCGCCTTCGGACCCACCGAGTCCGTCGGTCCCATTCTGGTGGACAACGGGCTGATGCTGGTGGGTACCAACCTCGGCTTCTACTGCGGCCAGCTCGCCACCGACGGCAATATCAGCTTCGGTCCCCAGATCGCCCTGGTGAACGACGACCCCAACATCGCCGCGGACGCTCCCAACTACGGCGTCACCGCCTTCGCCCGGTTCCGGGACAAGATCGTGGCCTCCTTCAGCTTCGGCGACTACCTCAACGAGCGTTTTGCCATGGGGGTCAATACCTCGTTCTACGGAAACGTGGCGTGGTTGACGGCGGGCACCTTCGTCATCGACACCGGTCGCTTCACCGACATTCTGGTGCCGTCGTGGTCGTTCTGGTGGCGTGATATCACCAAGACGGGCAGCACCACCCGCTGTGTCATAGCCGAGAACCGTGACACTCCCGTCGCCTTCTTGGCCGATGGGTACCGGGTCATCGGCAGGACGAACCTCTTCCCCCAGGGTGTGGCCGTGAGTTCCTGGTACACCTTCGGCCTCGACGCCAAGAAGACCTTCGTCGACGTGGAGATCGCCTTCGACCCCCTCGCCACCGGGGACTCCATCGCCGTGTACTTCCAGGGCGACGACGACCCGGCGTGGAACCAGGCCGGTGCCGCCACCATTCCCGGTTCGGTGGAGATGGCAGCGCCTATTCCTCTGGTGGTGAACGTCCGCAAGCTCCGTTTGGCCTTCGTGCTCACGGCGGGGTCGGTGACCCAGACCACCACGCCGCATCTACGGCGGTTCCAACTGCGGGCCTACCCGACGCCACGGCGGACCGAGGAGATCATCTACCCGGCCATCGTGCACGACGACATCCGTATCGGTGAGGGTGAGATGGTGGACCGGCGCCTCGATACCCGGAGCATCTACGACCAGTTGGCGGCACTGGTCATGAGCGGCGTGGCGGTGCAATGCCAAGAGGGTGATCGGTCGTTCCTGGCCCGGGTGGACTCGGTGGAGATCCAGCCCGATCATTGGTCCATGGACCGTGAGACGGGCGGTTACCGTTTCTACCAGGGCTACTACATCGTGAGGGTGCTGACGCTATGACCACGACACGAGTTCGTCACTTCGGCGAGGTGCCTCAAACTGCGGTGGCGGGGACCTTCAACACTGGCGATGCCACCATGAGCATCGCCAGTGCTACGGGTTGGCCCGCCGCCTACCCCATCGACATCGTCATCTCCCGGGGCAACGGAGCGCTGCGGGAACGGTGCCGGGTCGGTGGCCTGGTGGGCACCACGATGACCGGTGTGCTGCGGGCACGAGACGGGACGACGGCCAAGAAGCACGACGTCGGTGAGACGGTGGAGATCTGCTTGTCGGCGGAGAACCTCGACGAGCTGAACAGCCTGCTCGGTGGTGCCGCCGGGGACATCAACTACTTCGACGCCTCCGCCAATGCCGCCAAACTGCCCATTGCCCCGGCCAACCAGATCCTGTACTCGACCGGTGCTTTCCCGCGCTACAGCCCCCTGACCACGTTGGTGGACAGCTTGGGTGGTGGCAGCGTGGATGGGCGCGTGCTGCACCGTGAGGGCGGGAACTGGGTGGCGGCTCCTGTGACCACGATGTTGGACAGTGTCTCGGGTGGCGGCAACGACGGACGGGTGTTGCACCGGGAGTCGGGGAGCTGGGTGGCCAGCTATCAGGGTTCTCTGCCCGTGTTCGCCAATGCCGCAGCTCGTGACGCCGCCATCCCCTCGCCCATTGCCGGGCAGGTGTGTTACCTGGACACCAACGACTACACCGAGGGCACGTACGCCTACAGCGGTTCGGCCTGGTACAGGACCGCCAGCCGCATCGACAGCCGCAACGTCGCCTACCTCGGTGCCGTGTACGACGCGACCAAGCCGATCGACATCTTCACGAGCCGGTTCACGGCCACGACCGACTCCAACGGGTTGTTCACGCTCACTCTCTCCGCCTTTGCCATGCCCCGTCTGCCCGTGGCCATCATCGGTAGTCACATCCAGGCCTACCCGACCAGCGCCTACGTCTACTGCCAGCTCTTCATCATCGCCGACACGTCGGGACCGACGACCTTGAACTGCCGGGCCTTCAACGTGGCGGGTGCTAACCCCGGCGTCGTCAACGTGCAGGGTGGGATCACCCTGCTGTACCAGTGATCGGAGACTGACATGGCGACACCGGCTCAGACCGAGGCGTGGAACGCTCAGCGTCTGTTGAACCAGGACTTCTCGGGCATCGTCACCAACATCGGCAACCAGATCGCCCAGGGCCGCATCCTGCCCAAGTTCACCTCCGCAGTACAGCGGGACCAGGCCTTGACCCACCCCGCCGAGGGTGACATCTGCTTCCTGAACACCGGCGACGCCACCGAGGGGGTGTACGTCTACAGCGGCGGGGTGTGGCAGTTCCTGACGGGGGGTGGCGGCGGTGGTTCCCAGACCCTGGCCTACCGGCACGTGCAGAACACGGCGGCGACGCAGTGGATCGTCAATCACGGCCTCAGCTTCTATCCCAACGTGGTGGTGGTGGACTCGGTGTACCGGCGCATCATCCCCGACGAGATCGACTTCCCGTCCCAGACCAATGTGCAGATCTTCTTCACCGTGGCGGTGGCCGGTGAGGCCTACCTGAGCTGAGGAGCGAGCATGCCCATCCCGTTCTACGGCTCCATCAACCTTCAGAAGAACGAGCTTCAGAACGCCGTCGTCCAGAACCTGGGATCGGCACCGACACCGGCCGTCAAGGGCCAGATCTACTTCGACTCCACCGCCAACATTCTGTACTGGTACAACGGCTCGACCTGGGTGGCGGCGCAGGGTGGCGGTGCCCTTACCCCCGCCTCCACCGTCACCACCCAGGCCGTCGGGGATGCCGCCGTCGTCGGCACCAGTCTCAACTACGCCCGGGAGGATCACAAGCACGGTCGTGAGGCCTTCGCTGCCCCCACCGCCGAGACCACCTTCGGTACCAGCTCGGCGGCAGGCTCGGCCACGACACTGCCCCGCTCGGACCACACCCACGGCAACCCTGTCCACGATGACACCGCTCACGCCGCCGTCCACCTCAACGCGCTGGCCCCGCCCACGGCCGACATCAACCTCAACACCCACAAGATCATCAACCTGGTTGACCCGACCAACCCTCAGGACGCCGCCACCAAGAACTACGCCGACAACCTCGCCAACGGTCTGGCGTGGAAAGCGCCCGTGCGCGCCTACGGCGCCGCCAACATCACGCTCTCGGGCATCCCGTCATCGGGCCTCACCGACGGCGTGACGCTGGTGGCGGGCGACCGCGTGCTGCTCAACAACCAGAGCACGCCATCGCAGAACGGTATCTACGTCGTCGCCTCGGGCGCATGGAGCCGAGCCACCGACAATGACGCTGCCACCGAGATGGTGAACGCCACGGTGTACATCTCCGAGGGCACCACCTACGCCGACACGCAATGGACGTGCGTGACCAACGCCCCCATCACCATCGGTTCGACCACGATCCAGTTCCAGCAGATCGCCGGGGCCGGGACCTACACGTGGGGCAACGGCCTCACCAACGTCGGCAACACCGTCAACGTGAACCCCGGCGCGGGCATCACCATCGTGAGCGACGCCGTGACGGTTGATACCACCGTCATCGCCAAGACCGTCACCACCATCAGCACCACGGCTCCACTGACGGGTGGTGGCGACCTCAGTGCCAACCGGACTTTGGCCATCACGTCGTTCGCCGGTTCGGCCGCTGGTGCCGTGCCCACCTCGCCCGGTGGCACCTCGACCTTCCTGCGTGCCGACGGCACCTGGGCCACGCCCGGTGGTGGCGGCACGGTCAACAAGTACTCGGCCACCCTGGGTGGCACGTCGTCGCCCGAGACGGTGACCCATAACCTGAACACGCGGGATGTGGTGGTGGGGTTCTACCAGGCCGCTTCGCCCTACACGGCTGTGATCATGGACTGGGACGCGGCGACGGTGAACACCTTGACGGTGCGCTACAGCCCGGCTCCGGGAGCCGGTGCGATCCGTGTGGTGGTCATGGCCTGATGCCCCAGAACTACGGCATCAGCAATATCCAGTGCCTCACCTCGGCGCAGATCAACGCCATGGCCGGGTTCAACGGCCAAATTGTGTACCAGACCGATACCGACGCTCAGGCCGGGTCAAGTCACCCGTGGGCGTCCATGTTCTACGTCTACGACAGCTCGATCCTGTACTGGCGTCCGTTGCCGGGCACCCGGTTGCAGACCTCGTTGGTTGCCTGCTCGGGCGGTGATGTTACGGGCGCGGCCACCATCGCCACCGCCGACATGGGCAACTACCCCTACCCCCGCACGGCCTTGGTGAACTACAAGATCAACGGCACGCAGATCACGGCGGCGTCGGTCACGTCAGTCACCTTGTCGCTCAACGGCACCGGCATGCTCGGAGCCAACGGCACCAGCATCCCCACCGGAGCGAGCGACAGCGTGGCCATCTCGGGCATGATCAGCATTCCCGGCCCTGGCAATGGGGTCATCACCGGTCTGGTCAACCGCGTGTCGGGTACAGGTGCCTACCGTCTTGCCGTCGATGGTCGATTCAGTTACCTCCACGTGACGACCTTTGCATGATCCGCCTACTACTACGATGCCTGGGGTATACATGAACCATGCGGACAGAGTTGGAGGGGCAGTTGGAGCTGCCCTTCGACGAGCCGGAGGACGATGAGGAATGGCCGATCTCGGAGCTGAGGCGCCTGAACTCGGGGTGGAGTGGAACTGTGACGACGGAGCGATCCACGACTTCTGGGCCTGGAAGCTCCTGAAGAACCGTCGTCCCGATGACGACGACCACGAGGGGTGGATGGCCTTGATGGTCGACTTCGACGGGGAGCGAGGCCAGTGACCTATCGTTGGCTGACCGATCTGGACCAGGCTCTACGAGCGGGTGGTGTCCCCTACACCGAGGTGCCCGGTCCCAGTTCGTTCGACCCGACGCGAGCCGAGAGCTGGCGCAATCGAGGTCGACCTCCGTCGATCGGCAACTTCGATCCTTCGGGCATCGTCTGTCACCACACCGCCTCACCAGCGGGGACTACGGCCCAACAGGAACTCAACGTGATCCTGCGGGGCAACTCCCAGGCGCCTGGACCCATCGCCCACTTCCTGGTGTCGAGGGACGCCCGGGTGTGGCTCGTGGCCGCCGGGCGCTGCAACCACGCCGGATCGGGCAAGCGCCCGGGCCTGGACAACAAGTGCACGGACCAGAACGCCCTCAATATCGGGATCGAGGCCTCCAACAATGGTGTCGGCGAACGATGGACCGACGCCATGTGCGAGATCTACGCCAAGCTGGTGGCCGCACTAGTCCGCTGGTACAAGTTCCCTTTGGAACGGGTCTACCTACATGCCACAACGGGTCCTCCTTCGGGTGGGTGCAACTCCAAGATCGACCCGGCCGGGCCATGGACGCGTCAGCCCAACATCACGACTCAGACCTGGGACCTGGGAACGTGGCGCGCCTTCGTCAACGACCATCTCAACCGTGTACCACCATCACCGCCGCCCGAGGAGGACACCATGGGCTTGGCCATCTACCAACCCAGTGACGCCGTCGCTGCCTTCGTGGGCTGGCGTGATGCCCACACCGGTTACTTCATCGACTTCGAATGGCTCGACAGCGAGACCTACACCAGCTTCAAGGCGGCGGGCGTGCCGATCGTGGCGGGGTCGGTTTATTCGATGCGTAACACCACGCTCATCGGCCCGGTCCCCACCGGGGACGCCAAGCACAACTGGACCGGTGAGGAGTTCAAGCGATGGGTGCCCAACAAGGTTCCTTGAGCCATGGCTGGGTCCGGGTTCGTAACGTTCTGTTCTTCGCGTGCGGGCTGGTGTTGTTCATCGACGAGATCTGGCGTGACGAAAGCGGTCCCGGATGGTTGGTGATTCTGATCAACCTGTACCTTATGGGCGCCGTCACCGGCGACTTCGTCATGAAGCTGGTCAACCGGATCAAGGAATGAACCGTCCCCGGATGCGGCTGTACCTGGTCCTGTTCGGCGTCATCGCCGTGGCGATCGGTGCCGTCATCCTCATCGGGTGGACCAGCGGGCGCGTCACCGAGGACCTGTTGGGCACGGTGGCTGTCCTCGGAGGCCTGGCCATGATCATCGTCGGACTGTGGGGCCTCAAGGGTTTAGACCTTTAGCCACGGGGTGAGCCAGCCAGTACCGGATGCACAGGATGAGGATCGCCAGCCACACCACCAGCACGCCCAGCGTGACAATATGGTGTGGCAGCCACCTCACTCCGGTTCAACAGAGGAGGGAATATCCCTCTCGCCTCTAGCGATGGCCTCAGCTAGCTCACGGAGCTGCACGTAGAGGCCCTCGACCTCCATGGTCACGAACTCCAGGTCCCGGTAGTGCTGCCATGGTTGCTGACCGAGGGTGAACTCGGTGGGCTGAGGGTCCATCTTGGCCACCGCCTCGGTCAGGCGCTTCTCCAGGAGCGGGGCGAAGTCCCAGGCGTGCTGGGTGTCGAAACCGAACCACCAGACGTTGGCATCCATGTAGCTGATGTGACCGGCGAAGGTCAGGCCACCGTGGACCTCGACGTCGAGTTCGTCGTAGTCGCAGTGGAACAGCGGGTTGTCGGGCAGCACACCGACGTAACCGTTGAGTGCTCCCGCCGTGTCGTGACGCCACACGAACAGAGAGTACGGAGGACGGAACCAGATGACCTCGTCAGGTTCGTTTACCCAGGGGCCATCGCCCCAGCTCTCCTTGTCCCACTTCGTCTTGGTGGCTTTCTGAGGCGTCATCGAGGCGGATAAGCTCCCAGTGGAAGTGGCGGGCGGGACGGTTGGGCAAGCCGTCGGGGCGCATGCGGCGTGCTTTGGGCTGGATGTTGATGAACAGGGAGGCGGCAGCAGGCGTCCTGAAGGTCTGGGCCTGGTAGGGGTCGGTGGTGAACTCGATGGTGCCCATGCCGTCGTGGGCCTCGGGGTCGTAGATCCGAAGGTACATGCCCTTGGAGTCAAAGCCGGGGTGATTGATCACCGGCCCGGCCGAGCCGAGCGAACGCAGTACCCAGGTCATGTCCCCTCCTCGATCTCACGGGTGACGAGCGGTAGTGCTTCGAAGGCGTCGAAGGGGATGTCGATCCATCCCGCCTCGGGGGTCATCGTCCCCTTCATCTTCATCATCAGTTCCACCCGGATCTCCTGGTCGTTGTGGATCATGGAGAACACCACGACGTGGATGCCGTCAGGGTCGAGGTAGTCGCCAATGTCGTCCACCAGCGCTCGGTTACGCTTGGTGCGGATGGCTTCGTTGTTCAGAGCGATCAAGGTGATCGTGTCCATCACCTTGGCCGTGGTCGATGTCATGCGTGGTCTCCTCGGAAGCAGGCGTACACCGTTCGGTTGGCGTTGGGGACTTGCACTGTGCCCCAGTGAAAGTGCTCGGGGCACAGACCCAACTGCATCTGGGGATCGTAGGTGTGGCCGGACCCGCACCCGGCCAGGATGAAGGCCAAGAAGACCACGATCAGTGCCGCCACGGTCAGCGCCGCCAGGAGCGACAGCTGCTTGGCGAAACCCTTGAGTCCGTCGTCGTCGCTCACGGTGGTAGCTCCAGGTCCGGGAAGTTCATGCGGAGGCATTCGTACACGTAGCGTTGCACCGACCAGCCCGCCGGTCGGACCTGCTGTGACACGAGCGCGCCCTCGATGATCTCGGTGATGTTCTTTCTCGTCACTTCCATCTCTCACCCCAGGGTTTTGATCACGAACTCTCGATCTCTCGGCCACCATGTGTATGTCTCCACGGCGGGGATCTGCGACAGCAGGCCCAGCACCTGTCGCTGAGCGGGAGAGAGCCTCCCTCCCTCCCGCTTCAGCTCGGCGAAGACCAGTCTCGGGGGCCGAATCAGGGTCAGGTCGGGGAAGCCTTCCTGGGACCCTTTCGAATAGCGGGTGTGATACACCCACCACCCCTTGGTCTCGGCGTACTCGGTGACGAAGCTCTGCCAGTCACGCTCGCTTACGAGGCGGCTGTACTCGGCGGCGGGCAGCTGTCTTTGCCTTGCCAAGCGCTCTCGCTTCGTCTCCAACGCCCTCGGGAATCTCGACCGAGGCGGTGATTCCTGGGGCATATTCGTAGCACCAGTGCTGCTTGTTGAAGACGTCGGAGACGGGGTATCTCCTGCATCGAACAAAGACATCGTCCCACTCCTCGGAATAGCGGCACGTTCCGCAGGCGCGCTCGATGATCACTGCGTGGGGGGCTTGACGTGGAGCTTGCTGGCGATCTGCTCCAACGTCCGCTCCACCTGCGACAGCCGTCCCGACAGGTTTCGCCGGGTCTCGCCGTCGCCTTTTAAAGCCGCTGCCATCTCCGCCTGGAAAGTCGTGAGCTTGGCGATGGCGGTCTTCAACTGCTGGTCGTGCACGTTGATGACCTGGGAGTGGGCGTTCACCGCACCCAGCACCTTGGCCAGGCTGTTAGAGATCTCGGCAGCGATCTCCCGCACACTGGTGTCAAGGCCCACGAAGTACTCGACGATGACACTGAGGCTCTGATCGTCGTCCAGTGCCGGTGCGCTCTCGGTCTCCACCAACGCCGGACCCTTGCGACGGATGTCAGTGAGGGCGAGAAAGGCGGGGTGCCTGCCCTCGGAGTACTGCACTTCCAACTGCCCATCATTCTCCAGGGCCTGGACCGTGGAGCGGATGACGTAGTGGGACAGGATGTTGCCGGTCTCCTTCAGGTACATCTTCTGCATCTGATCCCGAAGGTCCCGGTTGGACTTGCCTGTAACGTGGCCCCCCTTGCGGTCGAGCCATTCCCAGAAGAGACGGAACCGCTCCACCACCTGGGCCTGGTTGGAGCCGACACTCAGTTTGTAAGCCGTCAAGTTGTCCTCCCTCTGGCGAGACGCAGTGTCCCGTCGGCATTCAGCTGGACGATGCGAGCGACGCCCGACACCAGATCGTCGAGCACCATGTCGTAGTCCAACTCCCTGCGGTTGCAGGTTCTGAGCAGCGCCTCTTCGAACGCCTCGTCGGTGAGGTCGAGGTTGCCCTTGGCGTCGGAGAGACGTGCATCGTGGTCAGGCGGAGCGCTGGGAAGAGCGGCAGGAGCGGCCCCTCCCAGCGCTACACGCTCCCCGGACATGAGCTGGCTGACGGACGCCAACATGCTGAGCCGGGGAACCACATAGATCTTCTTCTTCCCTCCCCGACGAGTGACTCTCTTCTCCAATGTCAACTTGGCGGGCAGCAACCCGTTGGAACTGGTGACCAGTCGCAGCGCCTCCTCCATGGCGGGTAACTCCGCCGCCGCGTTCTTCCCCTTGGTCTCCATGCGCCAGATGCCGCCGAAGGGGATGTCGGGCAGCACCACCTTCATGCGCATGTAGGGCTTGCACTCAAGGGCGTTCTGGGCGATGCAGATGCACGGTCGCTCACGCGTGTCGTCGCCTACGTACAACTCGCAGGTGGTGCCGTCACAGCGCCGCTCGATCCCGCCGCCACCCCACACCTCGTAGGTGATGGAGATGGCGTTGGGCGGCAGCAACACGGTGATCTCGTTGGTCCTGGAGATCACCTCCCACTGAGCCGACGCGATGGACGCCTTGTCGTTGCGCCATGGTCGTACCGCACCGCCGTGCTGACGAGCCAGAAGTTCAATCGCATCGCGATCGGTGGACGTGAACCGGAACGTCTCGATCGACGTCGGTCCTCGCTTCCCATTGGAGAACGTGGTCTCCATCCCGAGTCGGATACGGCCATGCTCTGGCATCCGTAGGTCGATCATTCAGTTGTCCTTCTCTCTCACCTCCTACATTACATCATCCACACGCTCTTCCCGTGACTGGATCACCCCTCAAAACCCAGGGGCACCAGCCACTTTGTTGCCACAGGACGAAGGCCTCGTGGAGATTGGACCAGGGATCGAAACAGCCACCGGGCGGGCAGCGCCACCCCAGCAACTGCATCAGGCCGGTTGCGCCTGATGGGTTGTGGGCATGGGGGTCACAGCCTGATTCCCGATGCATGACGTAGGCGATGGTGTCCCACTGGTCCATGGGCCACCCTGCCGACATGGCGGTGTCGTACCACTGCGAGCACGCCCCGGAGGGGTGCATGGTGGGTCCGACCTGGCGGGTTTGGACCCTCGCGGCGGGGACCATGGCGTGGAAGAAGGCGATCATGATCGCTACTCCCAGCCAGCCCCACACCGAGAGGCTGTTGTCGCTCACCCAGATGGATCTTGCGGTACGCCCCTGTCTTTGAGATTGCTCACGTCGTAGCCCTCCTCGGCCTCATCAGCCAACCGGGAGATGTCCTCCTCAGTCAGCACCTTGCCGGTCTTGGTGACCAACGGTCTTTCTCTGAAGTTGCGGCAGTACGAACAGTACTCGTAGTCCGACCAGGCGTACAGCTGCATGAACATGTCCCGCAGATCGTCGGACGCACCTCGTTGCCACACGTGCTTGCACTTACCCACGCTCGTCCTCGATCTCTGTCGCGATCCCCATCTGCGCCATCCTCATCTGTGCTTCCACGACAGGGTCGATGCCTCGTTCGATGATGTCGAGGAGCGAGTTGTTGTAGACCCGCCAGCACTTCTCCCCCACCGGAGTCATCACATACAGCGGACGTCCACCGGGGGTGTTCCCTCTGCCCTCTACCCAGCCGTTACGGACCAGGAAGTGAGCCAGCAGTTGGTGGGTGCGGTCGGTACCCAACCCTGACTGACGCGTCAGCCAGGCGAGAGTGAACTTCTGTCCTTTGGCTGAAGCAGCTGCGCGGCCGATAGCCGACTTCTCCCGCTCGGTACGGGCCAGCTGCTCCACACGCTGTCGCCACGTGGCGACACGCTCCTCATCCATGTCTCTCCTCAGCACGACCTTACGGATCACAACGCGTGAAACGCGAAACGGATGCACCGGCTGTTCGGCCCTATTGGCGACTCGGAAACGAGAAGGTCAACCCCATACTCCAGGTATCACGTGCGGTCCAGTTCGGTGTCGAAGCGCATGTCGACGTCGGAGATGATGGCGTGGCGGTTGCGCTGGTTGATGCCGTTCTTCTCCAGCACCTTGTCCACGCACAGGCGGTACATACCCACTACCAGCTTGATCTGCATGTTCACCAGGTGCTCGTAGAGCTTGGCGGTGGGCACCGACGGACTGGTGAGGTAGTCAGCGTGCTCGGTGGTGGCGACCAAGTGGGTGGTGGGGTGGTCGTCGGCATCGGGGTAGGTCTTGGACGACCACGATGTGATGACCCGAGGTCGGGGCACTCGGTCCTCGACCATCGGGGGCGCGATCTCGGTCTCCTCCACCAAGATGGTGAAGGGATCGTCGTTGTTGCTCACTTCGTCACCTCGATGTAGTAGCGGGTGTGGGGAAGACGATCCGTAGAAGAACTCATCGGATCGTCGGACGAGTCGTTCGATGGCTTTGTCGATCTCGTCTCGGTGTGCTGTGTCATCTTCCATCCCCTGCCCCTACATCTCTCCATCCACGTCTTGGGTTCCAGGCCGAGGAGGTTCACGATTTCGACGCGCATCTCCCCGGACCCGGCCAACATGTTCAGCGCTCCGTCGATGGCGTTCTCCCGACGGGGACGATGAGGGATCACCTCGACGGGACGGAAGACCTCCTCAAACCTCACCCTGGCCCTCGGCTCGGAGTTTGGTGACGATCTCGTCGGTGCCGTACACGCCGTTGCGCGCCAACCACGTGAACACCTCGGTGTCGTGCCAGCTGGCCACCGCCAGCAGTGCCGCCAGCACGGCCACGTTGGCCTTGGCGTTCTTGGTACGGTAGTCACGCACCAGGTTGACGGGATCGGTCAGCGACAGGTCCAGCTCCAGCATGGTGGCCACCTTGTAGGCCACGTCCTTGGTCAGGGACCGCTCCACGAACTGGTTCAGGGCCATGGGCATGACGTCGGCGACCTTGGCCGTGCGCACCGCTCGTTGGATCTGGGCCTCCTGGAGCTGGCGGGCCTGCTTCTCCAGCTTGGCCTCGATGTTGCGGGTGGCAGTCTGGCGCTCGCCCGGTTCCCAGAAGCCGATGGTCACGCCCGTCTCCACGTTGGAGTCCACGGTGATCAGGTCGTCGATGCCGATGGGAGGTAGGGACTCGGGGGTGGCGTAGCGGTCGCGCAGTGAGTAGCCCCGGGGCACCGAGGTGGCCACCGAGATCTCCCGCTCCTTGAGGGCGGCAATGACCTTGGCCTCCTGGTCCAGGCGCTCCTGGAACTCGACGGCCTGGGTGATGCGCCATTCCGTGGGGTCCTTGGCCAGCTCCTCCTGCACGGTGTGGTCGTCGATGGCGGCGATCTGCTCGGCCACCCGCTCGCCCAGCGTGCCCTTGATCACGGCGTTCTGGAGCTTGGGCGACAGCTTGAGGAGCTTGAGCTTCTTGGATACGTTGGGCTGGGCGATGCCCACGGTCTGAGCCACCTCGCGCTGGGTCTGCCCGGCGGTGATCAGGAGCTGGAAGGCCTGAGCCTCCTCGATGGGGTTCAGGTCGAGGCGGGCCATGTTCTCGGTGAGCTGGCTGGTGACGTAGGCGGCGTCGGTCTCGGCGATGTTGATGGTGTGGACGGGAACCTCGTCCAACCCGGCCAGCTGCGCTGCCGCCAGACGCCGGTACCCGGCGATGAGCGTGCCGTTGAGCGTCACGGTGAGGGGCACCAGCACACCGTGGGCCTTGATCGAAGAGGCCAAGCCGGTGAGGTCTCCCAGGTCCTCACGGATGTTCACGTAGGTCTTGATGTCAGCGATCTTCATGGGCGAGCAACCTCTCTATGAGTTCGTGGAACACGGGGGCGGTCCCGATGGCGTTCTGGTAGAGGACGTGGGCGTCACAGTGGTTGCGAATCAGCACCTTGTTGCCGTGAGCGTCGGTGACCCACGTGTCTCCCTCTCGCTCCGAGGCGAAGAGCCACGCCTTGAGTGCGGCGTCCTTACCCCGGAACTGCTTCAGCTTAGCACCACCGGACATGGTGATGCGCAGGGCATCGAGGGGTTGGGGCGGCGTCACGGGGCCAGTAGCTCCGAGGCGATGATGCCCTCGGCCGACAGCAACAGGGTGAGGTTATGGATCACGGTCTCGGCATCCTCGGTCTCGGAGAAGCGGGCGATGAGATCGAGGAGCTGGGCGTTCTGGGTCATGAGCAGGCGCAGACCGCCGGGGTGCTCACCCAGGCCGCACTGCTCCATGAGGTTGGCTAGGCCCCGACGTCCGGCCGTTCGGGCCTTGCCGGTGATGGGCCGGGTGATGGAGTCCTGGCTACGGCACATCTGCCACAGCTGCTCAGCTTCCTGGACGGTCAGTCCCACGCACCACTCCCTTCAGTTCGTAGCGGTAGTTGTTCTCGCCCGGCGTGTCGGGCAGGATCTTGGGGTAGTCCTCGTACAGCACTCGGCGGATCAGGGCATGGTTGGAGCCGTAGGAGACCAGCCTCACCGGGCCACCGGGGATCTGGTACACGAGCACGTCGTCGCCTCGTAGCATGACTCGGTCCATGAGGACGTGGACGTAGTCGAGTTGAGCCTCGGTGTGGTCGGGGTTGGTCCCTACCCACTGAGCCACGGCTTGTTCACGGGACATCTCCTCCACCTGTGTCCTCCTTGGGAAGATCGGGAACGGGTCCTTCGATGAACCTGGCCCCGCCGTCCAGCCAGACGATGTCGGGAGAGTCGAGAGTGGCTTTGCGGGCCATGGCCACCATCTCCACGATGGGCGTGGGTGGAGACGAAGGCATGTGGTCCTCGTGGTTGACGATCTCGCACAGCCGCTGGCCCATGGCCTGCTGGCACATGGCCACCAGGAGCCACGGGTGAAGCTCCTCGGGCACAGCCTTCAGCCACTCGCTGCCGCCGCCTTCGTGGAACAGCGTCACCAGGTGCTCGGCCATGTGGTCCACCACGTGGCACAGGTTGTGGGCCACCGTCACCTGCTCGGCACTCCAGTGCTCGGCCAGGGCGTCGGCCTGGCACGTGGCCAGGCGCATGACCATCTCGGGCGCGTCGGACCAGCCCACGTACATGTACTCCTCTTCTTCGTCTTCATCCATCGTCATCTGACTCCCTGTTCATATCCTCTGCTGTCACTGCGGGGATGTTGACGATGTCCTGTTCCTGATCACCCATCTCCCAGGTGGCGTGGGCGGCGGCGATCACGGCCTGGAGGAACATGGAGGGCAGGGCGATGGCCTTCATGGCCAGGATGGGGTTGTTGGTGGCGTGGCCGATGTCGTCCATCATCTCGGTGGAGGTGGTGAACACCGACGACAGGCTCTTGTCCAGGGCGCGCACGAAGCCCCATACGGTGGGCATGTGGACGTCAGGGACCGAGACGAACACACCGTTCCAGAACAGGTCGCCCCAGGTCTGCATGATGTCTTCGATGTCTTCGGACTGGACGTGGGCCAGGGTCTCGCCCGGTGTCCAGTTGTCCTCGTTGCTCACGACTCCTCCTCCTCCTCCTCATCGGCGAGCATGGCCACGACCACGCCCAAGACGGGCGGGACGCACACCTCTTCACCGTCGAAGGCCTTGTCGATGTCGACGGACAGGTTCCACACGTACTGGGCCAGGACGCAAGCGAGTTCCTCCAGTGGCATGCCGGGCACGTTGCCGTCGATCCAGGACTCGTGGATCCTCGACACCATGTTGGCAAAGGTGATGAGGCCACCGATGAATGACGCCTTCTCCTCGGGTGGACAGGCGTCCACCACGGCCTTCAACAGCTTGGTCTGCTCCCGGGAGGCGAGGTCGATGACGTCACCGACGGTGACGCCGACGCCCATGCCTACGATGTGGATCCCGTCGTCTTGGCTCATGCATTCCCCTCACAGTGGCTCTTATGGCGGCAGTAGTCACATCCCCACCACTCTCTCTTGACTACCTCCTGGCCCACTCTCACCACTCCTGATGCCTGGGGAATCACCAACCCGGCGCCTGCGATCTCGTTGTCCCAGATGCGGGGGTCTGTCATCACGCCCGCGTCGGCCTCGGCCAGGATGGTGAGGAACCGGTTGCGGGCCTCCCGGGCCAGCACCTTGATCTCGTCAGGGCCGTAGTGCCACTCGGCGGTGAACCGACCGATCTGATCCACCCCCATCTTGCGGGCCAGGTCTTCGGAGATCAGCTCGGTGGACAGGTAACCGACCACCATCTTGTCCACCTTCAATGCCTCGGCGGACAGTGCGGCCTGGTGCACGGCACCCAGTCGAGGACCCATCGGCCCACCCCGGAAGGGTGCGGCCATGATCTTGAACTGGTAACCGCCCACCGTCTTCAGCTCGATGAGGGTTCTGCGGACCTCGGTCATGTTCAGATCGGGTTCGCTGAGCAAGATGTCAATGGTGGCGGAGCCGTCCAGTCCGATGTCGATGAGATCGACCTTGACTTCGAACTGGGAGAGGGGGAACACCTCGGGCAGGTGCTTCTCCATCATGTCGTGCACCAGCGTGCCGATCATGAGGCGATACTCGTCGGCGACGGTGTTCGGGTTGGTCTCAGGTACCCCGTCGACGAGATACCTGATGGCGAGATCGCAGGGAATCCCGGCCCAGCTTGCTCTTACCCTTCTTCCCGGCACCGCCATCTCGCGGTTTCGGCTGTTTGCGACTTCGGGACTTCGCGCCCACGCTCCCACGATCAGGGGCAGGAACTCGGCGTCGTGGGGCGGGTCCTTGTAGGTCTTGGCGGCTCGACGTTTCGCCTCGGGTAGGTCCAGAGGATTCGGCATTCGGTGGCTCCTCTTGTCCGATGGGGTAGGCCTCGACGAGGTGGTGGTACAGGTACGTACCCCGTCCGTCGGTGGCTATGGCGACGGCGTCGTCGGGAGTGTCGGCGTCCACCTCCACTTCGTTGACGTAGATCATCACCACATGGAAGTGCATCTCTCTCTGTCTCCATTCTAGCTTGTTCCGGGGGGACCGTCGTCGATCCCCCCGGTGCCAAGCTCCGAGAGAGGACCTCTCAGGACCCGTTGTTCGCGGCCAGCGTGCCGATGTGCTGACCCTCGTCGATGGCCTCGCCCTCGTCCACGGGGCGGTGCATGTGAGAGCCGTGGATGGCCTCTTTGATGGCCGTGTTCATGACCTTGTCCAGGCTGGGCACGGGAGCCACGTCGCTGGCGCCGTCCATCAGCGCCTTCTGATCCCGCAGCTGGTTGGCGGCGTAGATCAGATCGTCGGTGTCGATGAGACCGACCACGCCGTCGTTACGAGCGACCGAGTACCGCAGCGCCCGGTCGAAGGACTCCTTCACGAAGGCGGGGACGTAGTCGTACACGGCCTGATAGAGCCGGTCCCAGTCCACGTCGGGGTCGAGCTTGTCACGCAGCACCAGCTTGGTGAGGCGCTCGACGCCGGGGCGGTCCATGCCCTTGATGGAGATGACGGCATCCAGCCTTCCGGGCCGGATCATGCCCTTGTGGATCTGCTCCACGTGGTTGGTGGTCAGCACGATCAGCATCTTCAGGTCCTTCACCGTGATGCCATCGAACATGTCCAGGATCTGGCTGACGGTCTCGCCGGTCCCGGCCTCGGTGATGACGTCGAGATCTTCGAAGAACACCACGCTGGGCTGGTACATCCGTGCCGTCTGGAGCACCGAATAGAGATTGTCCCTCCCGGGGCGGCAGATGAGGAACGTCCAACCGTGCTGGACGGCCACCTGAGCGGTGAGATACGCGGCCAGCGACTTGCCGGTGCCGTAGGGACCTTCGAACAGCACGCTGCGCTTGCCGGGCTGACCCAGTTCCTGGAGCACCTTGGCATGGCGGATGGGCGACCACACATTGGCCTCCAGCTGGGCCTGCACGTCCTCGGTGTAGACGACGGAGTCCCACTCCACGCCACTGGTGTCGAAGAAGTTGGGATTCTCGGCACCGTCGATGGCCTGGCCCTTGTAGATGGAGTTGGTCTGCAACTCCGCCTCGATGAGCTTGAACAGACCGTCGATGTGATGACGGTACTTGCGAGCGCCCTCGGCACTGAGTTGGAAGCACCGACCCAACTCGGGGTGGTGGCTGTCGCCCATGTACAGGGTCACACCCCGCAGGCCGGGGATGGCCATGGCCCCCCACGGCACCTGCTCGGTGCGGCCCACGCCGATGGGGATGTCGATGAACTGGGGCGGGCTGGAACCGAACATCGACTCGATGCTGCGACCCACGGTGAAGCCGAAGGCCTTGCGGATGGCGTTGGCGGTGGCCCGGGCACCATCCCAGGGCCGGTACAGGAACTGCTTGTTGATCTGGTACTGCTGCTCCTCATCACGCATCCGCTGGGTGAGGAAGGCGATGGCGTCCTCCAGGCCCCGGCATGTGATCGGAATCACAAAGCGGTTGCCTTCGAAGACGATGTCCTCCTCCGTGTTCAGCTGTCCACCCAGGATGGCGAGCTGATGGAGTGCATCGGCTCGCACCTCGTCCTGGGTGCGGGTTGCTCTGGGCATGAGTTGTCCTCTCTCTTTTCTCTGACTCATGGCTGATATGCCACTCTCAGTTCTTCCATGAGTTCCTGACGGGGCTTACGTCCCGGGCGGTTGGCCTTCAGGGTGGCCGTCATCTCTAGCACCATGTTGCGTCCCGCCTGGGCGTGTTTATGGGCCAGGTCGGCCCACGCCTGGGGCGTTTCGGCCTTGAGGCTGGCGAGGTACGGGCTGACCTTGCACACCACCTCGTCCAGCACCCAGTCACCGCGGTAGCCGTAGTCGGAGCGCCAGTAGTAGGGCTGGCCGAAGGTGAGGAACGATGACGGGAACATCCTTCTCACGTGCGTAGGATCCTCGTCGGCATCATCGGAGGCACCATGGGGGCAACGCACCGTCATCACGCAGCCGGTAGCGGCCATGATGTAGAGGTTGTCCATCGCCACCAGCACGTCCGGCAGGTGCTCGATCACGTGGCACAGTTCCATCTCCGTGAAGTGCTTCTCAAAGTCATGGGGCCGCACCATGCGGTGACCCTGGTCCCACACCGCAACGGTGGGCGGCTCGCAGATGTCCCCCACGATGTCGAAGCGGTCCATGCCCTGCTGGCGGACATGGTCCAGGTTGACCCAGTCACCACGTACGTCGCGGCCGCACCCGACGTTGAGGCGGGTGGGTAGATCAGTAGTACGGGACGCGGGCTTTGTCACGATGCAGCTCCAGTTTCGGGGACCAGTGGGGAGTGGGTTCTCCATCCCCTTCTATCCCACAGCCGCATGCCCACCACGTGATCATTCCCGAGGTATCAATCAGCATCTTCCAGCTGAAGCCCCGACACCAGCGTCGGAAGTACTCACCCTCACCCATTGATGGGTAGTGGCGCGGGCGTGCCGCGGTCGTCGAGGGTGGGCCGGGGCACCACGTTGAATCTGACGATCATGACGTAGTCGTTGGTCCCCACCTGGATCTCCTCAAGCACCCCGTCGGGGGCCGTCACCTCGTGGTAGTCCAGGTCCATCTCCGCTGCTCCTCTCATGGCTTCGTGACGAAGGATGCGTGCCTCGTTGGTGAGGCCGTCGGATCGGATGTGGGCGAACAGTCTCACTCATGCCCTCCTTCAGGGCGTCGATCAAGGACGTGAACAGGCGGGGTTGAATCGGCCTGAACCATTGCGCTCGTTGCGCTGCGGGGCAGGAGCAGGGTCCGGTGATCCTGCTCCTGCACCACAGACATACGACGGTGGCACGCACCGACGCATCGTAGACATCACTGCCTACGGCCACCGCCACACCAGCGAGTAAGACGGCATGGCCAATGGGGGCGATCCCAGATCGGCGCCATCAGCGTTCGCTGTAGCGGGGCAGTGGACTTCCGCAGTCGTCGGCACCGGGTACTGATAGCCCCGATTGTGGGAAGTGACGGGGCGGCGTGGTGATACGACGACGGCGATGTTCAGGCGAAGGCACCGAGTTCGGCTCGGGCCTTGCCCAGGATGGTCTTGACCTCTTCGAAGGTGGTCCGGGGGCAGTCGTTGAAGTAGGTGATCACACCCATAGACGACACCGAGTCCTTGCGCACATAGCTGAGCTGGGTGAACTGGGCGCCCATGATGACGCGCTTGAGGAAGTCGCACGTGTCGAGCCAGACCCTCGGCTCGCACGCCAGGATGTGGCGGAAGCTCACCGGCTCCCCCAGCAGCAGGGCGATGGCGTGCGCCATCCCTCCGACCAGGCAGAACTTTTTGTCGCCGGGGTGGTAGAAGTTTCCCTTGCCCCAGAAGCTGTCGGTGGCGAACACGTCCTCGTCCATTTTCGTGAGGACGTCGCCCACCGTGATCTCGTTCAGGTTCATCTTGTCTCCTCTCTCATCGACTTCCGTCGAAGAATCCGATCATGTACCAGATCAACCCCCATATGGTGAGGACTGTCACGAACAGCCACCAGGGGATGTCCATCAGTACGAGTTGTGCACCGTGCAGGGCTGGTGGGTGGCGTTCTCCTTGTCGTACATGAGCTGCACGAACTCGATCCAGGACTTCATGGCCAGCAGGCACAGCTGGGGGTCCGACTCGTAGCGCTCGTAGCACTCGGCCAGGGCCTTGGGCAGGCGAGGCATGAGGTCATTGGCGAAGTAGGTGTGCGTGGCCTCGGGCGAGGCCCACGTCTCGGGGAACATGGTGTGGGTGGCGTACGGCTCGCCGTGGTAGGCCTCCCGGAGGTAGCCGAAGCGACCGCAGGTGATGTCGAAGCCCGTCACCTGGGCCTCTTTGTCCTCCTCGGTCATGCCCTCCCACGTCAGGTAGATGTCGATGCCCATCTCTTGTCCTCTCTCTAGTTGGGGATACTCCCTCTTGCCCTCTAATCAAGCACTGTGATGAGGTAGAGCACCACGGCGCAGACCAGGATGACAAGGGGGAGCAGTAGGTAGACGGGCATTTTCCTCCGCAGCCACGAGTGATCTGATTCTGGCCCGCCCGCCACGAGTGATCTGATCCCGATCGACCCCCGGTCCTGTCCGGTTGGAATCGTGGTCCTGGGCCAGGACCGGGGGGGTTGGTTTCCCCACCCTGGCGACCACAGGGGATTGCGATCAGCACCAGGGTGGGGAGATCAGTAGGCGGTGGCCGGTTAGGGGTGAGCACGCACCCCCGGCCACCGCCATCCTCGCTCCTAAGTGACGTGCTCGCGGCTACGGAGCGAGTGACCTGAGTACCACCAGGAGGGTTTCCCCTCCTGGTGGTGAGCGAGACTAGCTCGCCGGGACTTCCGCCGGGGCCTCCTCGGCGTCGAGGTACGACTTGTCGTCGGCCTTGGGGGCCTCCTCGGCGTCGTTGGCCCGATAGGCCTGCGATCCCGAGGCGTCGTCGACGTAGGTGCCGCCGTTGGACTTGGTGATGGTGCCGTCCACGAAGGCGAAGACCAGCGAGGGGCCGAGGTCACGCACCAGCAGGCTGGCGTCGGTGAACATGGCGGTCTCGCCGTCTCGGGTGGTGCCCTCACGGGTCACGACCTCCAGGTCACCGGTGGCGATGACCCGCATGCCCTTCTTGAGGGACTTGGCGGCGTTGGCCTGGAGACCACCCTCGGCCCGGGCACGAGGGGGGAAGCAACGGCACCGGTAGAAGGTGGTGTTGCCGTCCTCCCAGTTGCCATCGGCCGACTGACGCCTGGACGTCTCGGCGATGGTGAAGGTGGTCATGGAGTTGCCCGCCTTGGTCTGGACGACCTGCGGATCGGCAGTGAGGTTGCCGACAACCGTGATGCTGGTGCTCACAAGGAGCCTCCTTTGTGTTGCTTCGCCCCTCCGTCGGGGCCAGCTGTGGTGGCGGCAGGACTCGAACCTGCTCCTGGTCGTACCCACGGGTCGCCACCGGGTCGCTCACGAACGACCGTTTGCACTTCATCACCGCCCGCCTTGCCTGCTCTCCCTACGCTCATGAGCACGTAGGGGATACGCGGGGACAACCTTCGTCTGTTTCGGTGATTCCTCGGGCATCAGAACGGCTCGTTGGCTTTCAGGCCGTTCATGATGTCCCAGAACTCCTTGAGTTGTTCCTCTGTCGGCTCCAACTCGATGATGATCACTCCATCATCTTGATCTTCCTTCTTCGCCATCTTCTCCTGCCTCCTCCCTGTCTTATGCCTGGGTCTTTCCACCCTCTGGCGTCGATCTCGTCGATCCATCGGTCATGGAGCGGACCCATTCCGGCATCTTCGGCTTCTTGGCAAAGTGCCACTCTGATTCCCTGTTCGGTGATGGTGATGCTCCCGAACAGTCTCGGATCGTGCATCTCTCTCCTTTCGTGGCCATCACGCCACGTTTCATCTGAACCTCTCCAACCCCTGGCCCCGGCCCCCACCGCGGGGGGAGAGACCCCGCGGCGGGAGCGATCAAAAGGGGGGGAGGCGCACCAGCTTGCGCTGGCACGCCTCCCTCCGAGTCCTACAGTGTGTAGTCCTGGATCTCCTCGGGCGTTGGCTTGCGAGGCGCCTGCACCTCCGGTGCATACTCCTCGCTCGATGCCGCCCGCCTCGCCCTCAAGCACGCTCGTACCTCCTCGATCTCGGTCATGCATTCGGAGATCGAGGTGTACAGCTTGCGGCGCTTGAGGTCGTTCGCCCAGGTCTTGGGTTGACCGGTCTGGGTGTCGGTGTGGGGACACGTGATCACCAGCACGGCGGTGATCCGCTGCCCCCACCACGCCAGCAGACAGTTGATCATGCCCTGGACGCCGCCTGGTCGGCAGTAGGTCTGCGCCCAGGCGGTGGCCGCTTCGTAGCGGTCCTTGTCGTGGTGGTCGGGCAGCTTCAACCAGATGAACTGCTCGACACCAGCAGCACCACGACCGTCACTGGAGTCGGAGTCCCAATCCGACGCCAGTTGGTAGCGGCGCTGCTTCCACGCCCGGCGGTGCTCGGGGCAATCTTGCCCCCACGGCACCAGCCGGTTGCACATGGAGCACTCCCACACCCCGAGGATGTTCATGAGCGCCCACTGCTGAGGCGTGGGGCGCTCTTCCACCTCGGGGTGGCCGAGGATCTTCATGTCCAACTCCAGCCGTTGCAGCACGGCGGTCCACTCCAGCTCGGCTGCTTCCAGCCGAGTGGTGAGGACCTGTGCCCGGTTGTCCTCGTGCACGTTGCGCTCCGAGTTCACATACGTGATCTCGTCGCCGTCGTGCACGTAGGTGGACGAGTCCGTGGGAGGCAATGACTCCTCCTCACGGATGAGGTCCAACCAGTCCTCGTGCGGATCCCAGTTGCGATCTCGCCCTCGGATGATCATCGAGCCGACTTCGTCCCCGAAGTGCTCGATGATCTCGTCTTCGGGGTCACCGATGTCGTCGGGTACCCCGTTGTCTCCTGCACTGGCGTGACTCATTTCGCTCTCCTCTCTCTGAGTCACTTGTCTTACCTTTCTTCTCTCTCATCCTCACGGTGAGGAATCGAGCACCAGGACCCGTCCGGTAACAGCACGTACGTGCTGCGCGGGGTGAATCGCGGGCCGGGGTGTTCGTAGCGCCAGGCGCACACGCCCAAGCGCTCCAACTCGGGCACGGTGACCAGCACCATGCCCGAGAACTGCGACTTGCGGATAGCGGCCATGTCAGGCCTCCTCGGTGATGTAGAGGGATGCGAGGTGGATCTGCATGAGCGCCATCACCTGAGGCCCGCTGAGCGGGCACTCGGTGAACTGCTCAAGCAGCCAGATGGTGGAAAACAGCATGGTCACGCCTCCTTGTTGGCATGGTGGATGAGCACGTCTGCGTGGCACGCCTCGGGGGCGCACCAACAGACGAGGTCGCGGCCCTTGAGCGCGGGCAGCAGGCGCATGAGACGAGGTTGGCCCAAGAGCCACGCCTCGTATTGGGCGATCACGTCCTCGCGTGTGCCGTCGCGTCCGATGACGAACGGGTTACCGAAGACGCTCGGTCGTCCGACGTACACCGCGGATGCGGGCACGCCGGACTGACGCTTGTTGTATACCTTGGGCATGATGAGCGCTGTCACCAGATGTAGATCCCCGCGCCCGTCTCCAGCGGGTAACCCGCCTGACGTGCGCGCTGGATCATGTCGTTGGTACCGCGGGCGGCGCCACGTGGGAATGCGATGATCGAGACGTACTCGTGGGCCTCAAGCATTCGCTGGTTGCGCTCGAACCCCGCCCGCACGTTGTAGGTGCTGCCGTCGGGGCGCGTGCGAATGGCGCTGGGATCGGTGTTGTCGTCCACCTTCCAGATGGCCGGGTGGACCTCATCGCGCACGCCATTGCGCTTGCACCACAGAGCCGCCAACTGATCGGCACCGCGAGCGCCACCATGCACGATGACGAACGCATCTCTGTCGCCCCAATAGTCCCACACGCGGCACAGAGCTTCGTCAACCTCCTTGTAAGCGACGCCCGCCCGAGAACCCGTCACCAGGATGTAAACCGGCTCCTCGGACGCAACAACCTCAGTCGTAACCATCTCTTCCATCGTTCAATCTCCAATCTCTCTGGGGCGTGCGATTCACACCCGACGCTCAAGTACCACGCCTCGTCAACCCCCGAAGAGCAGGCCCTAGTCACTCGCTCCACCGGCGCTGGAGCGTGGTTTGTGGTGACCGGAGCGAGGCCACCCAATCGGCCCCACCGACTCACCAAGCAGGCTCGTGGGCCGATGGGTAGCCGAGCGGGTGTTGTCGGTGACGGCAGCCTTGAGCCAGCCAACTACCAACCGTGCAGCGAGGGCGTGGGCCTGCGTGGGGTTGACGTGTGTGGTACGCCGAGCGCCGAGGTGTGGAGCGCACAAACCCTAGAGAGAGGAGATAACTCTCGGCCAGGCCCGCCGCTCGCCCAGCCGACCGTCCCCCGGGTCGCGTCGCAGGGAGGCGGGCGAGCGCTTGGCGGGCCGGGACCAACGCCAGGGTACGCACCGAGCCGCGTCGCCAGCCGCCGCCGTGGTGAACCGGCAGCAGCGGCTGGTACATCGCCACGCTAGGGCGGCGGTCCACCCGCAGTGCTTACGTCCTACTACTCGGAGGCCCGAGTAGTAGGTCAGAGTCGCCAGTACTGACGTGTGTTGGCGCGTTTTCTGGATCGCCCGCGTTCCGCGTGCACCGTTTTCAGCACCGATAGCGCCCTATCGACGGCTCTGAGTGGCGCAGGGAGGTGCAGGCGTGCCCGTTTCCTCGGGATGTGTACCGCGCCCCCGGTGTATCGGAACGTCCTACCCTGCCAATATGCCGGTATGAAGACCACGGCACCTGAGCACAGCATAACACCAGGCAGACGGGTATCTACCCCCCCACCCGGCTGCCACACTCGGGTACCCGGCCGTTCTTCGCACGGCTCACACGGTTCCTGGACATAGCTGCGCTGATTGCTTGCCCACCCGATGGGATCCCGTGGGATCACCCCGTCCGTGCGACACCGGGATCTTCCACCCGGCAGCGGATCAGTTCAGCGTCGGGTGGCCTCGGCCGTCGTACCAGGGCCGCATGGTAGAGCGCAGGTGGCGTGCCTCCAGTGGCGCACGCCGTCGAGACGGATCATGGAGATCGGGTCTCCGCGAGAAATCGTTTTGCGGCACGTCACGCACCGAGTGGCGAAACGGGCCAGGGTGGTGGACGTGGGAATGGCGCCGGGGCGAAGGTCTCGGGCGGCTTGGTTGATCAGCCCCTGCTTGCGCCAGTTCATATCGAGCACGTAGACTACCCCTGGTTGTAGGAGACCGCCAGCTTACATCCCCCCAGATGTGGACGCAAGTTCCCTGGGGGGATGGAGCAGCTGCTGAGACCTGGGGTATAGTCCACGCATGGGTACCCTCGGGGCGGAAAGAACCCCACGTACAGCGGGACACGCCCCGGGATAGCGCCCCGGGGCGTGTCTGCGCCTCGGGCAGATTAAGGGAGGAACCATGGCCGAGAAAACTGCCCAAGCCACCGAGGAAGCACCGCCTCCGGCACCCGAGGCACCTCCGGAGCCGACCCCCGAAGAGGACCAGGCCACGGTGGTCGACTTCGCCCTGCGCCAGGGCAATGCCACCGAGGAGGTCAAGGCGGCTGCCAACCGCCTCGTGGCCAAGGCTGCCGAGAAGGCTGACGCCAAGAAGGGCTGATGGCCACCGGCAAGAAGAACTGGATGGCCAGTGCCGTCAAGCGCCCCGGCGCCCTGACACAGAAAGCGAAGGCGGCCGGGGCCTATCACAACGGCAAGATCGACGCCTCCTTCCTCCAGCCGAAGAAGGGCGACTCCACGCGCACCAAACGCCAGAAGGCCCTGGCCCGGACCTTCAGGAAGAGCCGATGACAGGATTCCTGGACAATGTGTCCGTCGGTGATGTCCTGCTCCTGCTGCTCATCCTGCTGGCCATCATCTGCGCCGTCATCTTCATCGCCCGCCGCTGAGCGGGCTGCACGTTCTCGGGTACGTCGTGATCACGGGGCTAGCGCTAGCGGTGGCGCTGGCTGTCATAGCGGCCCGGACCCGTGGTCAGGGCTAGGCTCGGTTCTCATCCTCTCTCTCCCGAGCCTGGTCCTGGCGAATGAGTAAGTTCAACGACATGCGCCGGGAGGCATCCCTGCGCAAGCGCAAGGCCTTCGTCGAGCTGATGCGCACCGGGTCGTCCATCAAGGAGGCGTGCACCGAGGTCGGCATCAGCCGCTCCAACTATGAGTTCTGGCGCACCTCGGACAAGCGCTTCGTCGGGGCCGTGGACCGTGCCCGGCTGGAGTGGCTGACCTCCATCGGCATGACGCTGCCCGACCGGCCCGTAAGTGCAGGCTTCGACTTCGCGGCGGAGCGCCTGTACTGGTTCGGTCACGAGTCGCCGTGGTTCCAGCTGGAGATCATCTCCGCCATCGAGCACCTCCCTCCCGGCCACATCCTGTTGGTCCTGCTCCCTCCCGGCCACGGCAAGACCACCCTCTACGAAGACTTCGTCACGCTCCGCCTCGGCCACAACCCTTCTCTGCGAAATCATGTCGGCTCCGAGTCACAGAGCCTGTCCAAGAAGATCCTGCACAGAGTGCGGTCGAGGCTGGACCCCATCCCCGGGTGGACCAAGATGGAGGAGTTCGTCATGGCCTACGGGCCGTTCGCTCCTCCCAAAGACGAGACCCGCCGCCAGGGCCAGGCCTGGACCGGGACCCACTTCGACATCTGGCGCAAGCGGGAGTTCGACGAGCGGGACTTCTCCATGGCGGCGTTGGGCTTCGGCTCCCAGATCATCGGCAGTAGATCCGACCACCTCCACGTGGACGACGTGCAGTCCATGAAGACGCTGGCCCAGACCGAGTCCTACGTGGACCAGTTCACCCAGGACTGGCTCAGTAGGCCGCTCGATCAGGGCATCACCGACATCATGGGCAACCGCATCGACGAGGGCGACTTCTACGAGGGCGTGATGGACTCCATCCCCTCCGACATCCTCCACGTGATCCGCTACCCGGCCCTGTACGACTACGGCACCCCGCAAAGCCCCGATGTGCGACCGCTGTGGGAGGAGCGCTTCAGTGCCGAGGGCATCGAGCAGATGCGGGCCAAGGTGGGCGATGTGCGCTTCGCCCGGAACTGGCAGCAACGGCCCCGGGCCGTGCGCATGAAGACCTTCGACGAGGACACCGTCACCAAGACTTTCCTACCCTTGCGCTCCCTGGGCACGGTGCAGGAAGGCAAGGCCCACGTGGTCGGCCTCGACCCCGGCTTCGGCACCTCGGCAATCGCAGCCTGTCAGCTCGACGACAACGGCATGACCGTCACGCAGCTGCGCGAGGACCGAGGGTTCTACAACAACGAGCAGGTGCTCAACGCCGTGCGTGACGTAATGGCCGACATCGTGCGCCGGGGCGGCATCGTCACCGATCTGGTCATCGAATCCAACGCCTACCAGAAGGGTCTGATGCGCGATCCCCAGACCCTACGCCTCCAGGACCACTACGGCTGTGCCATAAGACCACATCAGACCAGCGGGGACCGCAACGACGAGAACATCGGCATCCCCTCCATGGTCCACACCATGAACCGGGGCGAGCTGCACATCCCCTACGCCGATGACGACCACACCCGGTTCTGGGTCGACGAGCTGAAGGCCCAGCTGCTGGCGTGGAAGCCCAAGGTCCCCGGCTCGCGGTTGAGGATGGACCTGCTCATGGCGCTGTACTTCTGCTGGGTGCTGTGGCGTAATCGGGGCGGTGTGTTCACCCCTTCGCCCATGGACTGGACCACCGCCAACAAGTCCCCCTACAACTCGGGGCGGGGCCTGGTCCTTCCCCGTGGTTACAATCCCGTCCTAACGCGCTCACGGTGAGGTCCGGATGCTGACTTTCGATCAGGTCGTGCGGTTGATGCTCCAGCGCATGGAGCAGCGCAATCCCATGTTGCGACTCATGAACGAGGTCAAGCGCCGCTACAACGGTGACTGGGTCATTCCTCTCCCCGACCTGGAGGCGGAGCCGACCCTTCCTCCCGTCACCCCCTTCCTGGTGGCCCAGGCCATCGACAACCTGGGCATGCGGGCCGGGAGCGTCCTGCCGTTCTGGACTTTCCCGGCCATGGCGGCGACCGACGCCGCCATGAACCGGGCGGCACGGCGCAAGCGGTGCTGGGGCGCCGTGTGCCACAAGTCCTACTTCCAGTTCGTGCAGCGCCGGGCCTTCAACCACCTCTCGGGCTATGCCTTCGCCAACCTCCGGGTCGTCCCCGACATGAAACTGGAGATGCCCCGTCTTCTCTGCGAAGACCCGCTCTCGGCCTTCCCCGAACCCAAGCGGCCCGAGGACGCCACCCCTCCGTCCAACTGCGGGTATGTCTACGAGATGCCCACGGGGATGATCCGGGCCATGTACCCCAAGGCCCGCACCGAGTACGGCGGCATCCTCCAGCCCGAGCCGGAGGGCTTCAACGAGCTGTGGACCATGGTGGACTGGATGGACGACGACCAGAACATCGTGGGCATCTGCGGTCCCAAGTACGTCGACCAGCCCTACCGCTCCTACGACCCCCGCTACGGCGAACCGTGGCTGGAGCTGGCCAACGGACCCCAGATCGCCGGTCGCTGCCCGGTGGTGGCGCCGGGCAAGATCGGCCTCGACGCCGTGGCCTCCCAGGTCGCCAACGCCATCGGCCTGGCCGACTTTCAGGCGAGGTTGATGGGCCTGGCCGTCACCGCCCAGGAGAAGGCGGCATGGCCCGACATGTACGTCATCGGGTCCCAGGCCGGTCCGCCCCGCATCATCACCGGCAAGTGGCGTGACGGGCGTGAGGGCGAGATCAACGTCATCGAGAACGCCGGTCAGGTCGGCACCCTGCGCAACACCCCCGACCCGGCCCTGCTCCAGATGATCAACCAGCTGGAGCGCAACTTCAAGACCTCCACCAACCAGAACGCCGCCATGGTGGGCGAGACCAACCTCTCCATGAGAAGCGCCCGAGGCATCGACCGCAGCCTGGACGCCTCCGTCGACCCCCTCATCTACGACATGCACAAGATCGTGGAGGCCTACATCCCGCACCTGGTGGACTTCGCCTTCTCCACCTTCGAAGGCATGGAGGCATGGAACCGCAAGCGCTACACCGTCTTTTCCGGCTGGCCTACCGACTCGGGCATGGTGGAGTTCACTCCGGCGACCGATCTCAAAGAGACCCACGAGATGATCGCCGAGTACTCCATCGCCGGGGCCGACGTGCAGGAGACCACCATCGGCCTGGGCCAGTTGCGGGCCACCAAGGCCATCTCCATGCGCTACTACCGCAGCCGTCACCCCTGGGTCGGTGACTCCGACGCCCAGGAGCGCGAGGTCGGCACCGAGGATCTGGAGAACGCCCAGTTCACCGGCATCCTCCAGAAGATCGCCTCGGGGGAGCTGGATCCCCAGATCACCAAGCTCATCTACGACTCGTGGCGGGCCGGGGCCAACATCTTCGACGCCTGGGACCACGCCCAGAAGGAGGCCCAGCGCATCCAGGCCATGGCGCCCCCGCCGACGCCGCCGGGCATGACCGGGCCACCACCCATGATGCCGGGGGTATCGGCTCCGGCCCAGCCCCTCGGCCTCCCGCCCGGGCAGACCAACATGGGTCCCAACGAGGATCAGATGAAGCAGCAGATGCTGCTCAGCGCACTGAAGGCTCACCCCCAGCTTCCCGCCGTGGCGCAGGGGCCGATCCCCACCGAGCAGGTGCCAGTTGCCTCGTAAGCGCAAGACCAACCTCCCCGCCATCCCGTTCCCGGGCGCCCAGTACGGGCAGGGCCAGCAGCAGATCGCCGCCCAGCAGGCCATGCCCCTACCCAACGTGGTCAACGCTCAGCAGAACATGCTGGACGCCGCCGCTCAGGGTGGCGGCCCTCCGGCGCTGCCCCCCGGTGCTCCCGCTCCCGGAGCGCCCGGGCCTCCGGCCATGCCCCCGCCGCCGCAAGGACCGACCAACTTCCAGGGCGCCCTGGACGAGGCCACCGCCGAGCCGCCCGGCAGCGCCCTCGACAACTTCAGCGGCCAGGACCACATCACGGCGGGCATGGATATGGGACCGGGACCGGGATCGGAGGTGCTCGACCTGCCCAACCAGGCCAACGTGTTCCGCGTCCTGGCCGACACCTCCGGTGATCCGAACTATCTGCGTCTGGCCATGATGGCCAAGATGGGTACCCAGTGACTGATCTGCCGGGTGCGGCCATTGCCCCCGGCGACACTCCGGCGGACCCCTACGGGATGAACCTGTCGGCGCAGCCGACGCCGGACCAGACCAGCCGCTACTACGTGCGCCAGGCGGCGCGGGTCAAGCTCCTCACCTCCATCGACCCCACCCTGACGCAGTTGCCTAACAGCGTGCAGGACCTGGCCAACCTGAACGTGGACGCCAACAACCTGTACGGGCAGATGTCGGCCTACAAGGGCACGCAGTTGGCGTCCATGAACAAGGATCAACTGGAGCAGTACTCACCGGGGGTCCAGCGGGCCTTCTTCTCCGAGATGGACACGGTGCAGCAGCAGGCGCTGTCAGCCGCCGGGTACACACCGCCCAAAGCCGACGCCCAGGGTTCCTCGGGATGGTTGGGCAGCATCCTCGGTGACGTCTCCGACGCCGCCGGGACCGCCTTCGGTGCCATCAAGCCCGTCACCGATTACACCTTGCGTCCGGTCTTGCAGGGCCTGGGTGAGGTGGGCCAGGTCACCGCCGACATGTACCGCGCCATCCGCACCCAACCGGCCTGGGTGCAGGAGCTGGCGGCGGCGGGAGCCGTGGCTGCCACCATAGCCACCGGTGGTGCTGCCGCCGGGGTGTTCGGGGAAGGAGCCTTGGCCACGGCGGCAGGAGCGCTGCCCATGGGTGCTTCCGCCATGGGCGGCGCCTTCGCCACGGCGGGGATCGTCAACTCCCTCCAGGGCAACTGGGACTACTGGGGCCAGGCGTGGCAGCTGGGCAACGCCGGGGAGCGGGTGTGGACGCCCCACACCCTGAGTCAGGCCGGGTATATCATCGGCTCCGACGGGAACCTCTTGGAGCTGGCCAAGACCATGGCCTACGACGATCCCATGGAGATCGCCAAGGACTTCGGCGAGGACCCGGCGTCGTTGGGCCAACACCGCCTCGGTCTGGTGGCCCGTCTCGCCACCCGTTCGGGCCAGTTCGGGACGCCCGAGTACCAGGCTGCCTATCAGGCCATCGAGCAGATGTCGATGGACCCCCAGTTCCAGAAGGCGGTGCAGTTGCTGCACGACTCCAAGATCTCACCCGGGCGTGACCTGGCCCGGTTGGTGGGCCTTCGGCCCGGGACGACGGCCTACAACCTCACCTCGGGCCTGGGCGACGCCGCCTTCCAGATCACCACCGACCCCATCCTGGCGGCGGGTTCGGAGCTGAAGGCGGCTCGGGCCATTCGTTACGGTTTCAACGCCGACCTCATGGCTTCCAACATGGCCTCGGCCGGTTACAAGAGCTGGGAGGCCTATGCCGACGCCATGGCCAGCCGTTCCGCCATGGTGAACCAGTACCAGGAGCTGGCTGACCTGATGGGGACCGACGGGGGCATGGAGACCCTCTACCGGCGGCGCAAGAATCTGCGGGGGATCCTCGGGGTCATGAACGATTGGCAGCAGGCTGAGCGCCCAAACTCGGCGTGGGACCTGGACCTGGTCAAGGACTTCTTCCGGTCCCAGCAGGCGGGGCAGGCACTGGTCTCGGGCAAGGGCATGACGGCGGTGCACGGGTTGATCGAGATGCCCCACCTCAACCCCTTCAGCGACGCCGCCGGGCGCATCCGGGAACAGCTGTCACGGGCCATCGACTTCACCGCCGATCACGCCCAAGACGGTCGTTTCGAGCTGACCGGGGCCGTCAACCCCGCCTACGACCAGTACGCCAACATGAACGGCCTCACCAAGTCCATCGTGACCATCGTCAACGGTGTGCCCTTCGTCAACAAGATTCCTCAGATGGGAGCGGCCGCACTCAAGCTCCTCACCACACCCGTGCCCCGGTATGGGTTCCTGGCGCTGGACGAGGCCGGGATCCTGGGAGCCGACGCCATGCGCGAGTCCCGGGCCTTCACCGAGACGCTGCGGGCGGTGGGGGTGCCGTCGTGGTTGCGCAACGACGTCTTCAGTCAGTTCGTGACGGCGCCTAATGCCGGTGCCCGGCGCATGATCCTGGAGTCCTTCTACCGCACCAGTTTCGAAGGGGCGGGTCTGGCCTCCACCACCGAGGGCCGGGAGTTGATGGAGAACTTCATCGACCACATCAACCAGGCCTACATCGGCGGTGCCCACACGGCCACCGTCGCTCAGGACGCCTCGCGGCTCCTCGCCATCCCCGACATCCGGGAGATGCGCCGAGCCATCTCCCAGACCACGATCCTCAACAAGATGCTGAACGTGGCCGACAACCACATCCTCACCGCCGCCACGTCACGGTTCTGGAAGCCTGCCACCTTGTTGCGGATCGGGTTCATCCCCCGCATCGTCACTGACGAGTTGCTGTCGTACTTGGCCCGCTTCGGACTGGTCGGGTACCTCACACCTTTCCAGTCCCGTCTCGCCGCCACCGCCGAGGGTGATCTTCCTCTCCACGCCCAGTACATCGAGAACGCTGCCAACACCCTGACGTCGGGTTTCCAGAAGCTGAGCTTCGGCAAGCTCAACACCTCAGGCGTGGATGACATGACCAACGCCATGTTGCAGTACTACACCCGGGGTGTCCGCAAGCTCGCCACCGACGGCCTCTTCGGTCTGAACCAGACCAGCGGTCTGGGCAAGGTGTTGGCCCCTGAGAACTCGCTGCGGGGTCTGGTCCTGGCCGGAGTGCCCGACGACTTCGTGCGCTACGCCCGTGAGGCCATGCAGGAGGACGGTCCCTTCCGCCAGGCTTTTCTGAGCCGCATCTCGGCTCGGCACGTGTCCCAGATCGGCGACGTCATGTCGAACCAGGACATCCAGCAGCAGTTGGCCCGCAAGACCTCCGACGGGGACATCGAACCCATCGCCGCCCACAACTACGGCAACCAGCGCGAGCACGTGAACGCGTTGTCCCCCTCGGGTCGGGAAGCTCAGGTCAACAACCAGCACGTGAGCCTGAAGACCCGGCTGCCGTCCCAGCAGCTTTACGACTGGGCCATGTCCCGGCCCGGGCCTCTGGTCGACAACCCCCTGTCGCGGTTGGGTTTGGACACCGAGGGTCTGGCCCGCAGGCTTCAGACCCACGGCTTGGAGAACCTGACCGAGACCGAGCGCTACGCCGTCAGCCAGCTCGTCACCGACGCCCCCAATGCCATACCCGGGGTATCCGCCAAGCTCCAAGGTCACGCCGAATGGCTCCAGGACCAGGCCGATCGGATGGCCGAGACCATCTCTACGCCCGAGGACGAGGCAAGGTGGGCGGGGTTGCAGCGCAAGGCTGACCAGGTGAAGGCGTGGGCCAGGGAAGTCGGCACCGCTGCGAACCGCGGTGAGGCCCTCAATGCGCTTTCCTACACCCTCGACGGCGAGGATTCTGAGCTGGTGCCGTGGGACGTCCTCGGCCACGCCATGGGCCTGAACCGGACGCTGGACTCCTGGATGGGCGGCGTCATGGCCTATCCCAAGCAGTTAGGAGTCTTTGAACGGTTCGCCTCCGAGCAGGAGATGAACGACTCCCTGCTCAAGTACCTGCGCGACCAGTCTTACACGCCGGAGTCCCAGCACTGGTTCGACAACCTGGAGCACTCCAGCCGGGGTGCTATCTCCGGCGTCCCTGCCGCCCAGGCGCCTCAGCGGGGGACGACACGGTTGTGGTCGCCCAACCTCTCCCATGGTGCTCGCACGGCCATGGACGACATGCTGGCCGAGAACGGGCGTCTCGGCGTGGACGACATCGCTTCGTACCTGGCATCCCATAACGTCCCGGTCGACCGTCAGACCGTCGAGGCGCTGACGGAGATGGCCCGATGGGAACGGACCTACCGGGCCGGTGGTCCCTCCATCTGGAACGAGGGACCGGCGACGGCCATGGTGGTGGAGAACCCCCAGATGGCTCGCAACGTGTCCAAGGCACTGCACACCTTGGCCGGAGAACCCGAGGCCGATGCCATTGCGGAGCTTCAGTCCTCGGTTACCGGCATGGGTCGGTTCCGTGTCAACCACGGTGTGCCGGGGGTGTCCAACCCCATTAGCTTTGGTCCCTATCGGGGCTACGCCGTGAACCCCACGTTCGTGTCCAAGGACGCCTACCAGGTGTTCGGGGCCGGGTACCCCGCCATCCCGGCCGGTGCCCGTCAGGAGTTCATCGACAACTACCACGCTCTGGAGCAGCGGGTGTTGGGGGCCGAGAAGCGCTCCGTGCCCGAGGACTGGAACCCCGCCGAGTGGGCTGCCTACAAACGGGGTGACTACGCCGAGTTCTCCCGACTGCGGGGGTACACGCCCGCCGAGATCGCCGATTGGGAGAAGCTCCAGAGCTACCAGCACGGCATGGAGCCGGACGTCACGGTGCCTTACCCCGAAGGCTCCGCGTACGCCGGGGAGCAGGCGGCGTCTACCACTCCTGAGGCCATCCTCCAAGCCAAACCACATCTATTGGCGCCGGAGGGTACGCCGGGTCTGACCTACGAGCAGCTCATCGAGGAGCACCTTCAGGCTGAGCTGGGGTACCTACGGGCGCTTCACGTCGGCCACTACGAGAACATCCCGATGACCGGTCCGGCCACCATCAAGCCCTACGTGGCGTGGAACGGACCGCAGTTCACCAACGTGATCTCCGACGGGATTCTGGACCGCACTTCGCCGTCCATGGTCGACGACAGTGGCCATGTAGTGGTCGACCCAGGTCTGGCCACCGCCGACTTGAATGCTGGGCTGCCCTACTTCCGGGGTCAGGCCACGCTCAAGGAGCACAACCCCATCAAGTTCTCCGAGTACGCCCCCCGGCCTGGGAACCACGTTGGTGTAACCACCGATCTCCCCACCTTCAATGCCCATCAGCCGATTTCCGACGAGATGGCCATGGCCCTGAACGGTATGGCGGGTGGCTTCGACGCCAGTGGCAAGCCCCTGGGTGAAGGAGCGCAGCGCATCGTCATCAACGCCAACCAGCGCAACGCCCGCCACGCCAGCGACTGGTTGGAGGCCATCGGGGCTGATTACGAGTTCTACACCAAGCCCGGCACCAAGATGCCCAAGTGGGCAACGGATCGGTTGAAGCCCGCCGACATCCATGTCGGTGACATCCCCATCGAGTACACCAACCTCCCCGACGAGGTGGCGCACGCCACCCTCGACCAGCACGGCAACCGGATCATTCGCATCGACCAGAACAAGGTCGACTTCATGAACGGGCGGATGGAGGAGCGCAGCTACCTCACCGGGGCCAAGACCTCAGCCGGTGATCCCCGTCTCAGCCAGGAGATGCTGCCGGGATGGGGCGACCATCCCACCTTTCAGTTCATGCGGCCCGAGGACCTGAACAAGGCTCTCAACGACAGCGGTCACACCTTCAACGACTGGGTCTTGGCCCACGAGATGGGTCACCATGCCATGGGCCACATTTACTACGGCAACGCCGTCGACGATTCGGCTAGTGAGTTGTGGAAGCAGGAACGTCAGGCCGATCGGTGGGCGGCACAGTTCCTTGGCATTGACCTGCCTCTGACGGACCCTCGCAGTTACCGGCTGAGTCGGGCCGTGGGCAAGACCGGTGTCGACATGGACAAGCTGTCGGTGCTGATGCAGAAGATGGGTCCCGACGCCTACCGCCAGTTCCTCGGCAACCTGGAGTCGGCCCGGCTCCTGTACGGGGACAACGTGCAGGGTGACATCGAGGCTCTGCGCCACATGCAGGCCATGTGGGACATTCCCGTGACCGGCGACGGCACCCTCATGGTGCCCGGGGCCGATCTCAGCCAGGCTCCTCAGCCGCTGTGGCCGGTGATGTCGCCGTACATGAACGATCTCAACATGCACGCTCGTGGTTACGTGGCTTCGGGGGCCGACTCCAACGGCATCCCCGAGGAGATCCTGCCTCGTGAAGCGGTGGCCAAGAAGCTGGCCGTCGATCCCGAGACGTCCCGGCCCCGAGCCTTTGTGGACTGGTCGTTCAACAAGATCGGCACCGTCATCGACAAGACCTTCCGGGAACCCGCCGCCTTCTACCAGTACATGCGCAATCGCCGGGCCATGGACGCTCTGTACCAGTCATGGCGGGACCCGGCGCTGTTCGACTTGGAGAAGGGCACCTTCGCCAAGATCGCTCAGAAGCAGATGGCCTCGGACACGCGTACTGCCGTCGGTTCCATGACCCCGGACCAGCGCTCCCAGCTGATCAACGCCGGGCAGTTGCTGGGGATGGAGGCGCCCACCGCCCAGCAGGTGGCCCGGACCCAGGCCCAGAACTCGGTCGACTACCTCCGCAACGCCGGTCACGACGCCCTGGCCGACACGCTGGCCCAGGCCAAGCCCATGCAGACCGTCGAGGAGAAGATGCAGGAACTGTTGGGCCGGGCCAAGCAGGGTGACTACTCCTGGGTGGATCCCGGTGATGTGGCCACGGTGAAGGCGGCGGTGGCCAACGACGCCATCCATGCCAAGTCCGCCCAGGACATGGCCGTGGTGCGCACGGTGCAGGACATGACGCCCTTCATCCACGACCATCGGGTGCGGACCCAGTTCCAGCAGTACGTCAACAACATCATGCCGTTCTGGTATGCCGAGGATCAGTTCATGCGGCGGTGGTGGCGCACGTTCGTGTTCGACCCCACCGTCATCCGCAAGGCCCAGCTCCTGCACATGGGCCTGAAGTCCTCCGGTGTGGTGAGTACTGATCCCTCCGGCAATGACGTCTTCACCTACCCCGGCTCCGCCGCGTTCATGGCAGTGCTGTCCAAGATCCCCTTCCTCCACGACAAGATCCCCGTCCTGAACACGATGACGGGTCAGCTGTCCATGACCATGCCGGGGATGGAGAACTTCGGCGACCCCAGTCTGTCGCCGTGGGCGTCCATCCCCCTCAAGCAGATCGCCTCGGTGTTCCCCGAGATGCAGGGCGGGGTGTCGCAGCTGACCGGTGGCTACGACCGCGGTGTTCTCCGTTCCTTCATCCCTCCTCAGTTCATGCGTTTCTACGACGCCATCTCCCCCTCTGATTCGGACCGTGCTCTGGCGTCGGCCATGATGACGGCGATGCAGATCATGGAGGCCAACGGTCAGGGGCTGAAAGACGACGCCACCGCCGCCGAGCGTGAGACCTACATGGACAACGTCCGTAACCACGCCCGCACCGTGTTGTTGGCCCAGGCCATGTGGGGGTTCCTGGTCCCGGCTCCGCCCACGCCCCGCCAGGTCGGTGTCGATACCTCGGGCCTCAGCTTCGACAAGAACTTCCTCAACGCTCCCGAGGAGACGCTGCGCCCCGACTACCTGGAGTTGGTGCGCAACCTCGGTGTGGAGAAGGGCACGCAACGGTTCCTGGAGGAGCATCCCGACAACACCCCCGAGGACCTCGTCAACCGCAACATCGCCTACTCCAAGGGCTTCACGGAGCGGGAGTCGGGAGCACCACTGCCGCCGGTGGCTTCGGCCGAAGCGTTCATGCAGAAGAACTCCAAGTGGATCTCCCAGTACCGCTTCGCCGGGCCGTGGCTGATCCCTGCCCCCGCGGCCGACGAACAGGGCAACGTCATCAACCAGACCGCGTACAAGGACCAGATGGCGGTGGGCTTCCGACGCTTGGAGGCACCTCAGGACTTCCTGGAGGGATTGAAGTTCGCCACTGGGTCCTCGACGTACTTTGACACCATGGACAAGTTCCAGCAGCTGTTGGCATCGGCACAGTCAGCGGCGGGACGTGCTCAGGTGAATGAGATGCAGACCGAGTTCCAGACGCAGTACTTCGCCTCCCATCCCCTCTTCGCCGATCAGCTCCAGTCCTCCCAGGGACGGGAACGGCGCCAGAACATCCTGGCGGAAATGCGCCTGGCCCTACAGGATCCGGCCACCCCACCGTCACCCCAGACGACGCTGTACGCCGACATGCTCGACGTTTGGGACCGCTACCAGGCGTACCTCCTCCAGTTCGCCGGGCGTTCGGGGACCAGCGTCACCAAGCGCAAGGCCAATGCCCACACCGTGTTGACGAACTGGATGGCTGACTACACCGCCCAGCACCCCGATGCGGCCACGTTCTGGACGGCCGTGCTCAAGCCGGAGATCGGCAATGGCTAAGGACAACACCACCGTCGACGTCAAGAGCCTGAGTGGCACGGAGTTGGGGACCGAGCAGGCCCGCATCGCCGCCCGGTTGAAGGTCATCGCCGACATCCTCATGCGGTCGGACTCCTTCGCCGGGGGCGTCAGTCTGGAGAACCGGATCGGAGCGCTCACCGTCACGCACAAGGCGGGTAGTGGGCTGGGGGAACTGAACCTGAACCCCTTCGCCGAGGGTGGCTACAACCATCCCGAGCTGCGCAAGACGACCATCCAGGGCAGTGACTCCAAAGGTCAGGCGGCGTCCATCCAGTTGGGTGACCTGGCCGATGAGTACAAGAACCTGGAGAAGCGGGCCAACCAGATCACCGACCGTCTGAACGCCGAGCCGTCGCTGAAGACCGACGCCGGGCAAGCGGCGGCGAATGCGTCCAAGCCCACCTTTGGTAGCGGCGACAACCAGGGCAACCCCTTGTCGGGGTGGGCGCCGGTCTTCATCAACGACGCCCAGATCCAGGACCTGGCCCGCACCGGGGAGTTCGACATCACTCCCACGGCGATTGCCAACATGTTCCCTGACATCGCCAAGCAGCGTCTGGGGGCTGAGCAGACGGCGGCGGCTCAGGCCGGAGAATCCTACGCACCCTCGATCGGTGAGGCGCAGCAGACGGCGGTGTCGAATATCGCCCCCGAGCAGTACAACGCTCCCGGCTTCGTCGACGTGGGCAAGGACTTCCCCTACCTACCTGATCCCACCCAGGAGGCCATCAACCGCATCAAGGCGCAGGGCCTCCCGGCGTGGGAGGAGGAGCGCATGATCCAGCTGGTGCTCCAGAACAAGACCACCGGCTACATGACCGAGGATGAGTACAACGCCCAGAAGCAGAAGATCCTGGACCAGGGCCTCCCCCACGCCCTGGAGGGGCAGCGCTTGCAGGAGCTGGCCCAGCAGTACAACCAGCAGAAGAAGCCGGATGTGCTCAGCCAGGCTCAGGACTACGTAGGGTCGGGACGTTCTTCGCTGCGCGACATCGTGGGCCGTCCCTACTCCTGGAACGCCGACCAGGTGGCGGCGACAGCGGTAGAGCTGTTCAAGGCCGGGTACCTCCAGATCCCCAACTACGATCCCACCAAGGCCCTGAGCCAGCAGATGCACATCACCTCGGCCTTCGACCCCGACTTCCAGAAGGCCTACCTCCAATGGGTGGACGACTCCTTCAAGGACCGCTCCAAGTCCATGATGGACATCCTCCACAACCGCCAGGAGTCCTTCCTGCCTCAGCTCAAGCAGATGGCCGATGCCATCGCCGCCAAGAACAAGCCACCGCCCCTGGTGGTGAAGCTCACCGACGCCGCCGGGATTCGTCAACAGGCCGAGGCCCTGGCCAAGAACGTGGCCGGGTTCACCCTGGGCGATGACGAGTACTCGCAACTGATCTCCTACATCCACGGTCTGGAGACCCAGTCCCAGACCGCCGCCTACAACGCCACCTACCAGGGACCCGACTACCACGGTCCCGGCGGGACGGTGCAGGACGTGGACGTCTCCGGCGAGCTGGAGGCGGCCATCAAGGCCCGCCATCCCGTGGAGGCCAGTGCCAAGGACATCGCGGACGAGGCCGACATCATGCGGTCGCTGTTCGCCGGGCCGGGAGCGGCGATGTGAGCGACTGTCCCGGCCCCGTACTCTGGTACCAGGTGGACCGTATCGAGGGCCTGGACATGATTCTGTACTGTGAGCACTGCGGGCAGATCGGCTGCTCCGCCAACTGTCTGAGCGAGCACTGGGGAGTGCAGATCGTGAGGGTGGACTGATGGCCCAGATCACCCAGGACGAGCTTGCCGCCATGATCGTGCTGGTCGCCCAGCAGATGAAGATGAACATCCCCACGCAGGACCTGATCGACATGGTGTCGATCCCCTCGCGTGAGTCGAGCTACGACCCCTTCGCCTACAACCCCAACCGCTCCACGGGCGACGACAGCTACGGCCTGTACCAGATCAACATGCTGGGCAACATGGGCACGGCCCGGGCCAATGCCCTGGGCATCACCAACTACAAGGCCCTGTTCGACCCGTGGATCAACGTGCGGGCCATGCTCCAGCTGTACGTAGCGGGTGGGCACACCCTCAACGCCTGGGGCGGCTACAAGGGGATGTCCAACACCTACGGCGTGAGCGCCGGGGCCAAGGCCTCCGCCGCCCAGGCCGTGAACCGCATCATGTCGGCGGCAGCCTACGGCCAGGTGATGGCGCCCGACATCTCCCGCTTCTCGGGGCAGTACTCCAACGAGACGGGCATGACGCTCCAGACGGGGCCGGGCGCTCCCGTCACCCAGTACCCCGGTTCGGCCTCGGGTGGTGGTGGCCAGGGTGGCTACGGCTCCGACGTCCCGCCCCAGGGTGGGGCCGGAGCTAGCGGCGGTACCGGTGGCCCGACGTCCTACACCAATCCCAACCCGACGCCACCGCCCGTCACCGACCAGCAGGTGGCCGACTACGTCAGGGACAACTATGGCTACCTGGTCGCCTATCTCAACGATCCGGAGCTGGGTCCGATCCTCAAGTCGGCGGCGAAGAGCCAGCTCTCCAAGGACCTCCTCTACGGCAAGCTCTCCAACACCCAGTGGTGGAAGACGACCTCCGACACCGCCCGGCTCTGGCAGCAGCTCCGCATCGAGGACCCCGCCACCGCGGCTGGGCGGTTGGCCAGCCAACGGGCCAAGATCGTCAACCAGCTGGGCAAGCTCGGCATCTACATGGACGGCGGGACCCTCGGCTCGATTACGGAGGATTCGCTCAAGTTCGGGTGGTCTGACGATCAGCTCACCGATGCCGTTCTGGCCTACGCCAAGCCCGGACAGGCGGGATACACACAGGGGGATCTGGGCGCCTACCAGCAGCAGATCCAGCAGGTCTCGGCCTCCTACCTCCTGCCCATCGCCCCCTCCGAAGCCGCCGACTACGCCAAGCGTGTCGCCGGAGGCGAGATGACCATGGACGGCGTCAAGGCCCTGGCCCAGTCGAAGGCCAAGAACATGTTCACGCACAACCCTGACATGCAGAAGCTGATCGACGAGGGAGTCACGCCCAACGACTACTTCTCCGCCCATCGCCAGGCCATGGCTCAGATCCTGGAGGTGTCGCCGGACTCCATCGACTTCGTGAACAACCCGGCCTACCGCCAGGTGCTCGACACCGTGGACCCGACGACGGGCAAGCACCGCACTATGACGGCCACCGAGGCGGAGCAGGTCGCCCGTGACCAGCCCCAGTACAAGAACACCGTGAACGCTCGGCGGGCCTTCCTGTCGGCCGGGTCGACGATGGCCACGGCCATGGGGATACCGCAATGACCATCGGCTACGACGCCAACGGCATCTACGTCATCGGTCAGCAGGAGTACCAGAACATCGTCAACAATTGGCAGGCGACAGGGAACTCCTCCAACCTCCAGGGCTTCCTGTGGGACATGCTGACCCAGGGTGGTCGGGCCATTGCCGGGGCCAACAACAAGGGCTACTCGTCCTACCCCGAGATCGTGGCCAACCTGATGTCCAAGGGCATCGACGTCACCCACTGGGGTCTGCCCACGGTGCAGCAGGTGCAGGCCAACGCTCACGCCTACCCCGGCCTCACGCCGGGACCGATGTATCCCCAGGCCATTCCCGGGCCGACACCGCCCAAGCCCGCCTCCACCCAGGCGGCGGCTCCGGCCGGTCATCCCACCACCGGGACTGTCACGGTCAACCCGGACCAGGTGACCGCCTTTCGATCCGTGAAGCGGTTCCTGGACGAGATCGGCTTCGGCAACATGGCCACCCTCGACTCCAAGGGCAACCCCGGCGGGTGGTTGTGGGACCAGGTGGTGAAGAAGGGCTACACCACCCAGGACGAGATCATGTCGGCTCTCGACGCCAACGCCGCCTGGCACAAGCGGTTCCAGGTCCACTACGACCAGATGGCTCAGGTCGGCAAGGGCATCCCGACCCAGGTGATGAGCTTCGCCGAGATCCGCCAGTACGAGAAGTCCGCTGCTGACGTTATGCGGGCCTACGGCATGCCCACCCAGCTCTACGACAACTACACCGACTTCCAGAACCTCATGCGCCGGGGCGTGTCCATCGACTCGCTCAACAAGGCGGTGTCGGTGTCGTGGAACCGGGTGGCCAACGCCGGAGCGAACGTCAAGCAGGCCTTCACCGACCTGTACGGTCCGGCCGGGAACTCGATGCTGGCCAGTTGGTTCCTGGACAACGCCCAGTACGAACAGAAGCTCGACCTCATGAGCCGTGCCGCTTCCATCAAGGGCACGGCCGGAGCGTTGGGTCTTGACATCGGCAGATCGGTGTCGGAGTCGCTGGGCCAGGCCGGGTACGAGGGCACCACCGCTCGCACCCAACTGGCTGATCTCGCCGCTAAGTCCCAGCTGCTCAGTGAGGACATCTCCGACACCACCGATCTCACCGCCAACCAGGCCGTGAGCGGCACCTTCGGCCTCAACGCCGAGGACCAGGCCGCCCTCCAGGCCCGGTC